>Ga0315285_10001489_pt1 | contig 24603 bp, 12 predicted proteins | sample YL17G09_36_MG_FD_203698 | JGI IMG/M metagenome (GOLD analysis project Ga0315285, IMG submission 203698) | Sediment microbial communities from Yellowstone Lake, YNP, Wyoming, USA - YL17G09_36 | ecosystem: Environmental > Aquatic > Freshwater > Lake > Sediment | place: USA: Wyoming | collected... | reverse complement strand
CTCTTCCTCCAGACTCCAGCCTCCGGACTCCAGACTGCCGTTCTCTTCCTCCAGACTCCAGCCTCCGGACTCCAGACTGCCGTTCTCTTCCTCCAGACTCCAGCCTCCGGACTCCAGACTGCCGTTCTCTTCCTCCAGACTCCAGCCTCCGGACTCCAGACTGCCGTTCCGGCGCCGCGCTCGTGATGGCGCTGTTCATCATGTTTATCCTGTTCGCGATCGCGTTGACGTTCTTCACGGTGAGCCGGATCCAGTTGCGGACCTCGACCAACGTCGGCAACACGGTGCGGGCCGAGCTGTTGGGCGAAGCCGCCACCGCGCTTGCCATCAACATGCTCAAAAAAGACGCCGTCGAACACCCCAACGTCACCTCGACCGACCACGCATGGACCACCTATTTCAACGGCCTGTGGGCGGCCGAAAAACTGTGGACAAAACCGCCGTGGCAACCCAATATTGCCAACGGCGGCATTCCCATTATCTTCTACAATGACTACACCTACGTAGACCGACGCACCGGGGATATCTTCAACGCCCGCGGCGTCCGCGGCAGCGGCGGAGAGTTGATGCCACACCTCTACGTGCCGCGAGTCGAACAGCGCAAAGAAGGCAACCTCACCGGATTCATCGAAAATCCCGAGACCGACTACGACCCCCGGGCGAACCGGTTCGTCATCGATCACAACTACGATGCCCGCACCGCAGCGGAGATCATTGACAAGCCATATCCCCAGCAGTTTCCTGATTTGAGCTACTGCGACGTGGACAACGACGGGGACGGGAAGAAAGACTCGATCTGGATCCCGCTGGCGCAGGATTACCTGTTCCAGAAGGACGAAGGGGTTTTTGGTCCGGCGGATGTGGACTTCAACCTGGACGGCAAGGAGGGCGAAGATCGCTCCGCTATCCTGTTTTATCCAGGCACGTATGAGCCGCGTAACGGAGTTGAGGCCTGGTTCCTGACCGCTCCCATCAACGACCCCGATAGCGGGTATATCACCCTTTATAACCTTAACCAGGCCGGCCTGCCGTTCAACACGCCAGTGTCCACAGCACCGGCCGATGGGCTTGTCGACTCGATCGACAACGATTACGACGGCATCATCAACTACCACATCGAGTACTACACGTACTGGCGCGACAAGAACACTACCCCCGGTCCCATTCCGCTCCAAGAAGGCGATGAAAAGAAGAGAATTCTGTATGAGCCGGAATTTGAGCGGCTTTTGACGCTCGCTTACACGGAGATCCTCCCCATTTATCTCGATCCGAACGGTGCGCCCACGTACCGCATCTGCACGACGGGCGAGCCGATGTGCGAGTTGGCGGGCAGGGCGGCCATCCTGATCCGCGACGAAGCCTCGAAAGTCAACATGAACGTTGCCGGTGCGCATTACCTGGACGTGCCATTCCTGTTTAATGCCAATCTTGATCCCGACTACATTGTGCGGAACCTTGAATTCACACCAGTTAGTGACCTCGACTTTACTGATTTCTGGAAGCCCTGCTTTGGTTCGGGCGCATCGACAGGCGAATACCTCACGTGGCTGCTGCCCAGGGTTGGCCCGGGGCATGCGCTGAAATTCTGGAACCTCCTGATGGGCGCGCCTAACGGGTCGATGCGAACGGGTGACGACTTTGACGGCTATATTGCAGGCACCTACTTGTACGACGTCACGCTTCCGGGCTACGGGTTTGTCGACGACAACGCCAACGCACTGCTGCTGGCGATGAACGGCATCGACGACAACGGCAACGGGTTAATTGACGAAGGAACCAATCCAGCCGACAACCTTACACCCGAACAGATCGACGCCGCATGGGCCTACGCCGACCGGACGGGTTTGTTCGCCGCCGATGAAGGGGCGCCTTTTTACGTTAATCCGGCGCAATCCGCCGGTGACATCGCGCGGAACGTCTATGCCTTGTTCATGGGCGCCGGCATCCTTGAAGGCGTCGATGAGCCCGCCGAGTTCCAGTTCAACGGGCCTGTCAGAAATGCGGTTGCCGAAGGAAAAGTGGCATTGACCGACGGATCATTTGATACCGCCGACAACGACTTGGACGGTTCGGTCAACGAGATTGGCGAAATGGGCGATCGCCCCATGCCTACCCGCGATTATCTCAAGCGGGCCGTTGCGAACGAGCGGAATCCGGTGACAGGACAAGGCATCAACCCAAATTCATACCTTGATAGGCTCCGCCCGTTCGTCACGATCGATTCCGGCGCGCGGAACAACCGGACTACCCGCGATGAAGAAGGCAACATCGAAACGCTCGGGCCCAAGCTCAACTACGACCTCGCATCCGCCGCGCAGATGGCAAAAGCATTCATCGAAGAATGGAAGCTCGATGAGGCGCTCGTGTATCACGGCGAAGACGAAGACGGAAACCCACTCGACCCCTACGCCCAACTCGGCTACCGCTACCTGCCCGACGACGTCAACCGGTACCTGTCCGGCGACATGCGGCCCGACGAACAGGAAGTATTCCCGTTCAACGCGTTCCTCGCCGGAATGCGCATCGAGGGCGTCAACCAAACCGGGGTGTCCTTCGACCTCGGCGGGGCGCCGCGCCCCCTCAACTTGCCCCCCGACCCGCGCCTCCAAGCGATGCAACTCGCCGTCAACATCGCCGACGCCGCCGACGCCGACCATGCCCGTACCGAACTCTCTACCAACGACCTCCAGCTACCCGACTTCGACCCCTGGTGGTACGCCCTCCAAAAAGCCGACGGCGCTACCGACCAAGAAGCCTCACGGGCCATCAACTACACCGTCGCCGGCGCAGAAGCCATCCGTATCAACGAAATCATGGTCCGGCCCGTCCGGCGCGTCGAAGCCGAAACATATGGCGACGAAGGCTTCTTAAGCGTCGGCACCGAAGCGCGGTACAACCCGAATATACCGTTCGATTCATTCTTCAATGTGACAAGGCAAAAGGTGGCAGATGGGCGGAGTGTAGCTAGGACAGATTATGTTGTAAGCGTTCTAAACGATGAGTTGCTCTGGAATCTGGAACCCGATTTCACAGTGCCCAATAGCGGCGTAGTCGGCAACGCTGCCGCAATTGTCGCGGACAAGGGAAAGTTGCAACTCCAATTGATCGATACTACGGAGGATCCTCCGGTATCGGTAGCTTTCGAGGCACCAAACATACTTGAATTCCGGTTCGGCCCATCGGAGCAGTTGCCCCCCGGCCGCTATTATCTGACAGTTAACACCGTGGATCCCGCCACAGGTCAACCTACTATCACGAAAGGCGAGGAAGGAAGGACTCGATACCTCATTAAGTACGTTAGGGCTGAGGGGAGCACCGCGGATTCTCTTTCCATAAGACCAAAACCGGATTTTTCTGACAGCCTTGATACCATCTCTGTCGATACGTCGGGCATTTCAATAATTGACGATATTCTCGCCGATGAAGCTGCAAAAGTGCTTGATCCTACCTTCGTTTCGCGGCTTACCTGGTTCCACGATGATGCGGTCCTCGGGTATGAGAACCAGAAGAACAAGGACGGTCTTCCTTCGGGGTTGGTCTTTCTATCCGGCGAGAGCGATGTCGACGATACGAACTTCCCAGATGATACGTTGGGGCCAGACCGGCGCCGTGGATATGTCCGTGGTTTCCAAGCTCATACGGTGACGATCCCGCATTACGAGCCGGGCCTCGAGCAAGCGTACCTGCATGTAGCTATCTATTGCGATGACACGATCGCCAGCGAAAACTTCTCCATCAACTTTTTTGACTTCAGCCAGGAGCCGGATCACGAGTGGGTGGAGATTGAAAACGTCAGCAGCCAGCCAATCGATCTGTCGGGCTGGCAGCTTACCGTTGGCGCTCCTGATCCGGAGGGAAATATTTCCAGCGGCGACAAGGCCGAAATGGAGGTGCCTGCGGGCACCGTAATCGATTCGATGCCGCCGTACAACCGGCTGCTGCTGGCGGTCTCGGCGTTCAGCCCACCCATTCCCGCCGATCCGGACAATGCTACGCTTTCACCCCTGTTTAACGACAACCCATTCATGTGGAACGGCATTGGCCAGGTAGGCACGCCCGGCTATCTGATTTATCCCTTCCCGGATGACGAAACGACCTTCTTTGATGCGGGCGACACGACAGTCCCGCTGATTCCGGCCCGTCTCGATACCGGGCCGGGAATCGACGGGCGTGGCGAGGTTGACCCCACGGTTCCGCCGTCGCCGTTTGAAGCCAGTGACGCGCCGATCCGCGTTGTCCAGCTCAAGGTATCCGGCCTCAACGCGAACCTCCTCCCAATCACCGACATCAAAAAGTTTATGGCCGACTGGGTGTTGGGCGGCGGGGTCTTTCCCAACTATCCGGAGCATGACGGGATTGACAACGATTACGACGACCACCTGATTGGCTTGAACAATGCCCCGGCCATCATGGGCCGCGATGGCATAGACCACAACGGCGATGATGATGCGACCGGTGCGGGCGAAGGCGTTGACGAAGGCCGATTGTGGATGGACAGCCCGGTCCAGATCCATGCGGGTGCGGGATCGTTCAATATCATGCCGTTCGCCCTGTTGTACGACCTGATGCCGTCGTTGTATCCCGGAGACCTTCGCCTCAGTCCCGAGTGGAAGGAATTCATCGAGCGGAGGTTTTCGCCGGGCGATAACGTGTTTGTTTCGCTATACCAGGGTCCCCACCAGCAGAAACGAGTCGTCGACCGGATCACCTACACGGAGCGGGACGTGATCAACCGTGCCATTGATGAGGGTGTGGATGCTGATGGCAACCCCATTTCCACGATTGTCAACGACGTACCCGTGCGTCCATCCCTTCACGACCAGTCCGGCGCGTTCACCGAGGCCTACAAAACGTTCTGGCCCGACAACACGATGGGGCTGGATTTTTACCGCTCGATCGAGCGGAAGTATCACCCGCTGTACAACGGCGACCGGTTCGGGACTCAAAACCGCTGGCAAGCCACCGACGGCAACTACGACGACTGGTCGCACGAACCGGTTGCTGTGGGTTCTCCGAAGTGGCACGGCTCGCCGCTCGAGCGTAACGACGCCGCGTTCAGCATCGATCAAGTTGGGTTGTTGCAGCAGCTTGGGCTTGTGGACGTCCGCAACAAGTCGTTTGACTCGCTCGGCGACCTGCTATCGCTGCCGTATTTCACGTTGGTAAAGAACTATGCCCCTTACGCCGACCCGATGTTGCCGGGGCTTGTGGCGGGGTTCCAACCGTCCGACGATGCGGCGGGCAATATCCAGAGCCTGATGGAAGGCGGCGTCACGGACGCGATCTACCTGTCGCCGGGCGCGGCAACGGTACGAGATGCGGCCGCGTCGGCGGCGCAACTGGCGTGCAGCTTCGTGGAGCCGTGCGGCACCACGGAGTACGAGCTGCCGCAGGCGTGGCGCCCGTTTTTCCTGTATGAAATCTCGTTTGGGACGGACGTCGAACCCGCACCCGCCGGGTTGCCGGCCGACGGCAACTACTGGCTGTTTAACGGTCCCGGAGAGCAGCGGGCTGCCGGCCTCGAAGACCCGGCGGTGCTTCGTTCTCGCTGGCCCGTCGAAAAGCGGATCGTCTTGTTGGCTTCGAGAAACCTCGACAGTACGACTAGCGGGAATGCGACGGTTTACCTGGAGTGGGACGCGTCAGCGGGTCTGCAAGACGGCACGTATGACATGTATATAGATACGGGTTTGAAGTTGCTTGACGTTTCGCCGGACACGTTGACGCTTACGGGGCAGTTTGTTCGGTGTCGCGTGATGGAAAACGTGACCGAACGGCCGGCGGTGAACGTCACAGTTTATACCGATACCAACGGCGATGGCGCGATCACACCCATCAGGCAAAATTCCAACTCGAAAGACAGCCTCGGCAAACTTACCATGCTCACGCCGGACAGCCGGGGGTACGTCTACTGCGGTTCAGTCAGCGTGAACAACAACCGGCTCGCTCTCGATGTTGAAAATGCCGTCCAGCCGCCTGCGGATGGCATCAGTGCCGATACGCTCAACACGTTTGCGGGCGTGATTCTTACGCCGCGCGCGCGGACGCAGGGGCGCATCAACGTCAATACGGTCGAGACGCGGTTGTATAGCGACTCGGGCGGCGTCACGCGCCGGCTGAACGTCCTGGCGGGCATCCCCGGCGTGTTTCAAGACTATCCTATGTCGTTTACGGGAGAGCCGGCCTATACGTTTAGCGTTACGGCCGCAGTTCCTCCCAACGGCGCCTACGAATTCAGTGTGATTTTCCGCAGCACGGGCGACAACTGTTACCTGCTGCGCGTGAAGGGGGGAGGAGGCGCGGGGCCGGGCTTAGCTACGCTTTACAGCGTGCTGGACGGCGCGATGGAATCGCTGATCAGCATCCCGTTTACCGATGCAGAAGTCCTTCCCGTCAGTGTAGCTGTCGAAAACGATGGTCAGTTTGTGCCATCCTTTACCTTGATCGTGTGCACGATCAACGACGCGACTTTTGAGAAGGAAATGGCCATCGACATGTTGATGGCGGGTACGGTGGGCCTTATCTCGGCGATGGCGGGGGTTGGTTTTTCAAACCCGACTTTCTTGCCCGTGGGAAATGTCCCGTTCAGCCGGGGTTGGTCGGGCGTCGGCTGGAGCATCGACGATACCGGCCTCTACCGCTACGGCGGCGGATCAACCAGCACCCTGTTCACCGGCTACCCGCCCGACGATCTTCTTTACAGTACTGACTTTGAGGTCCGTAAGCTCACGACAGCGCCGGATGCAAACGATCCCAACGACATTCGCCGGACGTTTGTTCGCGCGGAATGGCTTGCCAGTTCCCGGGCGTTTGTCAAGCGTGCCGCCCATTGGGACGGCCGATACTTCGATTCAATCAACGACCTGCTCGAGTCGTATCCGGACCGCTACCCGAACGATCCGCGCGACGATGATCAGTCGTTCTGGCCATTGGTCATCGGCGTAGATTTGCCCGGAGGTCCCGACGGGTGGGTCCCGGATTATCTGGCGACGCAGGCCCTGCTCGAGTCGGCGTGGCGGTTGTCGCGTTCGGCGAACCTATTGACCACGCGGTCGGACATTTTTGAAATCCTCGTGACCGTCCAGGCCGGGACCGGCGAAGACCTGGACGGCGACGGCGTCATAAATTACAGAAGCCCCGAAGAATTCACCGTCACCTCGGAACGAAAGACGCGCACCGTGTATGAGCGCCCCTGAGGGGGCGCGCCCCTGATGCGGCGCGCCCCATAAGGGCTGGAGGTCGTAATGGACAGCCAACTGAGGATCTTAGATCTCAAATCTCAGATCTCAGATCTCAGATCTCAAATCTCAAATCTCAGATCTCAGATCTCGAATTTCAGATTTCAGATCTCAGATCTCAAATCTGAGATTTCAAATTTCAAATCTCCTACAGCCTACAGCCTACAGTCTACAGCCTTCTTCGCTCTCGCGGCCTTGGTGTTTTTTGCCGCCGTTCCCGCGTTTGCCGCCGACGACAAAACCGACACCGTCGTTCTCGGCGTTGAGGGTAACGAGACGTTCGAGTTTTACAAGGCGGATGGCTACACGATGGCGAACACGCCCGCCGCCGCCCTGGCCGAGTTCACCAGCACGTCCGGCAAAACGCGGCTGCTCATTCTAAAGAACGCCGGCGCCGGCGAGACACCCGTTGTCGGCGAATGGACGTGGCCGAGCATGACGACACCCCCTGGCAACCTCAAGAAGATCGAAGGCGGTTCGCTCACGAAACCCTACGATGTTATCCTCCACGGCGACTACACCAAGCCCTTGTTCGACTTTACCGGCGTCGGCGAAACCGACGCCCCGTTTGTCATCCAGGGTGTGACGCTGATGGGCGGCCTCAGCGCCGTGAGCGCCAAGGGCACGAGCAACATCGAACTCGATCGGTGTTACATCCGCGAACAGGCAGGGGACGTGGCGGCCGTGCTTGTCAGCGGCAGCGCAACCGCAAAACTGACCAACTGCCCGTTTTACAAGAATTACGACGGGATCGTGGTTGATGGCGCCGCGTCGTCGGCTACCCTCACGCACTGCACGTTTTATGACAACCGGGCGAGCGGCATCCATGTGCTCAATGGCGGCAAAGCGACCGTCGTCAACTCGCTGATGTACGGCAACGCCACGTACGGGATCTGGGACGAATCCGGCACGCCGCCATCGACCGTCACCGGGAGCAATTCATACAACAACGCATCCAACAGCCCCACCGATAACTTCAACCCCGTGACATTAAAAGACTCCACAGACGACGAAGCCATTGTCGATATCACTTCCGACCCCTGGCAGGGCAAGTTGCTTCCCACGCTGGGCAACCTCAGCCTCAAGCGGGGCGTCGGCGGCTCCAACGTCGGGATCGATTTTGAGGGCGAAGGCCGGAGCACGAACCCGTACATGGGCGCTGACGAACTCAACCCGAATCTCACAATCGGTTTTTGGACCCGATGCGAAGTGTATGACGAGCCCGTAGGCCGGCTCGGTGCGGATGTGCTGATCCATTACAGCGGCACGATACCCGACCTCGCCAGCAGCCTGTGCCTCATTCCCGACGGCGTGGACGTAAACGAGTTGGCGTACGACATCGAGATACCGCTGGAGGGCGGCGACGGCATTTACTGGGGCCGGATTCCCAACTTCGACACTATCCTGGGCGAAGCCGACGGGAAAACCTATATTGCCGACAGCGATAACGCTAAACTCGTCCTGCGCCTGCCAAGCGGCGTACTCGGGGCAGGTGGGCCCGACGACAGCACGCACATCTTCGGCCAGGCGATCGACGGGCATAAGGGCATCGTGATCGACACGATCCCGCCTGTCGTCGACCTCAACTTCTACAGCCCCGCAACCCTCGTTAGATGGAATGCCAGCCTTGAGGCTGCAACCACCGGGGGCAACGCCAGTTTTGCCGCGCGCGGTCCATTCCTGCCGCCTGAGGCCTTCCCGTACGGCGCAATCATTAGCGGATGGCCGCAGATGACCGCTCCGGTTGAAACACACGCCGTGTTCGCACCTTACGTCAGCCCCCCGGCCGAGCCCCCGAAGTTCATCTACAACATTGGGTCCGTCGCCAATGGCTATTACACCGGCAACGATTGGCTTTTTCTTACCATCACCGCGACCTTCATCGACCCCGACGTCTACACGGCCAAACAACTCCCTGCCGATGGGTCCACCCGGATGCCCTCCGGGTTCAACTCCGTCGCTCTTGGAACCGAAACGGGCGCACCCGCCAACTACTTCAGCGACGCCTGTCTGGCGCAGGGGATCCCCGCCGCCTGGGTCCTGGAAGATGTCAACCAGACGCCCCTCGCTGACCCGGCCGCCGTCGTCCAGTTCAGTTGCGATGCCAGCGGAGGTACGGGCATGACGGCCACCTGGGACGTCGCAATTCCCGTGGTGGGGACTGGCGGCCCACTGCGTGACCGGCTCGATCTCCTTGGCGACTTCATTGCGCAGGACAAGGCGGGCAATTATCCTGCAGTCACCGCCATCGATAGGACAGTTGTGCCGCCGCTGCAAATAACGTGGCTGTCCGGTAGCGATACACAGGTCGCTTTCCGCACCAGGATGTACGGCGCCTGGCCGGAAGTCGCGTGGAGCCTCAACGACACCCGGTTGCACATCAACCGGCTGAACGAAGCAAACCCGAGGCCCATATATAGTTACAACATCTGGGGTGCCCGGTCCTACGGCCAATACAACTCCGACCCCCTCTATGAACAACTCACCGGCTGGTCGGAATGGACGGACGAAAACGTCCTTTCGGCGTCGTTTTTTGACCAGAACATCAACGACAATTTCGGCTCGCCCATCACCGACCGCTGGCTGATCCTAGTAGTCGCCGGCTGCGATGAAGCGGGCAACGTGACGCCCTGGGACGGCTACCAGTGGCCGTTCGGTAGCGAGCCGCAGTCGCTCGTCCTGAACGGGGACGGCTCTCTCACGCTCATGGATTTTGAGAAAACCACCGGCCGCAACTGGATCCGGTTCTACATTCCCGGCAAGACCACCCAGATCGACACGATCCTGTACGCCAACCTCTATTACGTTGATGACAGCGGCGCACGCAGAGATCTCGGGCCCGCGCCGATTGTCAGCTACCCGCCGCCGGGTGTGGGCCTGTTTGCGGAGTTCAACGCGCGCCTGTTGGTGAACGATCCGGAACTGTGGAACGGCTTGCACACCGTTGGCTTAAAGTTTTCCGCCCAGCAGAACGGCGTGGTAATTTTCCGCACCCCCGGATTCGCCTATCTTGAAAGCCCGGGCATGGACATGGTTGCGTTTCAACTCCCGTACCCCGATCCCGCCTCAGGCGAACCGCTCCCGCCCCAACTGGGCGACGCCAGCAACGTAATGACCTACACCGTGAGCGCAGCCGCCGTGGCCGACATCGCTACCGAATACCCGTTGGAAGACCAGACCCCGGCGACGTTCTCGTTCAAAGTGGTGCCGGGCAGCGTGGATGAATATCTTCGTTCCGCGGGCGGGCAGCAGCCCGTCAAGCAGTTTGAAACGAGATAATTACGGTTTTTTCTTGCATTTTCAGGTAAACTGGAAACAGGATTCTTCCAGAGCAGGTCGGGCGTCAGGCGAGCGAACCAAGCCAGATGCGCCAGAATGCGCAGGACGTCGGCGGGCGTGGCGCATCCGACGTTATCGACTCCCGCCTTGGGTTGCAAGTACCGGCTGTACGCCGGGCTGGTAAGAACAGGAGCGTGACCGGCATGAGATGGCGCCGCCTTCTGGCCTGTAGCGCGCTTACAGCGGCCGTGGTCATCATTGCCGTCGGATGCCGCCTCAACCCTGAGGACGCCATCCGCAGCGGCCGCATCAGCATCGGCACGTCTCCCGAGAACGGTGCGGTGGTGAAGATGGGCGGCGAGATCGTGGGCGAGACACCCTTTACGCTCGCAGGCCTGCGGTACGGCCGCCACCTCCTCATCATCGAGAAAGACGGTTACCGGCGGGCGACCCGGGTTATCGAGGTGGCCGACTCGTCCGATCAGACTATCAGAATCGCGCTCGAGCCCGTCGTGGGCTACATCACGGTCGAGACGAAACCGTCGAGCGCCAAGGTGTACGTTGACGGCAACGAGTGCATCGGCGAAACGCCCATATTCCGCGCACCCCTCCACATCGGCAAGCACACCTACGAAGTCCGGCTCGACAACTACAAAACGCTCACGCAAGAATGCGAGATCCAACAGGACTACCGCTACACGTTCGCTCACGATCTCGTGCCGCGCGAAGCGGCCCTCTCGGTTTTCTCGCGCCCAACCAACGCCAAAATCCTGCTCAACGACGAGCCCGTGCTCGAGACCACCCCCGCAAAGCTAGAACTGTCGCCCGGAACCTACAACGTCAAAGTCTCGAGCAAAGGCTATATTGTGAGCGAGCAAACCATCGTCTTGAAGGCCAACGAAGAAAAAGCGCTGGAATTCGTGATGAAAGAAGGGTACGTCCCTCCGGGGATGGTCCTGATTCCGGCGGGCAAGTTCGCGATGGGCCTGGACGGCGCATCGCCCGACGAACGGCCCCAGCGTGTCATCGATCTGGACGCCTTCTACATCGACAAATTTGAGGTCACCAACGAACAGTTCAAGGCGGTGTTTCCCAGCCACACGTTTGCACGTGAGGCCGCGCAACATCCTGTGACCAACGTCACTTGGAAGCAGGCCACCGAATATGCGCAGGCCGTGGGAAAAAGACTCCCCACCGAAGAGGAGTGGGAAAAGGCCGCACGGGGGACCGACGGCTGGGAGTACCCTTGGGGGATGGAATTCAAGAAAGAATACTGCAACGTTGCCTCGCCGGCGACAGGCGCGATGCGCATCGGATCCTTCAAGTTGGGCGCTTCCCCGTTCAACCTCATGGACATGGCCGGAAACGCCTACGAGTGGACCTCGAGTTGGTACCAGGCCTACCCCGGAAACACCGACGTCAAAAAGGATTACGGCCAGGTATTCCGGGTGCTCCGGGGCGGATCGTACACCAGCGACCGGTTTGGCGCGCGTTGTGCGCGGCGCCACTTTGACCGCGTCGATTACGCACGGCCCGACTACGGGTTCCGGTGCGCCAAGGACGTGGCTTCGCAGCCTTAGAATCGGTGTCTTCGCGCCTCGTGGGCGTCGCGCCGGCGTGTTGGCAGCAGGTTGAATAAAGATACTGACCGCGGCTTTGGCCGCCTTTAAGCTATATCGGGTGTACGGGCATGTTCGGGCGATGGGCGAGCAGACCTTTTTCAAGGAAAACTGTTGTCAAACTTCCTTTTATCTTGACATCCCATTTTAGGTTTACTACAATAACTGTCAATAAGTTATGAACGTCGGGTTTATTCGCGTTTATCATAATTCGCCCTTAGCCAAATTCAGGGCGGGACACAGTCTGCAGTAACGCGGGCTCGTTCGACCCGCTCAACAGGATAAACTGGATTCTATGGCGAAGATACGGCGCAGTCGTGCAAAGCGGCTCGTGTTGGACATCGGCTCCAGTAGCATCCGTCTGTGCGAGTTGACTCAGACCAAAGCCGGTTATCAACTCACCAAATACTATCAACGCGAAGTATCCTCCGACCCCGCACAGGACGAAGAAACCCGTCGCAAAGCCCGCGTCGCCACCATCAAAACACTCGTCAAAGAAGCCCGGGTCCGCACTCGCAAAACCATCCTCAGCGTCCCCGGCCGTTCCGTCTTCACCCGCGCACGCACACTCCCGCCCGTGCCCGAATACAAAGTGTCCCAGATCGTCGGCTATGAAATCCGACAGCAGATACCGTTCCCGCTCGAGCAGATCGCGCTTGATTACCAGATCCTGAACAGGACGGAGTCGGGCAGCTACGACGTCATGATGGCCGCAATCAAAGTCGACGTCGTCGAGAAGCACCTGGATATTCTGCGGGAAACGAAATCGGCGATCGACGTTGTCGATGTTTCCCCGTTCGCCGTCTACAACTGGCTCAAGCACACGGGTGAATTCGGTACCGACGGCGAGTGTGTGGCGGTTTTGGATCTGGGCGCGACCACCACGGAAATCGTGATCGAGCGGGGCAACCAGTTCCGGTTTACGCGGCCGCTCAACATGGGCGGCAACGACGTCACCAACGCGCTGGCGGCGGCGCTGGGGGCGAAATTTGCGGATGCCGAAAAGTTCAAGCGTGAGCGGGCGTTTGCGCCAACGGGCGACCCGGCCCGCGACGGCAGGATGGGCGAGGTTTTGAGCCCGGTTCTGTCGCGGCTGGTGAGTGAGGTCAGCCGGTCATTCGGGTATTTCAGGTCGTTGCCGGGCGGTGGCATGGTGGATCGAGTGATTGTGACGGGCGGGGGTGCGTGCCTTCGCAACATTGTGCCTTACCTGCAGCGGCAACTGGGAATAGAAGTGCGGATAGCGCGGCCTCTGGCGGGCCTGGCGATAGGGGCCAACGCGCAGCAGGCGAACGAACATCCCGAGCAGGCGTGCGTGGCGCTGGGGATGGCGCTGCGGTGCTGCGAAAAAACGACGATCGAGATCAACCTGATCCCGCCCAGAATCCTCGAGGCGGCCCGCAGAAAAGAGCAGGCCCTTTACTGGGTGTTTTCGTTCATCACGCTGGCCATGATCGCCGCTTCCATCATTCCGGCCCGCGACCAGAAAGACAAGCAGGTGGTGGAGCGGATAAAGCGCATCAAAGAAATCATCAGCATGTACGATCCGGCGGTTGCGGAAGACCCGGACACCAAGTCGGATTTTGAGACACAGTACAAAGAAGCGAAGAACCGCATCGAAGAAAATCAAACGAAAATAGGCCAATTAAAAGACCGATACGAAAAGGCAGAGTTCTACCTGGACAAGCTCAAGCTGTTGAACGACCTGAGGCCGGAAGGGGGCAAGATCTGGTTCAGTTCGGTCGAGACGACGACGATTTCGAAGGCGGGGTCCGGTACGGGCGGGGAGAAGAGCCGCTCGCGATTTGGCGGTGGGGGTACTGGCTTGCGGTCCAATACGCCGAGCATAAACAGCAGTGGATTTCAGGGTATTTCGAGCGGGGCTTCGGAAGCGCGCCTGGTGGGGGGTGCCGGTTTTAGGCGAAAGGGTGGCGCCGGCGCGAAGAAGACGCAGCAGCAGGGCTCGCAGGTGCCGGACCCGAACGGGTTCCGCATCATGGGCTATGCAAAAGACGATGAGGCCCTGATGGAGTTCGTGGATAACCTGAAAAAATATAAACTTGAAGGGACCAGCCCCACAATCTATGAGGTGCATTTCTTCGAAGCCAACGCGGAACCCGTGCCCATTACGGAGATGGAAGTGGCGCGTGTGGCGGATCGTCCGATAGCGCGTTCTTCTACGACGTCGGGCACGTCGGATGAGCGTCGCCGGGGGTTCGGCAGCAGTCTGTCGGGTGCGGTGGGCATGCCGGGGAGATCCTCCACAACATCGAGCATGTACAACCCTTACGTGGAAAAGGTAGTGTTTTTTAAGCTGGATGTTCAGTTCCGGCCGTTCCCGCCGCCGCCGCCGCCGGAAAAAGCGGCTGCCACAACGCCGGTCGGGAAAAAAGTCGAAGGGGCCGAGGGCGGCGAAGCTGCGGGGAAAAAGGGTAAACGGACGAATCCTTTCGCCAAATTCAGAGAAAAAACCCAGGGTCAAGACGGAGAGGCCAACCCCCAGAAAAAATCGCCCGGGGAGCTCGATGAGAGTTAGCAAGGAATACATCATGGCGCTGAGCGCGCTGATAGCCGTGTTGGGGGCGGTTGGCGGCGGCTACCAGTTTTATTACAGAGAGCGGCTCGATGAATACCAGAAGAACATCGCAGATGAGGAAAGGTTTGCCAAAGTCCTGACCGCCCTGGGAACCGGTTTCGATTATTGCCTGCCGGAAGATCTGATCAAGGCGGTGAACGGGGAAGTGAACCCGATGGTGGAAGAGCTGCATCGGCGTGCATCTTTTTACCAGGCGGTCGATCTCCGCGAAATCCAGCCAATCCCGGAAGGCAAGATGCTGGGCTTTTATTACCGGGAAGAGTTTGCGCGGCTGTTCACGGAGTTCCGGCAGCAAACGCTTGCCAGCTACCCGACGTGCTACTACCCCGACACCACGTTCGGCGCTCCGCGGCCGGATGAATTCACGGGTATGGAAATCTCCAAAGCGGAGGTCGAAACGGCCCTGCGGAAGATAACGTTCGGCCTTGCGATGATGCGGTTGCTGATGCAGTCCAAGGCGGCTTACATCGCGGACGTCCAGATCTGGCCTCCTCGCCTGGCCGAGCAAAGGCTGCTGACGGAATATGTAGTCGGTTTATCTTTCGCCATGATGCCCAAAGACTTGGTGGCCTTTCTGGACAAGTTGCGGATAGGCGAAGTGCTCGGCCAGCAGCGTTACGCGAACGTTAATGCGTTCAGCATTCAGAACAAATACCTGCGCTGGCCGATGGAACCGCCGGTAGAAGTGCAGATGCTTGTTACGTTTGTTCAGGCAAACGTGGATGAAACGGCGCCGGTTGAAGGCGCAGAGGTGGCTGTGACGGCTTCAACTGAGGGCTCCAAAGCCACCGCCGAACAGGCGCTCGCGGCGTGGAGAGGCCGGCTCCAAGCGGGTGACGAGACACGGTCCAGCCGCATGAGAGACGTGCCCACAACCAAATGGGGCAAATTCAAACGCTGGATGCGTAAGAACTTCTGGCCATTCTAATTAGGCAAGCGTGTAAGACGGGATGTGCGCGTGGATAAGATTCGCAAACTAGCGGAAACCATCTGGTACAACAAGGAGCGGATTGTCCTTGGCGTGATGGTGTGCATCCTGTTGTGGCACGTCTACAGCATTTTCAAATCCCCGCCCGAAGACGAACCCAAAGAATTCGGCGTTCCTAGGGTCGACAACATTGTCAACGTTGTGAAAGACATTGCGGGCCCGCCCGATCCGCCCAAAGAACGGCCGGTGGCCCAGTGGGAGGGCATTTACACGCCCAACCCGTTCTGGGCGCTCTCCGCGCAGTCGTCGATAATGTCCAGAACGACCGACGCCCCCGCGGACATCAGCCTGATACAAATCCAGGAGGGCCGGCCAGGGAAATGGCGTGCCAGGCTCAAGACCAACGTCATGAGGTGGTACGACGAAGGGGAATCTTTTGAGAGCTTTCAGTTAATCAAAATCCACCCCGAAGACAATTCGGTGTTGGTTCGTTCGGACAGGTTGGGAAAAGTGCTAACTCTAAAGGTTCAAGGAAATTAGAGTTGCTATTGAGTTACGGATACGATATAGTCAGCTAACCAGCGGGAGGATCACGACGTAATGAGCATCAGGCTGTTAAACGTCATCCATTCGGGTTTGGGTTTGCCTGCAATGGTTGTTCTAATTACCACGGCCGTTGCGGTCCCATCAACTGCTCAAGAAGGGCCGGCCGAAGCCGTTGCCGAGCCTCCCGCACCAGTCGTAGCCGCACTGCCGCCGGGCACGGACATCACTGAGTCGGAACAGCACTTCCGTGCCGGGGTCGACGTGTACAACAGAAACCACTTTCTGGAAGCGTTAAACGAGTTCAACCGTGCGCTTGCACTCGACCCGGCCAACGAAAATGCCCGCCTTTTCCGCGACAAGGCTCAGGCAAAACTCCAAATCAAATCTGCGGGGGGCGAACCAGGTGCGGCAACCACGTTTGACGTGCTGGATCCCGAGTCGATTCCGCTGGGCGTTGAAACGCCGCAGCTTTCGGCCGAAGAGATGCGGATCCGGGCGGTCCGTGACTTGCTGGCGCAGGGTGAAGTGCTGCTGGAAAACCAGCTTTACGCGCGCGCGGTGCCGATATTCGAGCAGGTCCTTCTGATTGCGCCGGACAACGAGCGGGCGCGGGCAGGCCTCCATGCCGCGACCATCGGCGCCAGCCAGCAATCACTGCAATCGGCCGAACAGCGGGTCACCGAAGACCGGGCTCAAATCCGAAACTTTATTGAAGAGGAAAAGGCTTTGCCCAAAGGCGCGGATCCGACCGGCATCAAACCGTTCCGGATCGTGGTTCCGCCCGTCGAGGAAGAATACGTGGCGCGAACGGTGCGCACCGCCATAGATGAGGCGCTGGATGCCGTGGTCGGCCTCGATTTCACCGATTGCCATATCACCGAGGTTATTGAGTTCATCAGTGAAACATATGAGGTCAACATCGTGCTGGACAACCGGGTTGTCATGCCGCCGCCCGCGACCCCCACGACCACGCCGGGCGTAGTGGGTGGCCTGGGCGGGATGCCCGGCGCACCCGGCGCCTTTCCCGGACCGGCGGGGGCGTATCCCGGCGCACCAGCCGCAAGGCCCGGCCCGTCGTTTGGGCAGCGGCCTGCCGGAAACCAGCGTCGGCCGTTTGGTGCGAACTTGCAGCAACAGTTTGGTCAGGCAGGCACGGCCGGGGCGAACGTGCTCGGCGGGGAGTATGAAACCAATGGGATGGTCCCTTATATCCGGCTGTCGGGCGTAACATTGCGTGAAGCCCTGCGCGTGTTGTTGCGCACGCTCAACCTGGATTACGCAATCCAACCCGGGCTGATCTGGATTAGCACGCCCGACAGAATACGGCTCGAAAAATCCTTTGAAGAACTGGAGACGCGCTTTTACGAACTTCGCAACGCCGGTTCGGAAACCCTGTTCAAGATCGTGCTGCGGAATCCTGGCGGCGGGGGCATGATGGGCGGCATGGGTATGGGCGGCATGGGCGGCATGGGCGGTGGCATGGGCGGTATGGGCGGTGGCATGGGCGGTATGGGCGGCGGTATGGGCGGTATGGGCGGTGGTATGGGCGGTATGGGCGGTGGTATGGGCGGTTACGGCGGTGGCATGGGCGGTATGGGCGGTGGCATGGGTGGTTACGGTGGCGGCATGGGCGGTATGGGCGGCGGTATGGGCGGCGGCATGGGCGGTTACGGCGGTGGTGGCATGGGCGGCGGCGGCATGGGCGGCATGGGCCGCATGGGCGGCATGGGCGGCATGGGCGGCATGGGCATGATGGGCGGCGGCGTCCAGATTGCCAATATCTCCCAGTTGTTCGGCACAATCAGCGACACGATGGTCGGCGAACCCCCCGCCACCATTGGCATAGCGGGCCTCAGCGCGGGCGGCACCGGCGCGCTGGGCACGACCGGAACCACGTACGGCGGCGGCTTGGCCGCGGGTACTCAGCCCGCGGGGCTGGGCGCGACGGCGGGCAGGTCCGCGACGACATATGGGGATGAGCCCGAAATCGTGCGCCTGCTCCGCATGCTCATCGACGACGTGTATGAACCCAACGGGATCGAGCCCATTTCGCGCATGATCTACGTGCCGCAAAACAACCTGCTTATTGTGCATAACACGCCCACCAACCTGCGCAAGCTTGAGCAGCAACTGGCCGAGCTCGATGCGACACCCAAGCAGGTAAGTATCGAGGCCAAATTCCTCACGGTTAAGGTCAGCGACCTCGACAAGGTCGGGTTTAGCTGGAATGCAACGCAAAGCGATCAGAACGATCGTAATCGGCAGATCCCGGATCTGGCCGACAACACCTACCTGTATGATATCAACGGCGACGGCGTGCCCGAGGACATACCGTTCTACACCCGGCCCAACGGCTCCAATGTGATAGGCAACACCATTACAGAGGGCGTGCTCGATGCGCTGGTAAGCCCCGGCCCGGCCGGTGCGTTCAGCCTGACCGGCATCATTACGGACAACGAAGACGGCGACACGGTGAACGCGGTCTTCGATTATTTGAACACGCTTGAGGAAAGTGAGTTGTTGAGCGCGCCGCGGGTGACGACGATGAACCGCAAGCCGGCGGTGATTGCCGACCTGTCGACCGAATACTTTGTGTCCGCGGTCAACACGAGCGTCGTGACCTCTGAAGCCGGTCTGGCGGGATCGACGGCGCTGGGGTACACGCAGCAGGTTATGCCCACGCCGTTCAACTTTGGTATCACGCTTTCCGTCACGCCTCAGATCAGCGGCACCGATCAGGTGAGGCTGTGGCTCAACCCGCAGGTCACCACACGCGGTATAGAAAAGAGCTTTACGCAGAAGTCCATCATCAACGGCGTGGAAGTGACCAGCACGATTACGTTGCCGAACACGTCGACGCAGGCGGTCTGGACGAACGTGATTGTCCACGACGGCGACACGCTGGTGCTGGGCGGGCTCGTTTCCGACAACACCATCAAGGGCGTGCACAAGATGCCCTACCTGGCGGACATCCCCTTGATTGGATTCTTCTTCCGAGGCAAGAGCCGTCAGGTCACCCAGTCCAGCCTGCTGATTTTCGTAACGCCGACCATCATCGATACCACCGGCGCGCGGTTCTTTGAAGCCGGGTTCACTTCCGGCATGCCGTATCCCCAACGGAAGCGGGCCGTCGGTTCTGAGGCTCCGGCCGAACAGCCGCTGCCCGGCGCGACTCCTTCCCTGGCGCCCGAAACGCCTTCGGGAAAAGAACTGGTTTCCGAGCCGCCGGTTTCCCCGGGAGAGGCGCCCTCGCAGGTGGCAATCCCGGTTCCGCGGAGAAACCCGGAGCCGCCGGCCAGCGCGGCCCCGCCGGCCAGTCCTGTGGCCCCGGTAGTTCCGCCGGCAGTACCGCCTACCGCGGAGCTTTCCGAAGCGCCTGCGGAACCATTGTAGGCCAACGCGCATTAGCAAGTCCGCGGGGGCGGCCGATTTGGCCGCTCCCCCTGCATTCAAACCCTTCGTAGCCTCGGAAGCTGTTCTTCAGGCGTTCCTGCCGTGGGCTGAGGTATAATGCCGGTCTGATGGTTGGGATTCTTTACACGGCGCTCATGTCGTTTGCCGCCCCATTCGCGGCCGTCTACCTGTTGCTTTGGCCGAAGTATCGGCCCCTGCTGGGAAGGTTTCGGCCGCGCGTGCCTCTTCCGCCCCAGGGGCAGCGTTCACGGCCGCTGTGGCTCCACGCCTGCAGCGTTGGGGAAGTTAACATTGCCCGCCCCATAATCGAGGCGATCAAGAACCGCTGGCCGGACTTGCCGGTGCTGCTTACGGTTTCTACCATCAGCGGCAGAAACCTTGCTGGGGACATCTTGCAGCAAATCCCCCTGACGTGGCTCCCATTCGATCATCCCGCCTGCGTAAAGCCGTTCCTGCGGAAACTCGACCCCCTGGCGCTCATCCTGCTGGACACGGAGCTGTGGCCGTGCCTGATACGCTCATTGCGCCTTTCCGCGGTGCCCGTAATACTGGCCAATGGCCGCATCAGCGACAAACATCTCCCCAGGTATAAGCGCCTGAAGGGCCTGCTGCGGCCCGTTCTCGAGGACCTGTCGGCCGCAGCCATGCAAAACGACGAGTACGCCGGCCGCATTATCGAGTTGGGGGCGCGGCCGGAATGCGTCAACGTGTGCGGCAGCACAAAATTCGACGGTGTGCGCGAATCGGTCGATCCGGAAAAGGTCGAGGCGCTGCGACGTCAGTGTGCGTTCAATCCGGCGGCCCCCGTTATCGTGTTTGGCAGTACGCGGCCCGGCGACGAAGCCCTGGCGGCAACGTGCTGGGCCGAGCTTCGGGGCGTTTTCCCTGATCTGAGGCTCGTAATCGCTCCCCGCCACCTGGACAGGCTCGAGGAAGCGGCCGCCCCGTTCAGCGAGCCGATAAAGCGCCGGTCACAGGCAGGCGTCAACAGCGGTGCGCGCATCTTTTTCCTGGACACGGTGGGAGAACTGGTTGACTTTTATGCGTTGGGAACGGTCGCCGTCATCGGCGGCTCGTTCAGCCCGGGCATCAACGGCCATAACCCGTTGGAAAGCGCCGCGTTGGGCGTTCCCACGGTGTTTGGCCCGTACATGCGCAATTTCATCGACCCCGCCCGCGAACTCGTTGCGCATAAGGGGGCCGTACAGACAAATCCCGGTGAGCTTAGCAAAGTCCTGCGGCGTTTGCTTGAAAATCCCGGAGAACGCGCCACACTCGCACAAAACGGCCGGGAAGCGGTGCGAAAAAATCAGGGTGCAATACAAAGGACGCTCGACCTGATCGAGCCGTTCCTCGGCCTGTGAAATCTAAAGGCGGCCCTGGTGCTCCTCGGCGAAATCCTCGAGGGCCGATTCGATCATCTCGCGGTGGTCTTTTTCCAGCACTTCCCGGTCGGCCTTGCGCCGAAACATGCGTCGCCGCTCATGATCCAGCGGGAGCGTCTTGCCTGTGCTGCGGCGGTCTGCGCCGGCGCGCCGATCCTTCTGCCAGCGTCCGTATCTGTCCTTGTAACAGCCTGTGCGGTACCCTTCCGACATAGCGCGCCCCTCGTTTGAACCAAAACCAGAATCCAACCGGCGGCGGCAGTATACGCAGCTATGGCGGTATTGTCAATATATAAAAGCGCGTCGACTTTCAAGGGTTTCGACTGGTATACTCCTATTCCCGTAGCGACTCACGAGGTAAAGAAGGAAAGGAGCATGGCGGACGAGATTAAGAGCAAGAATATCACGTGGCATCATGCGGAAATTACCCGGCAGGACCGCGAGCTGATGAATGGTCACAAATCGGCGGTGATCTGGTTTACGGGCTTGTCGGGCTCGGGCAAATCGACGCTGGCGCACGCCGTGGAGAAGCGCCTGTTTGAGCTGGGTTGCCGCACCTACGTGCTGGATGGGGACAACGTCCGGCACGGACTCAACAAAAACCTTGGGTTTTCGCCGGCGGACCGGGAGGAAAACATCCGGCGGATTGGTGAGGTGGCCAACCTGTTCCAGCAGGCGGGCATAATCGCGATGACGGCGTTCATCTCCCCCTACCGGGCCGACCGGGACAAGGCGCGGGCGGTTGCGGGCGGGAGTTTCCTCGAGGTCTATGTCAAGTGCAGCATCGAGGCCTGCGAGAGCCGTGACACCAAGGGCCTGTATAAAAAAGCGCGGGCAGGCGAGGTCAAGGAATTCACGGGCATCAGCGCGCCCTACGAGGAGCCGCTCAACCCCGAACTCGTGGTATGCACCGACTGCGAGACGCTTGACGAGAGCGCGGATCGGGTGATGGCCCTGCTCCGGCAACGGGGGATAGTGGCGTAACCTGTTGGGACGCCCCCCGGCAGTTGTGGGGGGTGTCCCGCTTTTCATCGCGCGGCATCCCGACGATTTGACGTCCTACCCTTGCGACGTTTTCTGGCACCGCTTTATGAAATCGGGGCTTCCAAGAGGTTGTCCAGTCATCGTTGAAATCCGGATACGTTTCAGCATGCGCTCGTCATCGTCTGCTGATACCCAGTCCGCCCACTCTGCTGGCTTCAATTCAATCTGTTCCAACGGCCTAAGAAGGGGATCGTTTTGAGTCAAGCAATGAGAAACCGCACTGCTCCATCGATACTGCTGGACGATGGTTGCCAAGCCGGCACGAACAGGATTTCGTTCCACATACCGCATGGCTGCCCACAGGTGTGGCTCTTCCAAAGGGCATGAGAAAAACCGGCCCTGCCAAAGACGGCCTTCGAAACAGTAACTTCTATTTATGTGCTGCGCATAACTCTGATGTACGGGGCCCAGCGTTATGGACAACGACTCTTCCTGGACAGGCGTGACAATCAAGTGTACGTGGTTCGGCATCAGGCAGTAAGCGTGGAGCCTCAACTCTTTAGGATCCAAATACAGGCGCATCAGATCCAGATAAACAAGGCAGTCTTTGGCGGAAAAGAAGACCTGTTGGCGCCTGTTTCCCCGTTGCGTTACGTGGTGTGCAACACCGGGCACGACAATTCGCGCAGAACGTCGCATGGCAGGATGCTATTCCAACGCAACTGTAACTTCAACTGAGGGACCAACGATTCCAACTGAGGGACACCCCCCACAACTGCCGGGGGGCGTCCCAACGATTCACTGTTCCCGCAGCACGACGTCGCAGGCGAGTTGGGCTTTCTTGAGCAGCTTGCGGAACAGGCCGCCTTTTTGGGCTCTTCGCCGGAGCATGATAATCATCTTGCGCTGGAGACGGTATCGGTCGAGCTTCGGTTTTTTTACCGTCACCGGCTTGCCGGCCGCTTCCTCGAGCGGTTTCCATAGCGACTCGGCGGGGTAGCCGATTGTCTTGAGGTCTTCGGGATCGACTTGCGCGACGACACGCCGCATCAGTTCGAGCCGCGACGGTTCCGCGAGCAGTTCCTCGACCCATTTTTTCACCGACTTGGTGGTTGGCCGCGAGTGCTGTTTTACGCCGATGGGGTCGCCCAGGCCTTTTCGCCCCGCGGTGCCGCCCTCGCTTTCGCTGTTGCCGTACTCGATTGTCTCTTTCTCGAACGGCACGCCGATATGGGCGTAGACGCGCTCCATCCAGGTTTCGGGGTCTTTGACGAGGTCCTCGTAGCGGACGTGGAAGTTGGGCACGTCCGTCTGGCGGATGAACCGAGCCAGGGCCGGCACGTAGGTCAGGATGATCGGATTGAAGTTGTGCGCCAACTCGTAGTTGCCGTCGAAAAACGAGTTCGCGTACGACGAGAACATCGCCAGCGGGTGGCGCGTCAGCGTAACGTACTTGGCGTCCGGGAAAACTTTCGCCAGGAACGGGCAGATCAGCGCGTAGGCGGGCGTCTTGTCGAGGCAGATGGACTTCTTGCTCGTGGACAGGTAGCGGCCGTACAGCACGTCGCAATAGGCCCTGCACGCGTCCCAGTAGTCCTGCTCCTTGTTCGGCAGCGACTCGATGAACAGTTTTTGCGACTCCGCCGACAGGATGTGGTCGTAGGGGGCCTTGTCGACTTTTGCCCAGACACCCAGATGAGCCAGCGGCGTCATAATGTGCGGCTCGGGCCCGCCGAGGATCATCGAGTGGGACGACAAAATCCGCTCGAGCATGGTCGTGCCCGATCGCGGGGCGCCTATCAGGAAAAGCATTTTTACTGCCATGAGTCTCTCCAGGAGTTTATACAGTCAACCTTCAAACTATGTCGGCAAAAGGCGCATCTTGTCAAATCGCGCGCGGGTGCGCGTTGACGCGGAAAACGACAGCGTTGCCGTTGCGGGCAATCTCTTCGAGACAGGGCAGCGCGCGGATCTGCTCGATCGCCACACCGGAGACGGGCCAGGTTTCAGGGCAGTACACCCAGGCGACGCACCACTTCCGGATGAACTCGCGGCGCCACTCGGCCGTGGCGTCCGGCCCGAAGAACCTGGCCACCTCGGATTCCATGGCCGCATAAGGTTGATCGGACATGTTGAACGAGCCGGTGCCCCAAACTACCCGGTTTGGCCGGTTCAGCGCGACGACGTCGGCGGCGAGGTTGGGCGCGAGAACAATCCCGTCGCCGATTGCGCCAATAGCGGCGGCATCGTTGGCCGTCATGACTTCGGCATGGTAACCGGCGTAGGGCGGGCGGGCGCCATCGGCGTTCTGAAGTTGGAACGCCAGCGGCCCTTGGAAGAAGAGCACGGCGGCGATGATCGAGCTGATGCCGCACATGACGAGTGCAACCGTGATCACCCGTGCACGCGTGGGTTTTTGGATGCGCAGTTTCTCAATTGCACTGGCGGATACGATGCACAGCGGCAGCCACAGGAAGATCTGGAGGCGTTGCGGCCCGAATTTCAACCACCAGCCCCCACCGAACGCCGTGATCGACATCACCAGGAACGACAGAAGCCAAAGAACGATCCAATCCGGCCGTGCTGTATTGTGGTGCGGGCGTCTCGCCTGCAG
>Ga0315285_10001488_pt1 | contig 24609 bp, 24 predicted proteins | sample YL17G09_36_MG_FD_203698 | JGI IMG/M metagenome (GOLD analysis project Ga0315285, IMG submission 203698) | Sediment microbial communities from Yellowstone Lake, YNP, Wyoming, USA - YL17G09_36 | ecosystem: Environmental > Aquatic > Freshwater > Lake > Sediment | place: USA: Wyoming | collected... | reverse complement strand
CGCTCCTTGATCAGTGCATCCACGAGAGAAACGCCTTCAGGCACATATTGCCGGACGGCTTTTTGTGCCAGATTGACTGCCTGACGCAAAGGGATGATGCGAATCGCACCATTTTCGAGCCGCATCACGATTTCATCTCCAGCCCGGATTTCCAGGGCTCTACGGAGCTTTGCCGGCAGGACTATTCTGCCGCTTTTGCTTATTTGTGTCCTAATTTCCATTTTGTGTCACTTTTTCGAATTGATCCATTATTTATCATTATACCACATCTGCTAAAGTCTTCTCCATGCGTCGGAAGGTACAGGCTCCGCTGGCCAGGATCTCACGCAGGGTGCAGTAACCTGCGATACCCTGCCCGCGGCCGATGTGGTAGAGTTTAGCTAAACTGGCTACACGAATGGCGATGTCGGACATTGGATGATGGATGATGAAAGCACGTCTTGCCTAATCTTGCAACATGGTATATACTATTAATATATATCAGGAGGTTGTCTGTGGAAACTGCCAAACTCTTTCAAAACGGTAAAAGCCAGGCTGTCCGCCTGCCCAAGGAATTCCGCTTCAAGAGTGATCGAGTCTATTTGAAGAAAATGGGCAATGCGGTCATCCTTCTCCCCTACGGTGCTCCGTGGCAATCATTGGTGGATAGCCTGTCCCTGTTCTCCAGTGATTTTATGCAAGCACGTGATCAACCACCAGCACAGCAACGTGAGAATACCTTCTCATGAAATATATCTTGGATACCAATATCTGTATCGCGCTCATCCGCCAAAAGCCCCCGGCGTTAATCCAGCGTATCATATCCCATCGACCTGGTGAGGTTGGAGTATCGTCTATTACGCTGGCTGAACTTGCACATGGGGTAGAGAAAAGTGCTCAACCAGAACAGAATATGTCTGCACTGCAACAGTTCCTTTTGCCGTTTGAAGTGTCTGATTTCGAACAGAAAGCCGCGCTTGCGTATGGAAAAATCCGTGCCCAGTTGGAGCGCAATGGTCAAACCATCGGTTCAATGGATATGCTGATTGCCGCGCACGCGATCAGTCTTGAAGCCATCCTGGTGACAAACAATGTAAGGGAATTCCACCGCGTTAAGGGGTTGAATGTAGAAGATTGGATTTCAGAATCCGAGTAACCCAAAGAGCATAGTCTTACCTCGCTGTCCATTGCTGCCAGCTTTACCCTCACACCACATCCGCGAAGGTTTTCTCCATGCGGCGGAAGGTACAGGTGCTGCTGACCAGGATATCTCACTGGGTGTGGTAACCCGCCTTACCCTGCCCTCGGCCGATGTGGTAGAGTTTAGATAAATTGGCTGCTCGAATGGCGATGTCGGACATTGGATGATGGATGATGGATAGAAGATGTTATGCTTGGAAAGATAGGCACCCGCAGCTGCACCGGATTTATCCCCGTGATACCTGCTCCAAACCCTGAGCCAACATGGCCATGCTCTCTTCATACTCGCGCGCTGTCAAAGAGACGAACTCTGCCATGAGGCTCACATCCCGGCAGTACAAACGCTGCCCTGAAACGGCCTCGAAACGCAAAATGGGAGAAGCGCCGTTCAACGTAATTAAATCAATATCGTCAAACTGGAGGGCATCCTGTAAGTCCGCCCGCAGGTCGGCCAATTCGTTGAGAGATGGCAGCCGCGTAAACAGCACCCCCAAATCCAGGTCGGCATCGAGAGGCAACCTGCCTTCCATCGCCGATCCAAACATCCAGGCAGCCAGGACATTGACATGCCTCTCCAGGACCGGTACAGCGCCCTCCCAATCAATGCGCCCGGACATACTGCAGCACCTCCCTCCGAAAACGATCGAAGTCGTTCAGGCGGTTATTGACAATATCCACCAGGATCTCCACGTCCACCTGCTCATACCGGTGGACGATAAAATTGCGAAACTGCACCATACGGCGATAAGGTTCCGCTCCGGATAATACCCCTCGCTCCACACAGCGAGCTATCACCTCACTTCCCGTGGCAGCCGGTGTTTGACCCTGTACAGCCAGTATCCTCTGGCAGACATCCATCATCACTTCAAGCGCGACCTGAAGGCTGCGTTCAATTGCACGGCGTATCTGCCAATCCTCCTGCAATTGCTGCGCGCTGATCTTGCCGAGGGAAATCAGCTCCATCATCACCTGCTCGAGTGTCTGCAACTTCTGCAAAATAACACCGTTCAACATAGCTCCTCACGATGGCTGTTGAAGATACGGATTCTTCCTGGGTACGACTATTCCCATTATTGTACCGCATTACCGGCACGCTCGGACTGATAAATGAGGGATGAAGGTCTATTATCAAACCACATCTGCAAACGTCTTCTCCATGCGGCGGAAGTAATACAGCCCGCTGATGAATATCAAGACAGCCGCCAGGGAGGAGGCATACACGATCGGTCCCGGCGCATCATTCACGCCCAGCAGCGCCCAGCGGAAGCCATCCAGTACGCCGACCATAGGGTTGAGACCGTAGAGCGTGCGCCAAGGCTCGTCCAGCAGGCGGCTGGAGTAAGCCACCGGCGAGGCGAACATCCAGAAGTTCACCACGAACGGGACGACATAGCGGACATCGCGGAACTGGACATTGAGGGCGGTCAGCCAGAGACCCACGCCGAGGGCGGTCACCAGAGCCAGCAGCAGGAAGAGCGGCAGCCAGACGACTGCTGAGGTGGGATGGATGCCATAGAACAACATCATACCCAACAGAACCAGGAAAGCCAGGGCGAAATCCACCACGCCGGATAACACTGCCGAGATTGGGATGACGAGCCGTGGGAAATAGACCTTCTGGATCAGGTTGGCGCTGTTAACCAGGCTGTTCGTCGCGGAGGTCAGCCCGTTGGCGAAAAAGGTCCATGGCACCAGGGCGGCATAACTGAAGATCGGGTAGGGGATACCATCCGAGGGCATTTTAGCCAGTTTTCCAAAGAATAAGCTGAAGACCACCATGGTGAAGAAAGGTTGGATGATGGCCCAGGCCGCGCCGAGGACGGTCTGCTTGTAGCGTACCTTGACATCGCGCCAGGTGAGGAAGTAAAACAGCTCGCGGTAAGCCCACAGCTCGCGCAGCTTGAGTGAGATCCAACCGCGGGAGGGCTCGATATGGATATGGATATCTGGTAATTGCTCTGTCTCAGCCAGCTGCATGCTTACTCAATTTAGATAGCCAACACCCTGCTAATCTCTCGCGTCAAGGGACACGGCATCATTCCTTTGCTCCTCCCCCGTTCGGTCACTATCCTGCTCGCGAGAGTATGTCGCTCTTTGGTTCCAGCGCAGGATCGCCTGATCTTGGGTTGGTGCGTTGGGTCCAACCGCAGCGCAGCAACCGCAGTGGACTGCATCGGAAACGACTGCGACTCTGGTCGAACCACAAAAGGGACAGGGGTTGAGTTTCATATTGACCTGGGTATGGTTTTATTAGAGAGAGACGAGCAAAGCTGCCCTGGTTACGCTCCATGCTCCGCCCTGCCGACATTCCCCTTGAATGCCGGTGATCTATCAATCTGACACGACCTCTGAAAACTGGCTTACCAGTTTCACCGGCACTGTGTGCCGGCCAGTATCTCAGAGACGCTTTTTCCGCTGGATCTGTCCTGCGGGCAGATCCAGAGGGAACTGCCGTTTCTGGAGCAGTTTCAGCAGCACGCGCACCCGCTCAGTGCCGGGCAGGCGGGCATCGAAGATGGCTTCATAGCCGGCAAACGGTCCATCCTGGATAAGGACTGGATCACCTGGCTTCAAGTCATACAGCAGCTCGCCACCCGCGCGGTTGACCGCCTCGACCCGTTTCTGAATGGCATGGATCAGCCCTTCGGGCACGGTGGCAGGCTGCCGGTCGAAAGAGACCAGGCCGGTCGCGCCGGGGATCCATTGCAGGGTGGAAAACCCAAGCTGGTTTAGATCGACATGCACGAAGATATAACCAGGGAAGTACGGCTTGATCCTGCGGGCGCGAGGATTGACGACCTGCACCCGGAGGCGCGGGTAGAAGACCTCAACCTTACGGATCATGAGCTGATCCCAGAGCAGGTCTTCTTTATTGGGTTTTGTATGCATGGCGTACCAGTTTAGCGGCATGCAGGTTCAGTCCTCTGAAAGATGCGAACACCAATCCATCAGTTCAATTTCACACGGTGTATCCGGGCCGATAAGTGTCTGCCAGGTCAAACCGCACCAGGAACAGGTGTAAGTAACATAATGCCCATATCGAGAGGAGGATTCCCGTTTCAGCTGGTCATGCTCACACAATGGGCAGTGGATGGTTGATTTTTCTGAGATATCCATTTTGCTCAGACAAGTGAATATAGCGAGTGAATTGGATCAAACCACGTGTAATAAATCTTTACCACCATTTCATAAAAGAAGGTGGATATCATTCAGGGAGGCGGTTACCACCTTCCGTCTCGCGGCGTATCCATTCATCGATGAACTGGCGTTTAAACCGCCAGTTCTTACCCATGCGGAAAGCTGGAATTAGACCTTCTCTGGCCATTTTGTATACCTTTGCCTCGCTGAGGCGAAGATAATCTGCGACGTCGTGGACGGTCATAATGCCATCCCCAAACCCCTGGTTCAACTCAATCACACTCATGGCGCCTCCTTATACGGGCTGCAGGCATACTGGTTGGGATGACAAATTGCGGATAACGTCACTATTTAATAAAAAAATACAAGTAATTCGATTAACAGGTACTCATTACTATAGCGATTTCAGCATAAAAGTAAATGGGCAAACCTCTATCCCCCATAGGCATTTGTATAAATATAATCAGCGTTTGTATGATTCCCCAAAACTGACCCCCTGCCTATCTACTAAAAATCTTCTGGCATCAAACTTTCGTCTTTTTGAATGAAAGTTGTGGTGACCTGGGGAGGAGATTCATATAATGCGCCTTGACAATCGCTGCTGCGCGTGTACGGACACCCAGCCGAAGATATACTTCAGAAAGCAAATTTCGCAGCGTAGAACTGGCGATATCCAGTTTTTCTGCGAGAACAGATGTGGATATATCAGGATAAGCCGCACACAGAGACAGCACTTCCAACTGTCGTGGAGTCAATAAAGGATCTGAGGAGCTTCTCCGCATTTCAGTGTACGCGTTCTTGCTGAAATAGATACCGCCACTTGCGACTATGGTCACGATCTTAGCCAGCTGCTGGATGGAAGCTTGATCATCTTTAAAAATATAACCACTGACCCCTATATTGACCATGGATTCAACCAATGTACGCTGGGTGAGCATGGAAATGATTAATATATTTAGATTGGGATGATGCTCCAGCAGGCGCGGTACGACATATAGAACCGGGAAAGGATTTGGGTTGCTCATGGAGGTCGGTAAATTGATATCCAGCAGCAACACATCAGCCGAATTGATCTTCAGCATTGGTTCGATCTCTTCCCCATATGCCCCCATACCCACGATATCAATATTGGGATTTTCTGATAACCGATAGACATAACCATCTATGATACTCTGATGGTCATCCATAATAGCTACGCTGATCCGTGATTTCATGAAATACTCCCTCGGGTATATAACCCCCAATGGGGATGGTTATTCCATGTTATATTTTATTCCACCCAGGCTTTTATCTATGTCATACAGTACAAATGCCTATACAATTGATTTTTTCATACTTCCAACCCAAGGTACGAAAGCTGATACTCGAACACCGTTTCCAGGGCTGGATTGGATCTCCAAGCGACCTCCCAGCAGGTTCAGTCGTTCCCGCATTCCCTGTAAACCGATGCCACCTAAATAGGACGTAGTATTCATCCCCTGACCATCATCCAAAACGGAGAGTGTGATCCAATTACTACGATAACCCAATGTAACCTTGACGCTTGAAGCGTTTGCGTGCCGGAGGACATTGGTCAAAGCCTCTTGTACAAAGCGGTATAAACAAATGGAAATCTCGTCGGGTAGGTCTGGTAACTCCACACCACGATAGTCTATTGAAAGGGATGTCCGTGTAGAAATATCTCGGCAATGTTCTTTCAAACATATATTGATCCCGGCAACATCGAGCACCGGAGGGCGCAGGTCTTCAGCGAGCTGGCGGATATGTACCATGGTCTGGTCAATGGTCTGCATGGACCTGGATATATGCTGATGGAGAAATGGATGATCAGAAGGGAATTCTTTCAAGATCGAAGCCAGATCGTACTTGATCGTAATGAGCGCCTGACCAGCTTCGTCGTGTAACCCACGTGATAAACGGCGGCGTTCATCTTCCTGAGAAGTGATAATCTGGCGGGTTAATGCACTTAATTGATTTTGGGATTTCATTAATTCAGCTGTGCGTTCTAGTACGCGCTTCTCAAGCATCTCGTTCGTTTGTTTAAGAGCATCCTGTGTTTGTTTCAATGTAGTAATGTCACGTGCTACCCCCATCACTTTCATCACCACTCCTTGATTATCTTTGATCGGAATCAACCAAATGCTCCACCATGATTTACCCTCCTGTAATCCTATCATTTCTTCCGAGTAATTCGTCTCACCCGTTCGAAATACCTTCTTTATCACCTTGAGTTGCTCATCGCTGGCTTTCTTTGAAAAAATTAACGAGCGCTTCTTTCCGATGATCTCTTCAGGCCGCTTACCCAGCTTCCCGGCTGAAAAATTATTTATATATTCGATGCAGTCATCCAGATTGACAATAAAAATCATGTCTTGTGCCGCTTCAGCCAGAGTCCTGTAGCGTTCCTCACTTTCCCGAATCGCGAGTTCCGCCTTTTTACGATCGGTTATATCTTTGACAAAAACAACGACCCGAAACACTTTTCCCTGTGGATCGAGGATGGGATCGATCCTGTGCTCGAAGTAGCTCCCCTTGGAAGTTTCTTCAAGGATAATGCCCTTAGCCGTATGGAAGACTTTATCAATCACCGCCTTTCTCGCAGAGGTTACATCAGGGGGAAAATAATCATAGACACAGGTGCCTAAAAGCTCCTTGTCCCTCTTACCGAATCTTTTAGCAGTCTTCTCGTTTAACGCCATAAAGGTTCCGGCTGCATCGATCATAGATATCGAAGATTTGGAAACATTCAAGATCGCCCGGTTTATCTCTTCGCTTGCACGGAGCTCGTCTTCTGCCTGTTTACGATCGGTGATATCCCTGGATAAAACAACGACATGCGATACTTTCCCATGGGAGTCTAGGATGGGATCGATTCTGTTCTCGAAGTAGATCCCTTGACGGATATCTTCCATGGTTAACCCTTTGGCTGTACTGAAAACCTGATCAACAAATTCCTTTCTTTTTTTAGCTACATCAGTGGGGAAATGATCATAGGCGTATGTACCTAATAGTTCTTTGACGCTCTTACCCAATCTTTTTGCAGCCATCTCGTTTAACGCTAAAAAGGTTCCAGCTGCATCGAGCATGGATATCGAAGCGTTGGAAGCATTCAAGATCGCCCGGTTTATCTCATCGCTCTCACGTAGTGCTTCTTCTGCCTGTTTACGATCGGTAATATCACTCATGAATCCGGTCAAGAGAATCTTCCCATTTTCATAATGGCTGACAACTCTTGTGGAAACGTCAATCATGTTTCCGTTTTTATGTCTAAGGCGGAACTCATCCTTAATTGATATACCTTCTTGAAGTTGTTTTAAGAGGGGTCTAACTTTAGGAAAATCCTCAACATCCATGACTGTTCTGAATGCTCGTCCCGACAATTCATCTTTCGTGTACCCAAGTATCTTTGCAAAGGAGTTGTTACAGAAAATAATCAAGCCAGAAGTGTCCACCTGGCATATCCCATCCAGGGCATTCTCAATAATCAATTGGAAACGTTCCTCGCATACCTGATACGAGTGCAACAACTCTCGAATATTTGCCTCATGATATAACTGGTTTTCCTCCAACTCCTTGATTGAATACCTTGATTTAGATGATATTTCCGAGTTAATATTTTCATTCCTCATATGAAGGGTTTCTGGAGATTTCAAGAAATAACCCACCGCCATGCTTGTGAGGATGTTAATCAATCGTGGATATAACACCTGAAGCGAGTCAATATTAACAATATTCATTAACTGGTTTCCCCACAACTTTCCCGTCGCTTCTATTACATTCGGATGAACAGGATGAAGGCGAGCCAAGCCAACACCGATTTCCTGTGCGGCAGACTCGTCTGAATTACTATCAAAAAGTAAAGAAAGAACTTGATCTGTGAGTTCTCGATATTTTAAGTGTGAACCAGGTTCATCAAATTCCGATCCCGAGGACCGCAATACCTCAGACCGCCACTGATGTGCTATAACATCGCATTTTTGTTCAATATTTTTGAAGGATTTGTTTATCTGTGCAGAATTCAATATATGATTTTCGTTATGGTCCATCATTTTTTCTCATTAGGTGTTTTTAATATGAATAATTCTAACCCTAATCATTAATAATGAGTACATGAAAATCGTTAAATGCACAACAACAATTTTTCAACAACCAGAATGGAAAGCTGGTGTAATTCCTGTGAAAATGGTGGAAACAATGGATAGAAAGTAAACAATCCCCCCTTATAGGTGGTGGTATGAGCTAAAAACATAAACACGGGATGGATATATTTGTCTCTGCCGGTGGATCAAGTGGTTGCGGGTTTGAACCCAAAAACCTCTTGTTTTACTGCAACCTTACTGCAACCAGAATGGAAACCATGGAAAAGATGGAGTGAATGGACAATAATACCCCCACATATGGTAATGGTTAGACTTATTATCACAATATATACTAGATAGACTATTACTGGGGTAACTTCGAATCAGTAGGCTGTGGGTTCGAGGTCCGCCGGGGGCGCCAGGATGATATAGTAAAGATGACTTAGATGTTCCAATAAAACAATAATCATTTCTAAGATTCTCTTTATTTGAATATTGCAACTTCTTCTCCTATCTTCATTGTGTAGTGACCAATTATTGGTATAACAATGAGAATTGAGAACGAATTATTTTAGGAGGCTAAGCTCGGTGAAGTCTGTGTTCCCAAGCCTTCAAGTAGCTGCGTTTGATCGCCTGGCCTTGTCTTTTGGGGTCGAAAAGCTGTCGGACTTTCTTTTGCGCATTTTTACCCAAGCTCTTTGCGAAGATTGGATCGTTGGATAATTTTAATATGCCATCTGCAAGGGCGGAGGGATTACCAACCGGAACGAGTATCGCTTGTTCTCCGTCTGTTACCACATCGGGAATCCCGCCACATGTAGTTGCCAGAATCGGGAGTCCAAGAGCGGCTGCTTCCAGAAGTGCGATAGGTGTCCCCTCATGTTTTGATGGTAACACAAAAATATCGCTCGCTTTTAGTATGGAAAGCGCTGTTTCCCGTTCAGAATATCCTGGTAGTAAAATCCGTTTTTGCAATCCAAGTTTATGGACCTGGTCTCTCAAACTGTCCTGCAATTGACCTTCACCTATGATCAAACCGAATATTCTTGAATTTTGATCAGCAACCTGGGAGAAGGCATCAATAAAATCATGGTAACCCTTCGCCCAAACCAATCGCCCAACCGCCGTGCATACAATGGCATCCGGGGGGAAATTGAATTTTAAGCGAAGTGATACAGGATTTCCGGGTATTGATTTTGGGTCGATATCAATAGCATTGGGTATTAAATCTACCATATTGTCATTAATTTTTGAATCGATCAGGGATTTGCGATCTAAGTTAGAAACCGTTATATATCGGTCTGTTCGGTAATTGGTTAAGAGTTCGATAACTGTGTAAAGAAGTCCTTTTATCCGATTGCTTCGATGTTCATCCATATACCAACTATTTAATGTAGAAACCAGTGCTGTACCAGTGATTGATGATGCCATGCTTCCCCAAAACTTGGATTGGATATTTTGAGTATCTACAACCTGGTATCCAAATCGGCGAATAATATGAACAAGGCGGGGAAAAATCAAAGGATCAGCTTTATATGATCCAACAATATGTATAGATAGTCTATTTTCAATGGCTTTTTTAATCACAGGACTATCAGTTAATCCAGCCAAAGCAATATTATGGGGTGAGAAATGTTTCATTATGGTTAGGATTCGTGAGTTCGCACCACCGTAATCCTTTGAGAGATCAACGGCCAATACTCGGGGAAATTGGTCGCTTTCAGGTTGTATCATATTCATTTTTTTTGAGTGATTATCCGACAACTACGTATTAGCATTATCCTGTTAGATTGCGATAAAAATATTTTCCCCTGGTTTTAATAGACAAGGTTAATTCTGAAATTATCTTGAGAAGTATATCACGCTGTTTAAATAATATAACTTGGGGGATGGTTCACTCCCTGCATAGAAGACAAGTCAAATTTTACAGAGATAAATTGTCTTATAGTGGTATAAAAGGGATTTGAACTCGCCTGCTTGACAATCCTTCTAACAACGGTTAAAATCCCTGACGTTCAGTAACCGAACAGTCCAGCCGAGATAGCTCAGTTGGTAGAGCACGCGACTGAAAATCGCGGTGTCGTCAGTTCGATTCTGACTCTCGGCACTCTCGGTAAGTATATAAAGCCCTCCCTGCGGGTGTAGTTCAGCGGTAGAATGTCTCCTTGCCAAGGAGAAGGTCGTGGGTTCGAATCCCATCGCCCGCTCCATATTATCAGCAGGCTGGCAGAATATGGCATCAGCCATTGCTGCCAGCCAATTTTATCGGCGTCGTGGCCAAGCGGGAAGGCAAGGGTCTGCAAAACCCTGATCACGGGTTCAAATCCCGTCGACGCCTCACACTGGAGACCTCCCTTTTTTGGGGAGGTCTTTTTTCTGATATAGTCCCTCAAGTGTTTAGGATATAGTCAATTAATTGTGTCAATAAAATAGGAAATCTAAGTAACCCAAACATTAATTTGGAAATTCTTTAGATTATCGTATACGGATGAAAAGCGTTCTCTCCTTTGACATTATCTTTTTTATAACTATATAACTATATAAATAATCTCACGGTATTTTCATTAGACCAATCTCAAAACATCAGTAGTCAATTGTTGGGAAAACCCTTCAGGGTGAATTTCATACTTGTTTACTGATCACCTGATAGCTACCACTCCCAGTTGATTTACTGGATCATTCCGGGATATTCATGTCCAGCTATTACTTAATAATCCGCATAAACCGTCTTTTTCCTACCTGTAAAATCCCTGGGTGTGGAAATACTGCGTCAGCCATTTCGATTACATTACCATCAAGGCGAATACCTTTTTGGTCGATTAGACGCCGCCCCTCTCCTTTACTGGAAATCAACCCTGATGTTAATAAAACATCTAATACTGTCTGTCCCTCTTGAAGAGAATAATTAGGAATCTTTTGGGGGATTTCCTTTTGCCGGAATAATCGTACGAAACCTTTCTCTGCTTCTGCTGCTTCTGCCTCACTGTAAAATATGGTAGTGATTTCGCGAGCCAACTTCATTTTCGCATCACGAGGGTGAAGCGACCCTGATGCCATAGCGGTTTCTATACTATTAATTTCATGTGGTGTCCAGCGTGTCACCAAACGGAAGAATTTACCCATGGCGAAATCTGGAACACTCATGACCTTACCATACATGTCATCTGCAGATGTATTGATAGGTATTGTGTTCCCGGTTGATTTGGACATACGTAGCACTCCATCAGTGCCTGGTAAGATGCCATGAATTATACCGACGAGAGGTCGTTGGCCCATGGATTCTTGAAGCTTTCGCCCTGCAACAATAATATTAAATAATTGGTCAGTTCCACCTACCTGTACATCTGTTTGCATCACAACAGCGTCATAACCCTGCATTAAGGCATAGAAGGTTTCATGCAAGAAGATTGGCTCACCTATTTCAAGGCGTTTTGCAAAATTCTCACGGGCTAAAAATTGTTGCACAGTAAATTTCTGCCCAAGACGTATCAGGTCTAGCAAGGAAAGTTCAGATAGCCATTCACCATTATAGCGAATGATGGTCTTTTCCCGATCCAGTACCCGGAACGCCTGCTCAGCATATGTTTTTGCATTCTCGGCAACTTGTTCTTGCGTTAGAACCGGGCGAGCTTTGTTCTTATCAGAAGGATCACCCACTAATGCCGTATAACTACCAATTAAAAAAGTGACATCATGCCCCAAATCCTGGAATTGGCGAATTTTCCTCATTGAGATAGTATGCCCAAGATGTAAATCTTTCGAAGTTGGATCGTAACCACAATACACGCGCAGTGGTCTGCCTTCCTCCTTGGCTTCAATCAAACGCTGGCGTAGTTCTTCGGTCATTGCTTGTTTTAATGCCTCATCACCATATTCTGTACCTTGCATTAATAGGGTAATTTGATCTTCCACAATCATGATTGCCTCCAAATAATTTCAAAAAAAAGCGCCCGCGGGGGATGGGGGCGCATCCATTCACCAACGCAAAAAATATTATAAACGTGAATAATGAATTTCATTCCCAGTCTTGGTTATCAATTGCAGACCGCTAGCATATAATATTTGATCAAGAATTTCAAATCCATTGGAGAATCCAACCCGGCCTCTCACATCACCCTTGTATAGTACTTCACTTAGTGTTCGGAACTCAAAATGAGACTTAACACCTATAACTTGCACAAACTTTCCCCAGCGGACCGATAGAATATTTACTTTCTGAATATCAGACCATTTCAATCTAGTATGACGTAGACCATTTGAAAATGTAATTCCATCCGAGGCAATACTAATAATTGTATGTCGGTCTACCCAATTCCCAAGAGAGATACACAATCCTATCAAGAAGAATAAAAATAAAAATGCCCAAGCTCCTGACAGGATTGTACCCGATCTTAACAATATTACACCAAGGCTTAGCCCAATAAACATTGTAAAGCACCAAGCTAAGCTTTCACCATGGCGGGAAATCAATTCAGGACGAAATACCTGGATTTCATTAATTTTCACATTTCAATTATACAATATTCCCGATGGGCAGTGAATTGGAAGAACAAAGCTAAATACCAAATTCATTAATTAACAAATATCCACTTAATTGATAATTCTTCAAAATATAGTAAGGTGGTTCAAGCAAGTCAATCAGGTTTTGCTGATTGGGTTCAATCTCCAAAATATATCTATGCTATAATCCGACAAATTATGGAGGCTCTATGCTTGAGCCGGTACTGGTCTTGAACGCGAATTTTGAACCGATCAATATATGCACTACCCGACGAGCTGTGGGCTTACTCCTATCGGGAAAGGCTGCAATGGTAATGAATGGGCGAGGATTTATTCATACGATATCTCAAGCTGTACCTCGACCATCAGTTATCCGGTTGGAGTATATGATCAAACGACCACGTCCACATGTCAAGCTTACCCGTCGCGAGGTTTTCCGGCGGGATGATTATATCTGTCAATATTGCGGTCATCATGTCCATGACCTGACTGTTGATCATGTCTTACCAAGACATCTGGGTGGCGAACATGTTTGGACTAATGTAGTTGCTGCCTGCCCCATGTGTAATCACCGTAAAGGTGGAAGGCGGCTGGATGAGGTGCATATGTCTTTATTACACAATCCGAAAGAACCCCCCGCTAACGCGGTATATTTATATTCACATCATCTGGCTTACAATGACGAATGGGGTACTTTTATCCACGGCTGGTAAAAAAAAATTTCATTAGAAGTGAAAAGGACAGGAATGTTCGCAATTCGTGTCCTTTTTAATAATACAAGAATGTATTGTTAAATTAACCGAAATCAAGTGTCATGAAATCCATCGCCAATGTGACCATTCCATTATATTTCTGCCTGGCTTCATTAATCAGATCATGATTTTGGATTTTATCCGTTGGGTAATGGATCAGATAAAGACCACCTACATTTGCTCTACATGCAACTTCACCTGCCTGTTCTGCAGATGTATGGCCAGGAAAAGCACCTGATGCCTCATGGATTAATACATCCGCCTCCTCTGCTAAATTGACAACCTGATCGCATGGTTCTGTATCACAAGAATACGCTGCTACTTTGTTGGTGTTTTTAAATTCAATGCGGAGACCAATCGTAGGGATAAGATGACAAACAGGTGAAGAGACAATAAGGAATTCCTTGCAGTCTATCACAGTTGACCATTCTCTTTCAGGTAAACGAAAGACTGATACAGGGAAAAAGTATGGCCATTCAGTCCAGGAGAATAAGTCCATGAGGTCTTCTATGCGATCCATGGTATGAGGCAATCCATAAATACATAATGGCTTTTTACGTCCCAATAACCACATATTCATTAACAATAGTGGTACACCTGATACATGGTCAGGGTGAAAGTGGGTCAAAATCAAGTCAGTCAGATAATCATATCCAACACCTGCTTGTTGTAAACGTAATATCGGATTTCCAACGCAGTCGATCAAAACAGTACGTTCCTCTCCGATGACCATTAAATGAGTATTTTCGTGATCTTCATTGGAGATTGCATTCGATGATCCAAGAATTATGACTTTAGCCATATTGAGATTCCTGTTTTAACACCTTATATTATTGCTACTTTATCACCTGTAATAGTATTACCGGTGTAATATAGGTTTCAATTGCGGCTGCAATTACTAACAAAGGAATAATCAAACCTATACCAATTTTGACCCATTCTGCCAGTGCCTCAAGGAATACTTCACCCATCGACTTGGAAAGATTAGGTGTGACTAAGATAGCTCCCAAATGGAATATTGCCGCTGTGGATAATATTACTGCTGGGATTTCTAAAATTCCATGCGGGAGTAAACCAGCCAGGAAGATGGTCCAGGGTGAGTATCCTAGAAAATCGACAGCTGCCAATGCGCCACCTACAATCCCCATATTTACCAGAAATATAAGCAATCCAAGAACGCTGAAAGAAAAAATACCCAAAAGAAGCATTAAGACAATCGCACGAATATTGTTCATGAGAATGAACGTATAAGATAAGTTTAGATTCAAGCCGGCAACATTGCCAGACTCTTGAATATGTTCAATAAACCGTGTCACTTCTTTTGGTGATAAACCAATCATTAACTGAGGCAGGTTAGCCCTGGTCCATGCGAAACCAAAATATACACCAACGATTGCTAAAATGAAGGTTAATGTGATTGCCTTCCGAAGTTTAAGCAATGACCTGCTTAATTCAAAACGATACCAATCAATCGGTGAGTTTGCTTTTCCAACGATCGCCTGGAAGAAGATCCGCCATATCCATCGTATATTGAGCGTATCAATTTCCCGACCGAGTAAATACTCACGTCGGAAATGCGCAAGACCAACTCGCACCAATAAAGCCGCTAATATCGCGACAGCGAAGACAGCAAACCAGAGTATCTGTTCATTACCCCAAAACATCAATGCGCTCTCACCTTGGATAAGAAATGCAACAGGGAGAATCACAAAGGACGCCAACAGATTTGCTGCTCGGACGGATGTAGACTGCACAGAGATGGCTATCGCACCACTGACCATTAAAATAGCGTGGACCGCAGTTAATGTTAGCAATTGTGCAATCTTATTTGCATCAGGCAATGCAATCATTTGTCGATTTAAAATCAGTAGGTAAATGATGATAGCTATATAGCTGGCTAATAGAGGCGCCAGCAAACCTACCACCAGTTTACCAAGATATAACTGCCAATCCAATATTGGTGTAGCAAGCAACGGTTCAATCGTCCCGCGTTCTTTCTCACCAACAAAAGACTCTAATGCAACGACTAATGAGATTGTGATCGGAAAAAAACCGATGATTAATATGGAGAACGGTACTAATCGGTCGAGAACCAGAGTCCCCCCATACTTAGTGACAAATCCCACTGCAGCCCCTGCAACTACATTCATAAGGAGAGGGAAAAAAAGCGTTAGAATCCCTAATGGGAATAATATTCTCCAATCGCGAAACTGATCCCGCAGTTCACGTTGTGTTAACAACCATACTGGTAAGATGGTTAGCCGCATCTGATCAACCCGAATTTGCTTGTGACATTACAGATAGATATATCTGCTCAAGGTTACGTGGGACCTCATTGATTGTCGCTATTGGTGCCTGATTAGCCACTAATGCTCGCACCAAAGCGGGATTGGTAATCTGGGGCTTATCAATATTAAACCTGAGACTGGTTGTGCTCCTACTTTTCAGAGTTACCCCACGGGGTAATTTTGTACCATCGAGACTCCATTCTTTAGATAACCTTACCTCATATTCCACTGGTCCGAGAATTTTCTGCTTCAATTCATCCAATGTACCGATAAGTAAGATCCGCCCTTGGAATATTATTGCTATAGTATCCGCCAGTTTTTCAGCCTCGGACAGATTGTGAGTACAGATCATGATTGTTCGATTCGATGAACGCAGGTTTACGATTTCATCCCGCACTAAACGAGCACTTTCTGGATCCATTGCAGAAGTTGGTTCATCCAAAAGTAATACGGGGGGTTCGTGGATAAGAGCGCGGGCAAGAGCTAATTTTTGACGCATCCCTTTTGAGTATTCACCGATTCTTCTTCTTGCAACCTCCGCCAATCCAAAATAATCAAGCAGATGTTGACAACGTTTACGACGGGTAATCGCATCAAGTCGATACATCCGTCCAAAGAAATCAAGATATTCTTCAGCTGTCATCCGCATGTACAGGCCATGCTGCTCAGTCAGCACGCCCACCTCAGCGCGTACCTGATCGGCCTGGGCGACCACGTCATAACCGGCCACACGTGCCCAGCCCCGAGTTGGGGTAAGCAATGCAGTCAGCATGCGGACAGTCGTCGTTTTGCCGGCCCCATTTTGACCGAGCAAGGTAAGGATTTGCCCTGGGTGAACCTTGAACGTTACACCATCCACAGCCCAAAAATCTACAAATTGCTTGCTGAGATCTTCTGTTTCAATCATCTCATTACCTGTAAATTCCGTTATCGAATCAATATTGCGGTACTTTAAAATGTTGAAAAAAACAAGAAGTCTCTAAACAGCCTCAGCACTCCGGATTGGACGATGTCTCCAAACCAAAGCTATGACTGCACAGATTGTAACTACAGCCATTACTGTCTGATTTGCATTTATACTGGCAACAATTGAAGCATCTAAGCGTAGAAAATCTAAAAAGAAGCGTCCAATTGGGTAAATTACCAGATATACAAGAAATACGTCCCCAGATTTCAAGCGATTTGCGAATCGATTTGTCAACCAGATCATGAAAAACATGTTCGCCAGGTTCCAGATTGACTCATACAAGAATAATGGGTGATAATATTCATTATCTCGAAATCCGGTCAGGCGATGTTGGGGATCGATAAAAATCTTCCATGGGAGATCTGTCGGCGCGCCGTAGAGCTCTTGGTTCAAGAAGTTACCCCAACGGCCAATCGCTTGTCCAAGTGCAAGGCTGGGAGCTGAAATGTCCGCCCACGCGGGAAAAGAGAGTTTATGCTTCCGTGAAAAAAAGTATAAAGCAATCACACCCCCTATGACTGCACCAGGGATGCCTAATCCGCCATTTCGTGTATTTATTAAATCAAGCGGATGGGTCAAATAATAACTTGTGGTAAAACCTTGCTCGATAGATGATGGTGGGGGGGTAAAAACGTGCCATAAACGGGCACCTATAACGCCACCGATAATCAGCCAAATCAACAAATCCCAAACTATTTCAGGATCATATCCGCGCTTTTTTATCTCACGTTGCGCAAGAAATCCCCCTGCTATTGTACCAAGCATGATAATGATTCCATAAAACCGAATAAATATCGGTCCAATGTAGAAACCTTCAGGCATTTTTACCTCCATAAGATTGAATATTGCGTGCATGGGCTTGCTTCCGGACATGTAGTATCCGCTGCAGGGCTGTAAAATTGGCAAGGATGGCAATTATCCATAAACCATATTGTGGTCTATTGAAAACCAGCGATGGAGCTAATACGAGATAACGCTCCATGCGTGTTAATACCCCAATCTTGGCTTCAAAACCTAACGCCTCTGCTCGTGCTTTGATATAAGAGACGAGCACAGAGCCTGAAGCGGCAGCGAAAACCAAGGTACCTAGTATCCTGTCTCCGTTGCTCAAGAAATGATATATCAATCCACCGTATATTACCAGTTCAGAATACCGGTCAGTTACCGAATCCACAAATCCACCAAAATCACTTGGTTCCCCTCGCAAGCGTGCCATCGCCCCATCTAGCGCGTCGATCGGTGTTGTTAGAAGAACGATCAGACCTCCCCACTCCATCTTCCCTTGAGCAAGTAATATCGCTCCAGCAGTATTCCCCACCAAACCGAGTAATGTTACAGTATTAGGCATCAAACCTAGTTTATTAAGAAATCCACCGATTGGATCTAACACCCACTTAAACCAGACTCGCATACGATCAGAAAACGAATATTTTTTACCAGGCAATTCGATATCTTTCACCTATGAATCCTTTCAGGAGCAAGAATGCCCAATGATACTACAATCGCCAATGATTATTCAACTATTCATTATATTCAGATTCATCGTCCGATTCTAAGAGTACTTCTCTCTCTCGACCACCACCAGGTGATGGACCAATGATACCCAATCCTTCCAGCTGATCCAAGAGACGGGCAGCCCGTGGAAAACCGACTCGCAAGCGACGTTGAATGAGAGATACCGATGCTCGCCGTGTTTTACGAACGATCGAGATAGCTTGCTCAATCAAAGCGTCATCTTCATCTTTGGCTGGCTCGCTCAATAACTTTTCCCAAGGAGGACTCTCATCACTCGAAACGTATAAAGTCTGCCAATAAGTGATCAACCGTTCAATCTCATGATCTGCAATGATCACACCCTGAGCACGTATAGGATTGCCCACTTCGGGGTTTAAAAATAGCATATCACCACGCCCGAGGAGGGTTTCTGCACCGCCACCATCCAATATGATCCTAGAATCAATTCCCGACGCCATGGAAAAAGAAATCCGGGCTGGGAAATTGGCTTTGATTAGACCAGTAATCACATCTGTACTAGGACGCTGGGTTGCGACAATTAAATGTATTCCAGTCGCGCGCGCCATTTGTGCTAAGCGGATAAGTATGTGTTCAGTCTGATCTGGAGCTGACATCATTAAATCGGCTAATTCGTCAATAATCACAACGATCCGCGGCAATGGCATACCTTCTTTTCGCCGTACTAACCGTTGATTATAAGAGTCGAGATCACGGGAATGAGCGGCTTCCAGAAGCCGATATCGGCGTTCCATTTCCATGACAATCCAGCGTAACACGCCCATGATACGCTGAATGTCTGTCTCAACTTTGCCATAAAGATGCCTCAAACCGTTAAATCGGATCAACTCTACCATCTTTGAGTCAATCATGACAAGGCGCATGTGGTCAGGCGTGTTATTCATTGCGAGACAGACTGCGATGGATGTGATGCACACAGACTTCCCTGAACCAGTTGCACCTCCAATGAGCAAATGTGGCATGCGCACTAAATCAGCAACTAAAGGCTGACCAGAAACGTCTCTGCCCAACGCTATAGCAAGAGGGGAGGCGACTTTAAAGAAAGCCTCTGCCTCAAGAAGAGGTCGTAAACGAACAAGTGAAGAATGGGAATTCGGTACTTCTATTCCAACATATGCACGACCCGGGACTGGCGCTTCTATCCGTAACCGCTGAGCTGAAAGCGCTAAAGCAATATCACGATGTAATGAAGCGATTTGTCCGATACGAACCTTCATTCGTTGGGTTTCATCGCCATTGCCCGATTTTTCTATAAAACCTGGTTCAACGGCAAATTGTGTCACGGTTGGACCGACCCTATATCCTACCACCCGTGCAGGAATACCGAATTCAGCCAGAGTTTTAACGATCAAACCAGCTGTCTGGTTGATTGTACGTTCGTCTGGTCTAGATAATTGCTCACTTAATAATATATCGAGTGCAGGCAATCGCTCATCGCGATGTGATTGAACAGGTGGTTGTCGATCCTGCTCTTCGGATATTCGCAAAGGTTTTTGGAATCCTATATTCAGGTGGGGCTTTTTTTTATAAGTTGAATGAGTTCCTGACAATTCAAGAGGAGGATCAGGATGCTCTTGGGTTAATGTGATCATTTCCCTGTTTTCTGGATTAGTAATACCAACTACATGAAAAAGCCAACTCTCCACATGCGACCATAAACCAAATCCATAAATCACCGCCAGTATCCATCCACCAATAATCATCACAAGATTCCATGGGCGCCCAACTATAGACTGAATAAAAATACTAAGTCCCCAACCTAACCGTCCGCCGTCAAGACCAACATCGGCTCGTTCGAGGGAATTTCCCCCAATTATAGAAAACAAGGCAAAGGTTAAAAACACCGCCATCTCGATAGCAAGGACTCGTCCTATACTCAAATGTCTATTGCTCCGTTGCAATGCAAACAATCCAACAACACCAACAACTACAATGGCTAGGTAGCTGCCCCAACCAAACCACTGAATAAGTTGTGTCGCCCATGGAGTAAGTAATTTACCCTCTGTCAGTCTCATCACACCCAATAGAGATAAAAATGCAAAAGCTAACAGGGTGATCCCCAGTACATCTCGTATAAACCTTCCAAAGTGGGAATAGAAACGTGATATCTGCCCAATCCAGCCTTCTGATTTTGGGAGAATCAATGAGCGACTTTCCTTCTTTTTCGGAAGGGATTGGTGGATTTCTTTTGGCATTAGTTATTCGTTTAGTTTCAAGCTTAAACCAATACGCTGATGTTCAGCATCTATATTTATGATACGTACTTGAACCTTTTGTCCTTCATCGAGAAAATCCTTAATGGACGTCCCAGCACTCAGTGGTATCTCCGTGGCATGGATCAAACCTTCCAGGCCGTCTTCCAGGCGAGCAAACGCACCGAATGAAACAATCCCGGTAATCATCGCAGATACAATCTGATTTATAACGTAATGTTTTTCAACCGCTTCCCATGGATTTTCTGATAAACGCTTTAAGCTGAGCGCTATGCGACCGCGCTCCAGAGAAACATCCATAACCTTGGTTTCGATATGTTGCCCAAATTTAACTATCTGACTTGGATGACTCACTCGCCCCCAAGATAATTCGGAAATGTGAATAAGTCCTTCAACACCACCCAAGTCAACGAATACACCGAAATCGGTAATGTTTGTTACCTCACCGCTGAGGCGCTGTCCCTGTTCAAGAGATCTAAATATCTCTGTACGACGACCTGCCTTAGTTTGTGCTGCTCGTTCTGAAAAAATAATTCTACCATCTTCAGGAACGCATTCAATAACTTTAAGACGTAATTCCTGCCCTAGGTAAGCCAGCAATGCCTTCTCTCGATTATCTAAATCGGACTGAGCAGCCACCTCCACTAAATGGGAATATGGTACGAATCCATTAATATTATCCCCCTCTACCAATAATCCCCCTCGATTATATCCGTTGACACGCAACGTAACGATTGCATCTTGTTTATAGATCGTCTTTACCTTGGTCCAGTCTGGTAATGACTTAGGTGAATTATCTGGTTTTATTTGGTGTGCAGAGTATATTTGTACATGTCGGTCTTCATCAGCAAAAACGGATTCCCACCAACCATCGTCATTATCCAGTATCTGGGTTCCAGGTGTCTTTCTTCGGGGAACCATTAAATATCCTCCTCTATAGCGTCTTTAGAACTTTATCTTCCATTTCCAAAATAACTTTAGCAACTGCCTCTACAGCAACGCGCTGCTTCCGGTAGAGATCTGCTTCTGACATTGCCAAACGAGAAGCCACTTCACGGACCTTGCGACCCTCTATAAATTTCATCTCCAGAATATTGTATAAAATCCATTCTGCCGTGAAACGACGCTCCCCCATCGGTCGTGTCTGATCAACTGCTTTGCGTAAAACCGCTCGCAGTCCATTGGCTGCATTACCATTAAATGTCTTCGACATATCCTGAACGACCTGCAGATGCAGAAGCGGACTCGTAGTTAATTTCGGGCCGCCCCAATAATGAACCAACGCATCCTTCACCCAATTAGCCAAATCTGATTCTGGTGGCAAAGCCTCAGCCAATAAACTGGTCATACTGTCATAGCGACCGACTGCTCGCAATCGTTGGATAATATCCACTTGTGGTTGTAAATCTTCCAAGGAATTAAAAACAGCCTGTTGCGATCGTCTATCTTCCAAAGCCAGAGCAGCTCGCTCTGCTAAGAGCCAAAGAGAATCACGTTGATCTCTCTCAATGCTTTGAACAGCATCATATGCCACTCCCATGAGTCCGAGCAAAGGTGGAACTTCGTCGCGGTCAAGTTCTGGCTTGTGTTGGCGTAGTGGCAAGATTAAGAAATTACCCCAAATGAATTCCTGGTGACCATTATTCTCCACATTGGCAACCTTCAGTACATTCGATAGTTGATCCTGATCCAATAGGTTTTTATTTCCAGCCATTATGATCATTGCCAGCTCATCCCCGTTAAGCGCAGCCACAAATGCAGATGGTGATTGCATATGATCACGTACAGCAGCCAGCACAGCCTCCATAAATTGGTTTAAGTCACTACGGGTAAGGAGACGTTCCTCAATATTTTGCAATAATAGCAAATCTTGCCGATCGCGACCGAAGAAAAGCCAACGCTCCCAGATTGGCGAAATCAGCGTAATACTATGCTCTAAAAATAAAACGCTGGCAACCATGACTGCAGGGACCGCGACACTATAGGGCATTCCTATTAACTCCCCTCCTCGTCGTACTACTGTCATCAGAGCAAGGGTGATCGAGGTGGTCACAGGCCCTCTCATGATCCATTTGAATAGTCGGCTTTTTACAACTCGATCAGGCCACGAAACACCGAAAAATGCGACTGCATAGGCCATAATAACAACCAAACCACCCACTAATAGGTTAATTACAACTGATGCACTCCAAAACAGGAGGGGATATTTTCCAGCCAGTGAGTAACCGTATAACAAGTATGGATACGAACCAAGTGCAGGAGCAGTTGCTCCAGCCATCAAATAAAACATCCGACGACGACCTGATCTGGTAAGCATTCTAGAATAAGCGCGGATGAAATTCACACCAGCCCACACCATTGCAACAACATAATATAGTGTAAAAACTTCCGTCAATAACGTCCGCTGCAGGTGGGGTGCAGGTTCGCCTTTTGGGACAAGGGGACCGAGTAAAAGTCCAAAACTATGCAGAACCAGGAACAAGGTTGATATCAGATACATAACACGGACAACTAACCGCCGGCGCCCGCGCGAAGGGCGTCCGGCTGTTACCATCAGAGCATCCGAAAGTTGAAGATAAGCAGCAGGTAAAAAGACTATTCCCAGCCACTGCAGACGTAAAAGAAGTTCAATTCCCCACTCAGGCGATGTTTTATTTTGTAATGCCTCGGTGGTGAAGATGACTACAACACATAAAAGGATCAAGGAAAATGATCGCGCAACTCGATCACGTAGATTAAATGACAATGCATATAAAAACAGTGATAGGGCTGTAATTGCGATTCCAGCCGTTAGAATCTGATTAATAGTTTGTATCCCCGCAAGGAAACCACTCATCCAACCATTAAACATCTATACCTTTCTGGTTACTTTAACATCCGCCCGAAAAACAAGGCAATGTCTTGGGTTGCATAGTAATGGTCATTATACCCGCAGAATTCATAGCCCAGTTTTTGCGCCAATTTGATTGCGGGAAAATTCTTGGATGACATTTCCAGATAGATTTGACGAAGACCTCGACCACCTGCCCATTCTTGAGCAGCCTGGATGAGTGCAGAACCATAACCAAGGCGACGTTTTTGAATCGAGATAACCAAATCTGTAACCCAAGCGGCACCCGCTGTACCTTGTTCTATTATTCGGACATACCCTACCTTCTGATCATCAACCACTGCCACGAACATCTTTGCACAATTATTCCACTCATCTACTAGGGAAAGGACATCACGGGGATATGTGACGTGTATGGGATGTGGTAATCGAACCTCCCGTAACGTTGCGATAACCTGCTCTCCACTTTTGTTTAACTGCAGTTGCCACACATAATCACTGTTACACGAATGATCGATTTGCATTAAATCCTTTATATCAGTGGCAACAGCGGAACGGATCTGGTAATCTGGCATTGTGTCTACAATCATTCTCCTACAACGTGGATTGATATAATGCATGGTGGTAATGACTGGCCTTGATTATCCATTACCACTAACCGCAGTAGATAATCACCTGGTGTCAATTCCTTTGTATATATCGTACCTAATGACGCATTGTGAACTGAATTTCTACCGGCGGAGATCGTTGACCACTCCTCACTACCTTGGGATGTAATCTCATATTTATAAAATCCAAAATTCGGGATATCAACTGTACCTACCAGATCAACAATCCCGCTTACATCCTGACCAGATTCGGGTGAAGTAATCTCTACTTGATTGAGCACACAACCGTTGGGAACGGCTGTCTGCGGAGCAAAAAGTGTTTTTGCAAACGAAGTGGCCATCTCGGTTGTGATTGTTCCAGTTGGTGTAATTAATAAAGTTAGAGTAGCTGTTGATATCAAAACAGATGATGGTAGGACTGGGATAATGAACGATGAAATTATAAATTCGCTCAATATCATTACTAGAATTAATAGCATGGTAGTGAATGCACTTATTAATCTACGCTGCGCGAATTCACGT
>Ga0315285_10001486_pt1 | contig 24637 bp, 35 predicted proteins | sample YL17G09_36_MG_FD_203698 | JGI IMG/M metagenome (GOLD analysis project Ga0315285, IMG submission 203698) | Sediment microbial communities from Yellowstone Lake, YNP, Wyoming, USA - YL17G09_36 | ecosystem: Environmental > Aquatic > Freshwater > Lake > Sediment | place: USA: Wyoming | collected... | reverse complement strand
GGGACACCAGAATCGATAATTCATTTTAAAGATCCGGATTTCGAGAAGACTTTGGAATTGTTACGCACTAACGGCTTAGCTGAATGTCAAGAAAAACAGGAATCTGAAAAACACGAATGATAATCCATCTTAAGACTCAGGAAGAAATTGAAGGTTTTAGGCGTGCCGGCAGAGAAGCTGCTAGAATACTTAGAGTCCTGTTGGGGAAAGTATACGCTGGTATGACTACCGCTAATTTGGATGAGATCGCACGATTGGAATGTCAGCAGATTGATGCCGAACCCACTTTTTTGAATTATAATGGATTCCCCGCTGCTATATGTACATCTGTTAATAAGGTGTTAGTACACGGCATACCCAATTCCAAGAAACTTGAGATCGACGATTTGCTCTCGATAGATCTGGGAGTGACGATCGATGGTTTTATAGGTGATGTTGCTTCTACTATTCGTGTCCCAGAGCATTTCAGGGACTCATTAGCTGAAATCAAATATGTACAGAATTATGGGCCAGTTTATGGGGATTTACAGGATTTCTATAACTTTGCACATATTTTTGTTTCCGAAATTCAGCTCATCCTGGCCTGTAGGGAAGCCCTATCAAGAGGGATTGAAAAAGCAGTAGCTGGCAACAAGCTCAGTGATATTAGTGAGGCAATAAGTAAGGTCGCAAATAAGCACAAGCTGTCTATGCCCATACAATACGGAGGACACGGTATAAACCGTTTCGTCCTCCACGCTCAGCCATTCATTCCCAATGATCCACAGCTTATGGAAGAAGATGTAACCTTGTATCCTGGTATGGTGCTGGCGATTGAGCCTATGTTTATAGATTCCAAATCGAATCGTGTTGAAGTGATATCTGACGGCTGGTCTGTTGTCGCTCAGGGAAATGCCGCGCATTGTGAACATACCATTGTGGTCACTGATAGTGATCCGCTGATTTTAACGGAAGAGGTGTAAATGAGTAAGGCAATTTTCGTAACTTATGAAGGGGGTGAAGGAGGAGGCAAATCTACACAAGCTCAGCTTCTATCTGATTGGATGAAGAGAAGAAACATCCCGCATATGCTGACCAAGGAGCCTGGTTGTCCCTATATTCCTGAATGTGTAAAGATGAGAGAATTGCTTCTTGATCCAAAAAATGATCTAACTCCCACCGCCGAGCTGCTTCTCTTTTTAAGTGATCGTGCACAGCATGTGGAAATGTTCATCAAAAAACAGCTCGAACAGGGAATCCATGTGATTGGTGATAGGTTCTCCGACTCGACCCGCATCTACCAGTGCGCTAGGGGGTTCAGTCGTAGTAAAATAGATATGTTATTAGAACTTGCGACAGGTGGATTAACACCCGATCTTACTATCCTTCTAGATGTGCCGACGAATATTGGCCTAGAAAGGGCAAAGGCGAAAAGTATATTTAAGGATGGCGATAGGATGGAACAGGCTGGCACTAGGTTTCATGAGGATGTGCGACACGGATTTCTCAAATTAGCAGAAAGTCTTTCGGAACGACATCGTTTTGTAGTGATTGATACTTCGCCTCCGAAAACGATAGAAGCGACGCATGAAGAGATAGTGAAGCATGTCTCTAAGAAGCTTTGGATAGGGAATTTGGAGGAAGAAATTGAGTAACACATCAATTGTTGTATGTGATAAGAAGTTTGACATTGGTACGAGAGTTGTATTGTGGAATGAATCGGGCGGTTTCAGTGCCTATGACACTCCAACATATGAAACACAAGACAGGAAAACTGGCGAAATCGTGGTAGTGAAAGGTAAAAGGTATAAATCGCGTCTGGCTTTCGGCACACCTAATTTTGAGAAACTCAAAAAGATTGTCTGGCAATTTGCTTTTCACCACTCTGGCCTATATCATTCTAAAGATACTTATGAGACGCTTCAACAAAGAGGTTTAAGCGTCCATTTCATTCTGGATGATAATGGTACTCTGTATCAATGCCTTGATCTGCGCGAGCGTGCTTATCAAATCGGCGGGAACAATGCTATGTCTGTCGGTATTGAAATCGACTCAAGGGCTTCTGCTGGCAAATATCCCGATGCCTATGATTCAGTACATCAGAAGAAATACGGTGTCGGCCCTAGGAAGATTAAACAGGACACTATTCACGGCATAAAGATGATGGGATTCGATTACAGCGACGCACAGTACGCTACTCTTATCAAGCTTGCCAATGTTCTTGTGGAAATATTTCCGCTCATCAAACCTAATTTTCCTAGAGGTGCTGACAGGAAAATAATCAAAACTATGTTGAAGGATCCACAATCTTTCAAGGGATTTATATGCCATTATCATGTTACTAAATCGAAAATCGACCCAATTTCTTTCGATTACGACAGGTTTCTCAATAATTTTCCTATTGTTACATCTAAACCGTCCGATTCGTTTAGTACGAATGAAACTAAATTTGATCTTGACTCGTGGCTTGGAAGGCAGCAAGCGCTGATTTCTTTGGGTTACGACCCAGGACAGGCCGATGGCGATTTTGGTCCGAATACCAAAGTCGCACTTAAGCAATTTCAGACTGATAGTGGTCTCGATGCTGATGGTCTGTGGGGGCCAAGGACTGAGGCAGCAATGATAGCGGTACTTGGAGGGTAAGATGAAGATAGAGAAAGTACAAGTATGCGGATTTGACCCAGCTTTTCGTGGTATGAGAAATCCCAAGGATTCATGGGAGCGATCCGATAGTGAATTTTATGATCTTTCTCCACTTTGGCCGTATGGTACTAGTGCAGATTTTTTGAAAACAAATATGCCGTGGAGTCCTGGGATCCGTGTTCCTGAATATCCGTATATTGGTCCCATTGATATGAAGCTGGCGTGTGAACTCATTTCTGGTGGCTCTGTACACGCGAAATTCTTACGGCAGATAATCATATGGGCAGATTTGACGCTACCGCGTTATTGCTGGCAAGAGGTCGATACTTATAAAATCAGCACTGTTCGGAATTCTTGTTCGACTATGCACAAGTTGGGTTCGCGTGAACTTACTCAGGATGATTTTGAGCTACCGATTGTAGAATGCTGGTTGAATGGATTAAATGAACTTATTCGTGAATTTCAAGAAAAGAAGGACCAGAAATCAAAAGAAATCCGTGATGTAAGGCGTGAGCTGAAAAACGCATTGCCAGAGGGATTTCTGCAGAAAGCCACCTATATGATGAGCTATGAAACGGCTCTTGCGTGGTTGCGTTGGAGAGGTAGTCATCGCTTGGATGAATGGAATATTCGTGCTGCTGGTTCACTTTGTAAGTGGGTTGACAGTTTGCCCTATATGGCACAATTCGCCGAAGCGGCTGGCATCAAGCTCGGAGGCTAAAAGTGCTGTATGAATTTCTTGATAAATTTAAAAACATTGAAATTGGTCAGAAGATAAGGATCCGTATTAATGTTTTGCGTGGATCTATTCATCCAAATTTTTTAAGCTTTATTAAGATGCATGGTAATCGATTCACCGTTAGTACAATTCAGGAATATGATGATGATGCCGTTATGATCGGTGTAGAAGAAATTTCTGGTGCTTTGGAATACGAACAGGTTGAACCACTTGGACAAAGAAGCTCTAGGGTTTTTAATTGGCATAAGAGGGTCTTATGAACAAGGAATTTAAGTTTGAAGACAATAGCCTAGTTAGATTCGAGCTGCTAGAAGATGGCAGTCTTGCTGTATCATTACAAGCTAGGCATCTTGGAAAGGATGTTAAGTTTACCTCGTCTAGCGCCCTGCTCACTCCTGATGAGGTTATAGAGCTTGTGAATTGGTTGGGAGATACGCTAGTGGGCAGGATGGAGGAATCCCAATGACCGATTTGGAACGCCTACAGGCACTTGAAAGGCGCATTAAGGAGCTAGTACCATCTTTTGAGGTAAGATTTAAGGATGAGAGCCGATTTATGAAGGTTCTCGGCAAGATCCTATTTTTTACCAAGGGTTTTATGACTGGTTTCATAACAACTATAGGCACGAAGGTTTATTTCACGAGTCGCAAGGAATATCTAGCTGATCCAGCGAACTCTTTCAGAGTGCTTGCGCATGAATTCGTACATGTTTTCGATTTTGTTCTAAAACCAGTTAGATTCCCCCTTGGGTATCTGTTTCCGCAGATTCTAGCGCTTTTTTCGCTGTTCGCTGTTCTCGCTTTTCTATCTCCTTATTTTCTGCTGTGCCTCCTAGCCTTATTGTGCCTTGCCCCGATTCCTTCGGTTCCAAGGAAAGACAGGGAGATGCGTGGTTATGGTATGAGTTTGAAGGTTGAGCAGTGGCGTGGTATTTCTCCTGAAGGTCTTGATTGGTGGGTTAGTCATAGCGCCAATAATTTCGTGAATTCTAACTATTGGTATATGTATCCATACAGGGATGCTGTGGAGAGAGAATTGAAGGGTTGGTTGGCGGATGATTATTGTTTAGGTGATAATAATGTGGCGTATTTCGAAGTTCATCGCCTTATACGGGCACAATGAAGCAATATGATTTAGTAGTAATAGGTTCAGGCCCGGCTGGAGTAATGGCTGCTAAAACGGCCGCTCGCAAGGGAATGAGTGTATTGATAATTGAGAAGGGTAAGGATTTGATCCATCGCAAAGATTTAATCTCTGGTTGGTTCGGACACGGATTGTTTCTTATGGATCGTCTAGAATTGACGGATCCAGTTCTCAATGATCCAAAAGTAGTCAGAGAGGCTTTTAGGATAATACAAAGGCTTCTGGGAAGTAAACCTCGAATTTTTGGCAGTGGAGATTTTAGGCATTGTTTTCTGTCGTCAGGATTTGGTGATAAGCTTGCAAAATATTTTTTCAATATAATTGTACGCAATGTCGACATAGTTTTCAGTACGGAAATAGACTTAATTGAACCTGATGGTGATGGCTTTATAATAGGATCTTCTAGAAGGAAGTTTAAAGCTAATCGTTGTTTGATTGCAACTGGTCGTAATTCGTTTGAGTGGGTAGAAAAGATGTGTTGTTCATTTGGGATACCTTTTGTGAAAAGTATTACGAAAATAGGAATAAGGGCGGAACTGCCTCTTTCTCGTACTGGAGATATATCAGAGACCGTTGATCATAAAGTGTGTCGTGATATTCGTATTAATTCATTTGTAGGAGAGTGGGAGGATTCGGGACTGTTATCAAGCACTTCTTATAGCCTTCCTGATAAAAAATCTGGTAAAATTAGTTTTATGGTTGGTACTGAGACAAATACAATGGATGATGCGGTGAGGTCAGTAAAGATAGTTAATGTGTTGACAAATGATAAGATAAAAGTAGAAAGAGCGAGTGATTTTTTAGAGGGAAAATCGATTTTACAACATATTGATTGTTTCTCTATATTAAACGAGGCTTTTCAGTTGGTTAATGAAACAATACCAATGTTTATCAGTCACGCTATTGTACATATTCCAGAGATTAGGCCTTTTGGAATTTTACAGGTTGATGAAAATATGAAAACGGTAATACCGAATCTTTATGGTGCTGGAGAATGCACTTCAAGAGCCTCTACGACACTTGGAGCTATGGCATCTGGTCTCATTGCAGCGAAAACAATGATAAAGGAGTAAATCATGGGCGAAGCAAGAACAAGAAAGGTAATTTTAGATTTTCTACAACAGAATGGTTTGGAACTACGCAAAATGTATTCAGGGCTGTTAGACGCTAGGCTTGAAGATGATCCAGCCCGTTTGGTAATGGTTATGCAGGCTCGACCAAATATCGTACCTAAGTTTGAACATCTTGGTATGGAAATTATGCCTGAGATTGTTGTGAAGGATGTCGGAGCTGTCGTAATTCAGGGTGAAGGCACCGCTCAATCTACTGGATTTGTAAAAGATAATAATTTCGGCGCACACTTGCCTCCAATAGGCGTACCGATTCCAGAAGGTAATGCGCCACCAGCTTCGGAAGTTCCAGCACCTAATATGGCAGAGGCTGTGTATCATGGTTTTTCATCTGCTGAGGCACGGGCACTAGGTATTTCAGAGGCTATTGGGCCACACTCAATGGCAAAAGACAAAAATGCTTTTGAGGCGTGGAAAGCTAGACATAAGGTGCCAGGCAAATGACAGATTTTACAACCCTGTTAGATCGTGGTCATAGGCGCTATAAAGACAAATATCTAAAGAAAAGGAAATTTGGCAGATGCGAGGGATGTGAGAAGCCCGCTCTGTTGCTTGAATACTGCGATCCCTGTGACTGCACAGTATTGCTTTTGTGTGAGCACTGTTATGCAGAATTACTAGATCACGAAGAATAGGTGGAGCATGAAATTAGCAAACAGCAAAAACATTAGGAAGCTTTTAGAAAATAATTCAGAAGTTGATAACTTTTTCGACATAGACGAAATGCTTATCCCTGGCCCCTGTTTTGAGGTAAAAATTGACAAGGTAAAGGGAATACTCGCCTGCCTGATAGATGGCGAAGAACAGTTGACCTGTAATCTCACAAAGGTCAGGCCAGAGTTGCTGACAAGAGAAGGTTTCTGTCATTTGATTAGTATGTTAAGACTCCGTGATTTAGATGCGTTACGCAAAGAGATTAAGACAAAGAAATGATTAGGCGCATACTGTTTGTCTTTTGTGCACTATTATTGGTGATGGTTGGTTATACTGTCGCCAGACTAGAGTATGACCCAGAAATGCATTTGCTGTTTCATAAAAAAGGAATCATTTCTTTCTGTGATTTAAGTGAAATAGACAGGCTTCGCTTATGCCCGCAAGCTAGAATTGCTCAGAAAATGGTTACAGATGGAGCCACAGTTTTTTATATCTGCAACGGCAGTGAAGGGTACATCGAAACAATTGATCTCTCGGAAGTTTCTAAAGCGGGTTTGAAAGCGAAGATTTCAGGCTTGCCAGGTAATGTAGAAAAAGTTTGTGGCACTAAATATGGGGAGGTCTTTCATGTGACGACCAATCCAAGGATCTACAAATGATTGATGAAATATTGAGAAAGTTGCCAGATTTGATACAATCCCTTATGGGCCAATCGTTTCAGAAAGGATCTATTCACGAGACGCCTGAAATGGCTGAAGCTAGGAATAAGCTAGTTGCCCAGTTACAAAATATACTGACCGAGATATCCGAAATTTCTAATCAGAGTGGGGAAAGACCGAGTCAGGAACAAATTCAACAAATACTACAAATTCCTAGACTTACGCCAAGTTCTATGCCCTGGATGTCACTGTCAAAATTGGGAGGCAAATGATTTTTGCAGAATATCCCACGGCACAATCCAAAGCAAGTGGAATTTATTGAACAAAGAAGAAAGACAGATTGTGGCATAGCGTGTTTGGCAATGCTGTGTGGATGTCTTTATGCAGAAATCGCATCAATTTTTTATGGCAAAAAGAAAACCACTAGGGGTGGTATATATCCAGACGATATGTTGGAAATGTTGGAAGATATAGGTTGTGAGTATGAGGAAGTTCAGAAGTTTCCAGCAAAAGGATGTGCTTTGGTTGCTGTTAAATGGAAAGAGCCGAACTTATCAGGACATTATGTGGTATGGGATGGAAAGAGAAAGCAGTTCCTCGATCCGCTACATGGTGTGGTCGACAAAGACGATTTCCTCAAGCTGGTTGATGTCGAGGAGATATGGAAGGTGACGAAATGAAATTGTTGAATAGTAAATCCACCGAGACATTCCCATTCCTGATTGTATATCAGAGGGCTATAACACCAGAAGAGATGCAGGAAACCCGTTATTTGGTTAAGGAGTGGTCACAGTGTGGTGGCTATCTCATATTGCCAGATTACATCGAATTGCGATATCTAAATGAAACCCCGCTACCAGTTTTAGGTTTTTTTCCGGGCACGGACACGGGCACGGGCACTAAGGCTTACAAAATCAAGGATTATTCAAATGACTCTTGAGGAATGGTTTAATATGAAAGGAAAGCGGTTCCTAGAGTTGAAGCTTAGAGGTGGCGAAAAACTCATTAGGGATCCAGATTATCAGATGCATGATTTGGATATTAAGGAGGTAGCAGAGTTCTTTCGCTTGGTAGGACAGCTTGATGGGCTGCTGTGGTCTGTGTGGCCATCCCAGCCAGAAGAAGTTCAGGGATTCTGCAACGATGCAAAGAAGTTTTTTAAAGATATGGAAAAGGAGTATAAGGTAATTAGAAATATGCCAAGAGGTTTTGCATGAAATCACTTAATTCAAAAGATATTAAAGAGAAAAAAGAATCACAAAGAATGTCTGAAATTTTACGAAAAGCTTTTAGTAGGTTTATTGGAGATGCAGAGGATTCTCCTATAACCTTTCCAGCGCCAGCCATACCTTATATAATTGTTGATTTTGTTATTAGTCCAAACGATGATGATAAGGAGGAGGATAGTTAATGCCAGTAGAGATTAAGTCATGCTTCCAGCCACCGCCTATGTGTTGGGAATTGAATTATGACCCACAGAGTAGCGTCGGAATAGAAATAGATTACCTAATGCAAGAGCCAGAACCAGAATTTTGGTCGCAGTCATCATTATATGAACTCTCTAATGGGTCGGCGCAGGATTTTTTTGATGTTGAATATGGCCTGTGTTCTCAACCCTTTATTACATTTACTTCAATATTTAAGAAGCTAACCAAAGAACAGCGTAAGATTGTATTGGCGAATTTTTTAGAGGTTTTTAAAATGTGCAGAGGCATGATAGCTGATCAGCAAACTCTGTTTTATATTAAGTCTTCTTTTTCGGCCAGACTTCATGCATTAATGCAGATGGAACGCCATATAGGAGATTTTGGACAACATGAGGGTATTGAACAGTGAACAAAAGGAAATTATAAAATTGCATAGAGGTGGCAAAGAGGTGTTGGTTACTTTGCTAGAATCAATAATGGTAGGGAATTGGGTAAGGGTGTATAGGAAACCCAATGGCAGATGTGTAGGCAAATTAGAAATGGGTGACTCCCCTAAAGATTGGAAATTTGTATTTTCATTTCCCTATGAGGGCAAAAACTAGCAAAAACATATCAATAATTTGTAATTTAAAATAGGAAATTGCTGCTGGTATACAGTCGCTTTTAGGAGGATGGATGAGAATATTGAATTCTAAAAGGGGCAGTAAAGCCGAAATCCTGGACTACAAGGAAGATAAAGGACTCGTGATAATTAAATATCGTTGCCCTTATTGTAGATTCTCCTACTCCATAATAGAAAAAGGTTCTCCGCCGTATTATAAGATATGTGGTAAGTGTAAAGGCAAGATAACAGTAAATAAGCCAAAGGAATAAAGAAATGAAAATTCTGAATTCTAGTAAAGCTGATTCAACCATTGAACAGATCCTTGCATACCTGAAAGAATTAAACCTCATACAGGATTTTGGGAATGTCCGTATGGATGTCAAAGGTATTTATTTTAACATAAAACCCATTTTTCCTGTCTGCTATCTTACATTCAATGTTATTGTTTAACTCTTCTACCTCTGACATAATATGTCTCATCGGAAAGCTGTTCCCACCTAAAGGTTATCATCTCATTCTTATGGATTGGTGCCAGCACTGTGAAGGACGCTTTTTCACATATTCGGCCAAGCGTCCGCACATAATCTCCGCTCCCTGTCCGCATTGCAGTTTCGCTATGAGAATTATCCTATCCACACATCATTACAGCTCCATAAACTATTAATACTATAGCATAAAGTTGAACATATCTATATGGAGAAACTTATGACTGCAACCCTCGAGAATTCTTTGGAAATAAAGGACTCTTCGATCCACGGCAAGGGACTATTTGTTGTCACCCCCCAAACATCTGGAGATGTAATAGGTGTGGTACTGGATAAGGTGGACGACACTGGTAATTCCGATCAGGATTATGAGCAGACCGAAATTGGTCGTCATATAAATCATTCGGACATTCCTAATGTTAAAGTTATAGAACTTGCTGATGGTAATCTTGGAATAGCAGCAGCAGAAGATATTGAAGCGGGTGAAGAAATCACTGCTGACTATAACCAATTTTCTGAACTTATGAATAATCTCAAAAAAGCTTCTTTTGATATTTCTAAACGCGCAAAACACAATTACCTAAAAAAGAAGAAGGAAGAGTCTGGTAATATCACTTATGTTTATTCTCCAAAACATGTAGAGAAGCGCAACAAAGATAAAGCCAAACGCGTCCAGAAGCTATCTAAATCGATCAGTAAAGTTCGTAAGCAGGTGAGAAGCGACTTTAGTGCGGAAAACCTAAACGAACGCTATACGGCGCTTGTAGTGGCTCTGATGGATGAGACATATGAGCGTATAGGTAATGATGAATCTGCCAAAGAGATGGGACATTTTGGGGTGACAACTTGGCGAGTAAAGCATGTTAAGTTTAATTCTGGGAAAGCAATGATCTCTTATGTTGGCAAATCTGGCGTAAAACAAAAGAAAGAAGTTTCAGATAAAACTTCTATAAAATTACTCAAAGAACTAGCAAAGGGTAAAGGCAAAAATGATAAATTGTTTGTGGGAGAAGACTATTTCATTACGGCTAATAAAGTAAATGAATATCTTCACCGTTTTGATATAACCGCTAAAGACATCCGTGGTTTTCATGCTAATGATGAAATGCGGGATATATTAAAAAAGACTCGTTCGAAAGGTGGTAAATTACCTGAGCCCGGCAAGGAGAGGGAAAGTAAGCTCAAGAAAGAATTTAAAAAAGCTTTAGAAGATACTGCTAAGCTGGTCGGTCACACGCCTGGCACCCTAAAGAATCAGTATCTGGTTCCTGGTATGTTTAATGCTTATGTAGAGAAAGGTACTGTTATTAAGGATCTTGCCAAAAGTGCTTCTGTCGCATTCAACAAAGAAGAATATGGTTTCATTAAGCAGTGTGCCCAAGAACTGATGGTTCATATTCCGTGCGAGGAAGAAGATGGGTTGTTTATTATAGATGCCGATCAGGGTTTTAGGAAAGTTTTATCTTTGATTTCCAGAACTTATCGCAAAAGTGGTCTAGACTCGTCTCTGCTGGACTCTATTAAACTCCAATGCCAGTCTTTTCCTATGCAAAATCATGATATCAGTGATAAAACTGTTGGATTTCAACTTTCCATTAGGGCTTCTCTATTGGCCGAGTCGGTAGGAAACCCTTTATTTGAAAGCCTGTCACAGGATGATAGAGACCCGATTGAATCGCAAATCCACGAATCTTATGGTAAATTCTTTATATCCAAACGCGCCGCATCTCCAGAGGAAGAGGAGGTTACCTATCTCTATGAACTGACAGGTGAAACTCTGAAAGAACTGGGTGGCTATAAAAGCCTAGAGCAATGGCAACAGATATTGTTCGATGATATGGCTGAGGCTCTCTGGTATAAAGATATTCCTCTTGCCAATGAGATCATTGCCAAAATCCTGAAACATGTCGTTGGCAAGTCTATGTTCCCAATTTCTAAATGTGCTGCCCATAAAGGTGCTATGCTTGCCATTATGGTGCCTGATAAAATCGCGAAAAGATTAAAAAAAGTCGCCGATGATACAATTTCGGAAGATGGTTTGCATCTCACACTTCTCTACCTCGGACACGCGGCTGACATTAGCAAAGAAACTATGGAAGCAATCAAAAAGGCAACAGAGAAGGTCTGCGCAAAGCATACTGCTCTGGAGATGCATATAACAGGAGCTGGCGCTTTCGAAAAGGGCGACGATGGTACGCCTGTATTCCTCATCCCAAATGCTAAGGGGTTGTCCGCTCTACAAGCGGAATTGGAAGAGATCGTTGGCACTTTAATTGATCTGCCCTCTAAGCACGGCTGGGCTCCACATATGACAATCTCTTATACCGATGATGAGCCCGAACTTCCCGAAATTCCTGATCTTTCTTGGAAGGCAACTTCCGTGCGTCTTCAGGCGGGTGGCAAAAAGGTGGCGGATTTTCCGCTAGCAAAAAAAAAAGCTAATGAAGAATTTCCGCTCAGTAAGCGTGCGGTAAAATCATATCTGTATCACTACGCCCCAACCGAGGCGTTCGTCATTTCGAAAAGGGCAGGCAAACTGCCCAAACTTCCCGAACTGCCCAAACTGCCCGAACCGCCCAAACCGTCCAAACCGCCCAAACCGCCCAAACTGCCACAGTCGCTGCTGTCGCTTGGATATATTCTGACGCCAGAAGGTGAACATAATGTCCGGGTTACTGGGCGCCTTTTCGACGGACTTTTGCCAGTCTATGATTTTGAGAAACAAGTCGGTAAAATAAAACAAAGAGAACAAACACTTAAAGAACTTCGGGGGTTCAGTTACACTCCAAGCGATGATAAAGGTGTTCGTATCGATCTTGGTGATTTCATTCCCCTCATAGTAAACGGTCGCATCAAAATGGCTGCAAGTCCCCAAATGGGTAGGTTATGGTTGGAGGTGGCCTCGTATTTCAATGAGAAAGAACCTACTCCTGGAATCCTACAGCATCTGTGGGCGCTTAAAGAAAGGCGGGGTTTAAACTTAACTGACGCATTCAAAAAGGCTAAAAAACCTTCGCCTGATGAATTAATCAGCAAAATCAAGGAATTGGCTGATAGTGGCAAAACTATCATCCCCTTGTACGACGATGAGAAGATCATGCAGGAGGAACTCAAACCGCTCATCAACAAGTTTCTAGACCCTAGCAAGGATGTGAAGTCTGATAAGAGAGGCGGCAAACTTACCCTCAAAGTCGTCCCCCGCGATTTCCTAGAAGGAGCAAAGACCGAGCCTCCCCAAAAGGGAATATATGTCAATGTGATCAGCGAAGCTCCGCTCGGAAAGCCCCTGAGGAGAATATTGGAATATGTCAAGAACCAATCCGAGATCTCATGTTCTGAAGTCGTGGACCAGCATTACCTTACGAGGCAGCAAAAGACCAAAAAGGGCGGTCACGAAACACAGTATCTAGCCATCCTAGTTGAAGGAACACCAATCCTGACCCACACAGAAGACCCTGGCACCGACAAGAACCTCTGGAGTGGCAGGAAGATCTACACAAAGAGAGGAGAAACGTTCGATACGCGGACAGAAGCCATAATGAGACCAACCGATGTCAAGATCGTCGGCGTGATCACAAATATGCCAGAATACCAAGAACAGGCAGAAAAACTTCAAGACGAAGAAGGTTTCCCGCTCGGAGTTTTCCATAACGCCGAATCATTCAACACCAGTCCAGATTTCCAAGTACCAGTGGTTCTTGATAGAATGAATGTACCTATGAAGGAACTCTCACGGCATATCGGCAACACCTTGCCCGCATTTTTCAGGATACAACCAAGGAAAAAGAGATTTAGCGAGGATTTCAAGCCCGACAGAAAAGACAAGACTAGACCGTGGAAACAGGGTTTTATGACCAACGAAGTGGTCCAGTGGATGGAGAAAAATCAAGGAATTCTGCCTGGATACCATGATCTCTGGGATAAGAACGGTGGTCTGCTGGTTATGTTTCCGCATGGTCTCAAGATCCCCACAGGAGAAGGTTTTGAAGACCTGAAGATCGAAAGCGTGCAGTCGCCACGGATCAACGTCTACAAGAACCCACCAAAAAAGCCTACGGCGGAAATGATGTACCATATCGTCCAGGAAGGAGAGCCGTTCGGCTTTGATGGAACCAATATCACCACCTCGCCAGAAGGATATGCGCTCTACCAGTGCCTCCTCAAGCGCCCCAAAGAGAAGTGCGAAATCTCAAAATCCCCACATTACCGCCAACTCGGTATCGCCGCTTCTTTTCGCATCTCCAAGCGAGCCGCTATCGAGATGGCATGTCCCTCATGTTATACTGACATATCCCACATTGAGCCAGAGAAGACTCCTGCTGGATTGTATAAGATGATGACCTGTCCAGAATGTGGCAGTTACTTCTATCCCCAAGATGCCACCATCGCTGTCAAGGAAAAATCCAAGCATAACCTGAATGTAGGCGATTGGATCGAACACGGCTGGTGGGGCGTTTTCGTGGCGGGCGGCTGTATAGGTTTTGTTGATAGCGCAGCCAAAGCCAACCTACTCAAAGACCGTCTGGCCAAGATGTTTATTGAAGATGGCATGGAATCTATGCCTGAATTCTTGTCCCTCCATCTCGATCTCGCGAAAAGCAGGGTTATAGGTCGTGTCTCCAAATCCGATGTACAAGCCAACAAAATACATATTGCTGGCGAAGCTGTGAAAACGCTGAATCGCATGTTCAACGATCCTGAGTTCAGTGAATACAGAAAAAAACTAGCTAACGATCTGTTTAATACTGAAAAGATTGATAATTTCACCCCATCCAAGCGTACCATCATCGAGGGAATGCCGACCAGACATAACACAGCAAGCACCAATTCTCCCTATGGCGGCTGGGACAAGAATTTCGACAGCAACGAATCTGGCAAGGCGGCTAAGGAAAAGGTTGTGGCTAAAACCGAATCGGCTGTTGGTCGTTTTCTAGATGGTGTCGTTAACCCATTGATCCACAAACAGAAACTTTTAGACAAAGGTCTCGATCCTAAGAAACTCTGTGATGATGCTCCCATTGCTAGCAACGCATCTATTAGTCCTTCCGCTAACTGCGAACTGCTAGCACTCTCTATACGGGACACCGCCTTCGGCGAAGCCCCATTCACCATCTCCAAACGAGCCGAAAAGCCCTCCGAATGGAAATCACAAGACAAACCCTTTGATTTCTTGCCAAAACAAGAAAACCCGCCTAAAGGATATAAACAATCAGTATGGACGCGGCCCAGTCCAAGAGTGGAAGTTCCACATGTAGTCCTGCGAGCTGAAGAATATGACGCTTTGTCAAAAATGGAACAACATCAAATGCAATACACCCTTCTGCTTGGACAAACGGGCACGGAAAAAATATTTTCTACCCTCTATATGCCACTCCGCGTCACGCTAAAAGGTAAATATATTCCAGCAATTAATGCCCTGGAAATATTAAAATCTCAATCAAATGAACCAGAAATGCTGGACGGAATCATAGAACGAATAAAGGAACAAGCAGGAAAGAAAACCTCCTATCAGTATGACGCAACTCCACAAAAACAGGAAGACCCAGTCGCATACCTCGATCTCCCATATATGGAAGCTAGGGAACTAAATGACCTCGCAGGCCAAGCTGGATGGCCCGTGCCAGTGTCCTTCACCGAATCGTTCGAAGGCGGGCTGCAACATAAAATCCCTACGGTCATTATGGATAAACATAATAGAAAAGTGAGAACTGGTAAACTATTAACACTATTAAAGAAAAAATTCCCCAATAAAGAAGAATTGTTCTCCAAAATTGAAAAAGATATGTCCCTCGTCCCAAGAATAACGGAATGGGAACTCGTCGTCTCAGCAGAACCCTCCGATATCCTTACAATGTCAACGGGCCGTGGCTGGAAATCCTGCGTCACAGAAGGTGCCTGCAACTTCGCTTCGCTAGACTATGCAGTGTCAACTAGAGACCTAGTAGCCTATGCCATCGCCCCAGATAAAGATAACTGGATCGCAAGAGTCTGGCTTCGCTCCGATGGTAAAAATAAATGGTGGCCAGAATCAAAGGTCTATTCAACCCTGGGTATATCAAATTCTTCTTTCCTAGAAGCAGTTAACAACTACCTATCATCTAAGGGAATTCTCGGAACCCCAGGCGATTATCACTCTATGGCAAAAGGATACTCAGACCATATGGGCAGCTGGATAAGACAAAATAAACAAATAGAAAAATCTCAACCAGATCCCTATGGCGATCTGCCAGAAGAATCTACAAAATCAGTGCCAATACCTCAAAAATTTAAAATATATCAAGTTATGTTTGATTACAATTATTCTAAACATGATTTTATAAAGAGTCTGCAGGAAATAGCAGGTTTAGAATATCACATCCTTAAAGAAAATTATATCCTTGATAAAATTGATAAAATTAATCATATCCTGTTTGATATTAGATTGTCCCATGAATCAGCAGTTGTACTGGAAAGCGTCCCAGGTGTCATCAATATTAAAGAGAAAGGTATATCTCCAGAAATTATCTCTGTAATGGTCGATCTCAATGTTCTAAATTCAAACTTTCTAAAAGTGGTTCCTTCTCAATACTCAGATGAATTGAAAAATCAAATGAAAGAAGTAAATACTATGCAGAAATTCTTAGAACTGCCTAAAATTGCACAGGAATTTGTTGCTGAAGCTGAAGCGGGTGTACTTAAAGGTAAAATCTCCCGACATCGTAAAATGCAGGAATTTACCTTCATAAGAAACGGGCTAAAACTAACTATAAATACCGCAAAATACAATCGTAAAGAACTAGAACGAATCCTGCAATCAGAAAAATATACCATAAAGGAGAATAAATGATAAGCCTGCAAGACCTGATACCCCGAAGTTCCGTGGCTCCCCGAATATAAACAAAGCCTTCGTTTTAGAATGGCCAAGGCGGCTATAAGGGAAGGAGTGCATGATGCAATAGCTCAGCTCCTAATCAGTATGACAGGTCTGGGAGAATCCCTCCGTGAAGACTCAGACAAACAAGTCAGAGCCCTGTTTCATCCCACCAAAAAAATCTGGCGCGAGATATGTCGCCAAGTAACTGAATTCTCCACACAACTGAATGGTATGCAGAGAAAGATGCCTTCCTACTAAATGACCTGAATCGCTCCTTCTCCAAGAATGCTGTAGATACACTGACCGAAGAACTAGCAAAAATATGGGCCGAAAAGCATAATACAAAACCCTCCAAATAGATCCTTCCTATCGTATCAATATCATTGAATAAATTCAAGCCTAATTCCATAAATCTATCTCATTGAAATCATTGACAATTTTATGGAAAGAAATTAATACAGAAGCTATACTCCGCTAGCCCTCAAACAACCCCACAATAGAACATCCTTTCCTTGAACTAAATCACATTATGGGCCAATATCCCCTGAGAGAAGCGTCAATGCGTCTTACTGTTTTATGTGTTTATACGACAATAGGAAAAAACAGTACGCATCTTGCGTCTTGTGTATAACATCTTGTGTCTATGTGTCTTTACTTCTATCTTTATAGACAAAATCCATTCCTGGTGGGGCTCAGATCTCGCTAAGCTGCAATCTGCGGCCTACGGGCCGTACCACCGGCCGGCCGGCCCTTGTTGCCTGGCCGAAAGCCGACGGATAAACTATTGATTTGCAAAGGTTTTCGCAAACGATTTTCTTTCCCGCTTTTGACTGTTGAAACCAAAAACTTGTGTACGTCACGCAATATTGCGCGGCCTGCACAGACAGAGTGTAGTGTGTGTGGTGTGATTTATATACACTGTGATCGTGTCTCATACACGACGAGTGTTATGTGGACTTGACCATTCAGGGCGAGGCCCAATATGGGTAGGTAATGCATCCGACCCTGAGGGACTTCACTGTTGGAGCACCAGGGCTTGATCCCTGCTCTACTCCCGAGCCTGATGGTACTTGTTATATGTCCGGCACCCTGGACGACCCAGGCATCTACCGTGGACATAGGGGTAGTGTAGTTTTACAACTGAATAGATGTATGTGATGGACTCGCATCACACTAATCCGATCGAGCACTTATAGGAAAACAAGTTGGGCTAAGTCCCAACATGTTCCCGAACCTACCCGGTAACCGGGGCCGATACGGGAACGGAGTGGCGACTCATTAAACACGCATAAGGAGAGAGACTATGAAGACCCAGTTCAGCGCGAACGCGGTGGTGATCGGCAGCAAGTCCCTGGCGCTCAAGGCGGGTGGTACCGGCCCGAAGGCGGAGGCTGCGCAGAAGGCCCTGGCGGGTGTGTTCGCCACGGCGGCTGGCAAGCGGAAGATGGTCGTCGTCACCGTGATCGACGACAACGGGCAGGAGTGCCAGTTCAGCAGGCCGCTCCGCAAGTACGAGAGCGGGTCGTTCGGTGTGTTCCTCAGCCTGAAGGGCGACTGTGTGCTCGCCGAGGTGGATGCCCCCGTGGGCAAGGACACGGAGAAGGCGGAGAAGGCCGAGGCGAAGCTCGACGCCCTCACCGCGGAGCTGACCGCCAAGTAGGTAGTGTAACCCCTAGGGATCTCCCGCCTTATGTAGTTCCCCTGTTGTCCTAGCCCCGCAATGGGGCATTCCTAATGCGACCACGGGAAACCGTGACGGTCCCAAGTCCGTGCAAACGCAGAGGGGGAACCTCAACAAGGAGGCGCAAAGTGAAGAAGTACACGATCCGTGGAAGCAACTCGTACTGGACCGGCACCATCGAGGAGATCGTCGGCTGGGCGAAGGAGGAGTGCTACAACACCGCGATGCGTCAACGGCAGGCCGTGGCGAAGCGGTGGCTGTTCAACAGGGGTGTGAGGGAGTAATCTTCGACAAGGAGTCGGAGTATGAGGAGTCCTATCTGGGGTTCGCAGGGGAGTTGCCTTTGCCGGGTTTCCCCTAGCCCGTTAGAGCAAACGGATGGCTCATGGTGTTATGCTATAGTAACCTGGGGAGATGATTGTCTCCCCTAATGTGGCCATGGTGCTTCGCACCGTGCCGGTCCCAAGCCCGGGTAAACACAGAGGGCAACCCTCAACAAGGAGAGAGTATGATCATCGGCCTCAAGAGGAAGATGTTCGGCCTGGTCCTGGTGTGGGATGGTGTGATGGTGGAAGTGAAGCACGGAAACAAAGTCCTGGAGATTCACGAGGCTGCGTCCCTCGCCAAGGCGGATGCCGTGATGCGTCATCTGGAGAACGAGCTGATGTCTTCCGCATCGGCGATGTGCTGACATGTTCACCGTGAACATTCGTGGCGGCAAGCGTCAGCCTCGGTACTACTACCACAAGGAGCGTGGGGCTGTGAACATGATGAAGTACTTGGAAGAGATGCCGAAGAGGTCTCCCGTCGAACAGATGATCGAGAAGATGCGGGAGGCGGCGTTTCGGTGTGACGAGGTTCTGCGGGAGGCGAAGGAGAAGCTGAAGTAATCCTCTGGGAGAAAAACCTTCGTTTGCGCCTAAATATGCATATGTAGCATTTGCTATACATGTATAAAGACGCATAGAATCTTATGCGTCTCTTGACGGCCCCATCGTCTAGCGGCCTAGGACACAGCCCTTTCAAGGCTGCAGCGCGGTTTCAAATCCCGCTGGGTCACTATTTCACAGGGATGCATCCTGTGTCCTTGCGTCTATGTACGAATCCGCCAAGGAGGATCGTATGGAGCAGATCGCAGTAATGAATCCGGTTCTTGTCTTGGGGGCTTTCGTCATTGGGATGATCGCCCTCCGGGCTCTGGTGAAGTTGGCGTTCGGATAACAAATGGTGCTGCCTGTCAAAAAAGAGCTGGGCTCCCCATACCAATGGTGGAACAGGCAGGGCAACCTGTGGAGGTTCGATTCCTCCCAGCACCGCAAATGTCTACAAAGGAGATGGACAATGAACAAGAGCAGCAGCCCTTCGCGGACCTATATCGCAATGTGCAACAATGCGCATTTCGACGGGTACTACTTCCGCAAGTTCATCCTGCCCGAGAAGGAACACGGCTACGAGATCGAGAACACTTCCGTAAGAGCATCGTGGCATTTCCTGAATCGCTTGGACTATGTCGCCTGCATCGAGGGATGCTTCCCCGCCGAGGATCTTGGTTCGGCAGCGGAGCTGGTGAAGTGGGAGCCGAGCAGTATGGTGAGCCCCTGGGATTCGCATCAGTTTCTGGACACGAACGACAAAGAACACATCGGCTGAAGGAGATAGACATGAAGGTGATCATCCTCTGTGGTGTCAGCGGTTCGGGCAAGTCAACCATCGCCAAAGAGATCGGCAGCGGATATGTGGTTTCCGCCGACGACTTCTTCATGGCATCTGGCGAGTACAAGTTCGATCCGACTATGCTTCCCGCAGCCCACGGCCAGTGTCTCCGTGATTTCGTGGGATGTCTTCAGTATGGTTGCGACACCATCGTTGTAGACAACACCAACACCACGATGATGGAAGTCGCCCATATGCCGCACTCGCACTCGCATATGGATACGAGCTGATCATCAGGATCGTGAACTGCGACCCCATCATCGCTCACGCCAGAAATCTCCACGGCGTACCGCTTCACAGCGTGTGTGATCAGTCAATGCGTCTCGCGTCCCTGAAGAAGTATCTGCCACCATGGTGGGCTGTAGAGGAAATAACCCCATAAGGATGTTCAAGAAAGGTGTGTATGAAATGGATCTCAAGCGAATAGATGGAACTTTGATTGGTTCGTGGAGTGTAGCAACACTTCTAGCTGCTGTGCTGGCTGCATTGAAAGAGGGTTTGTCTCTCTCTAGAGCGAATCTCTCTGGAGCGAATCTCTCTGGAGCGAATCTCTATGGAGCGAATCTCTCTTGGGCGAATCTCTCTAGAGCGAATCTCTCTGGAGCGGATCTCTCTGGAGCGAATCTCTCTAGAGCGAATCTCTCTGGAGCGAATCTCTATGGAGCGAATCTCTCTAGAGCGAATCTCTCTAGAGCGAATCTCTCTGGAGCGGATCTCTCTGGAGCGAATCTCTCTGGAGCGAATCTCTCTGGAGCGAATCTCTCTGGAGCGAATCTCTCTGGAGCGAAGTACACAATTACGCAGGTTCTGTTGTGCCAATGGTACGAAGTTTCTGCAGAAACATGCGCATATCTGATGCGCTTGGATGCGTCCGCTCTGCCTAACGGCACGCAGTACATGAACGAATGGGCTGCTGGAGGTGTGTGTCCGCTGTCCAAAACCAGCGGGATGAACAGGGTTGCCAACTTCAAAGAGGTAAAAGAGCATTGGAGTCTAGCATCTTCGCTTCCGCCAATCACTCTTTATGAACTGTGGGTGAAACTGGCAAGTGAAAAGGGGGTAACAATCAGTTAAAGCCGCGAACCATAAGGATGTTCAACCCAAACAAGGAGAACCCCAATGGATCAGATCGCCCTCCTCGCCTTCGCAACCCTCCTCGTCGAGACCGCCAAGATCTCCGCCCAGAATGGAGGCTACCTGGATCGCTGCCTCGAACTCGCTGGCCGTGCAGCAACCCTGGTCGAAGCATCCTTTGAGCTGCAACTCAAGGCGAAGCCCTCGGTTCTCTGGGTCGTGTGGCTCAGCGACTTCGGTGAGAAGAAGATCCAGTGTATCAAGTGCGTCAGGGACTTCACGCATCTCGGACTGAAGGAAGCCAAGGAACTGGTGGAAGCGTATCCCTGTTCCCTATTGACAACCACCGATGAAGCCCTGGCAAGAAGGATGTACGAGGATCTGTTGGAGATCCGCGATGTTCCCTCTTATGGCGGTTGCCCATCTGGCGTGAAGGTCGAGCTTCGCAAGACTGAGGTTCCCTAGTTACACAAGGATCAGTTCACAGGGAACATAGGGAAGCATCCCTATTGGGTTTCAACACCCATGATCCTATAAGGTTGTGTGTGTGGTATATGTCCGTAAGCGAAACTGTATGTCCGTAAGCGAAGCTGCGTGGACAGAGCACCGAGGAGGGGTCTAGGAAAGTTGGAATGATTTTATATAGATAGCGACCCCTACTCCAAACAGATAACACACAAAAAAAACCCAAAAGGTCGTACTACTTTTTGGGCGAAATAGGTTGGCAACAGTAATCTAGAATTTTGATAATGTGGTCTATCATCTCATCAACTGAATGGGTGAATTTGATCACATTACACCAATGACAACATGGCACACAGTTGTCAGGCTCATAACCAATTGAATTATCAACTCTATCCATGCCTCCCTGACAGTTGTCGCCACAATACGCACATGGTTTACCAGCTATGTGTTCACGATACCACGCCAGCTTTATATGGAATTGGATATTTCGTTGTCGTGCGCTTTTCCTAATAGATCCTAAACGATGACAGCTGCCGTAGCTGTTGTTGTTATTCTTCTCTGTGATGCGACTACGCCTTGAGATTTCTCGCACCGCTTCTGGGTGGTTTTGTCGCCACAGCTTAGCTGCTGCCAAACTTTTAGCTCTGTGTTTTGGATCATTGGCATATTTCTCTCTAGCACGAAAATTGGTTTTAGCTCTAACCTCTGGCTTTTTGTTGTACTCACGCTTCTTGGCATTTATTTCTTCACGGTGTTCTATGTTCCACTTGCGAATGTTTTCCTGTTGTCTTTCCTTGTTTTCAACACTCCACTTATGTGCTCGTTCTTTAGCGCATTCAATACATGTGGATTTGTTGCGTGGATAAAAATCCTTCTCGTCTTTGTTCTGATTACACACTTTACATGTTATCATGGTTTCACCTCTATGTAATAATTTAACTAGGTATGTTACGGAGGTCAAGCCTAATAATATGTATTTCAATCCTGAAACTCTTGATGTTTCCCAAAACCCGATTCGCAGTTTAACTCTGTACGAATTTTTTTCCAAAGGTTCGTACTAAATTCAAGGAGTTGTAAAATGACCGTTAGCGTGAAAGATCTCTACCCGCAGAGCAGCGACTACTTCTCCGCCTATAGCTACCAGCCCATGATCGATTCGTTCGGCAAGGTGCTGATTCAGGTGGATGACAATGATTATCAAGGAGATACGAGAGTTCTGCTCGAAAAGGCGAACTCCATTGGGCTCATCATCTTCGGCTGGGGCTCCTGCTCGGGCTGCGATGCCCTTCAGGGATGCGAGAACATGGATGATCTCCAGAAGTTGTATGACTCCATGGAGAGCAGCGTCAAGTGGTTCGCATCGGCGGAGCAGGCACTCTGCTACTTCGAGGACCACGACTGGGAGGGAGACTACAGCTGGCACAACAAGGAGACTCGTGTCTTCGTTTCCAAGAGCAAGGATGTTCTCGCCAAGATGGTCGCTACGGCGCATGATTCGGGATGCGAGCTGCTGGAGGGTAGCCGCAAGGAGTGTACTTGTGAGAATCCTCCGTACAACGATCAGCTCGACTATATCAACAACTGTTGTGACGGCGATGATCCTTGGGAAGAGTTCGATCGTGTTATCACGGAGGTAGGGGCGAAAGCTCTCAAGGAGATGCAGGAGACTCCCGTTGCCAGTGGGGATGTGGAATACAATGATCAGTTCGACTTCATCGGGAATTGTGGCGACGACGATGATGATCTATGGGAGCCCAACTACATCGATGGTGGCAGCGATGACGGTCCGTGTCCTTGCGATCTGTGTAACTCTGATGCTCCCCGAGATGCTGTTCACCTCCGTGATGAGCTGGTTGTCGAGCATCCTCTCAAGACATTCGTGTGGGAGGATGTGCTCGGTGACTACACACCAGGAATCGTGGTGGTTGTGGCAAAGAGCTTGGAGGATGCGCTGGTTCTGGTCAGGGCGAAGTCGGAGACTGCTTGGAAGGTGGTGAAGGGATTGAAACCAGAGGTGGTAGATTCGGCTCGTGTCTTCGTCATTCATGGTGGCGGTTAGATGGACATCAGGCGAATAGACGGAACTCTGATAGGGACTTGTGATGTTCCTACCATTTCGCTAGCATTACAGATTGCGATGAAGAATGGTACGGATCTTCACTGTGCTGATCTCTCTGGGGCGAATCTCTCTAGAGTGAAACTCCCTATCAGGTCGAACCTTTCTGGAGCAGATCTTTCCGATGCAGATCTTTCTGGGGCTCAGCTCTGCTTTGCGAACTTCTCTGGGGCAAAACTAGCTGGGACATGTCTTTGTAAGGCGAACCTTTCTGGAGCGAACTTTCGCAAGGCGTGTCTTGCTGGGGCGTGTCTTTACGGTGCGGATCTCTCTATGGCTTACTGCTTTGAAGCTAATTTTTCCAGATCGTATCTCTCTGGGGCGCATCTTTACAAGATGGATCTTTCGGGTGCTGATCTTTCTGATGCGAGATACGATGTACCGCAGATGCTAAAAGCGGACTGGGGAGATGTGGAACCAGAGATCTGCGCTCACCTGATGCGTCTAAATGCTTCTGCTGTTCCGAATGGTTTCAGCATGATGGACAATTGGGCAGCGGGAGGCGTCAGCTTGCCTGCGAGAATCGCTGTGTTCCAAGAGAGACGGGAGCATTGGGGTTTAGTGAAATCCCTGCCGCAGATCTCTTTATGGGAGTTGTGGGAAAGGTTAGCAGCTAGCAAAGAGGTGAAGATCTAAGACCCGTTCCCTTTCGGGCTGCGTTTCTAAAGTAACCAAGCAACTTCAAACCGTCAAGGAAAATCGACATGATCGATTACATCGCTCTCATGAAAGCCCAGAGCGCAGCTCCGCACGCCACCCCGCCAGCTCGCATGGTTGGTGGCGACAAGCCGAAGTGGGATGCGAAAATGGATTGGGAGGTTTTCCATATCTATTCCAACCCCCACTACATCAGCCCACACACGATCATCGGTGCTGATCCAAACGACGACGCTCCTGTGATCAGGGTGTCCGTCAGTGGAACGATCGAAGATCAAGATGTCGGAAACCCGTTTGGAGGTGAATGATGGAAATCAAGAAGTATGATGGTACTATAATCTGGCAAGGCGATGCTGTCAACATCAAAGTGGCATTGATTGCCGCAATCGCTGATAGAGCGAATCTCTATGGAGCGGATCTCTCTGGAGCGAATCTCTCTGGAGCGAATCTCTCTGGAGCGAATCTCTATGGAGCGAATCTCTCTGGAGCGAATCTCTCTAGAGCGAATCTCTATGGAGCGGATCTCTATGGAGCGGATCTCTCTGGAGCGAATCTCTCTGGAGCGAATCTCTCTGGAGCGAATCTCTATGGAGCGAATCTCTCTGGAGCGAATCT
>Ga0315285_10001481_pt1 | contig 24672 bp, 23 predicted proteins | sample YL17G09_36_MG_FD_203698 | JGI IMG/M metagenome (GOLD analysis project Ga0315285, IMG submission 203698) | Sediment microbial communities from Yellowstone Lake, YNP, Wyoming, USA - YL17G09_36 | ecosystem: Environmental > Aquatic > Freshwater > Lake > Sediment | place: USA: Wyoming | collected... | reverse complement strand
TCATCTCGCCGGCGCCAGCAACAATCGGAGCAAAAGTGCGGATAAAAGGCATAAACCTCGCTAAAATAATCGTTTTCCCTCCATGTTTTTCGTAGAAGGCCCTTGCTTTAAGTAAATTTTCCTTTTTGAATAAAAAAGAATTTGGGCGACTAAAAATTTTTGGTCCGGTTTTATAGCCGAACCAGTAGCCAACGCTATCACCAGCAATGGCTCCAAAACAGCAACCCAAAATAAGAATTTTAATGTCGAAGAATCCTTGCGAGGCTAAAAGACCGGCGGTCAGCAGTAAACTATCTCCAGGCAGAAAGAAACCAAAAAATAAACCTGATTCTGCAAAAATAATGCCAAAAACACCCAAAAGTCCGACGTTTAAAATAAATTGTTTTAAATCCATTGGTTAATTTTATGATGATTTTTGTTGAAAAACAAGGTATAATTAGATCTCTAAATTATGCCGAGGTGGCGGAATTGGCAGACGCGTTGGACTTAAAATCCAATGATGAGTTTTCATCATGCCGGTTCGAGTCCGGCCCCCGGCACCAATTCAAACGGGGTGTAGCTCAATTAGCAGAGCGCACGGTTTGGGACCGTGAGGTAGTCGGGGCAGAACCGGCCACCCCGACGCGGGATTAGTTGATCGGTTCAACATCAGCTTTCCAAGCTGAGAAGACGGGTTCGACTCCCGTATCCCGCTCAGATACTCGCACAGCTCGCCCTTGTAGCTCAATGGATAGAGCAACTGTGTTCTAAACAGTAGGTTGGGGGTTCGACTCCCTCCAGGGGCACCACGTCGAACGTGGTAGCCGCGTTTGACGCGGCACCAAGGTGGTGTTAGCTCAATGGTAGAGCGTCCCCCTGTGGAGGGGAAGGTTGCGGGTTCGAATCCCGTACGCCACCCCAAGCATTAAAAAAGCCCATAAAATAGGACTTTAAGATGGCTTGCTTCCAGTCGTAGACGAAGTTCAGCCCTGTTTTATCTTCTCCAACCGAAGAAGTCGTTAGAAAAAATAATACAAAAGTTGTCGTCTTGTTTTATATCACCCTTTTTCCTATACTTAGTTTTACTATGGAAGTAACTGAACCCGAATTAGAAAGAAAAACTGAAATCTTAAGACAACCCATAGCAGAAGAATTGTTTGTTCACTCGATTCTTAGAACTAAGGATATTCAAGCCACTACATCTTCTATTGGAGAAACGAGAGTGATTCGCTCTAGAAAATTGTCTTCTGAACCATGTATTCGATTTGAAGATCCAAAATCAACTATATTAGACTATCAAATTCAATGTAATCATATTACTCCAGTTAAATCTCGGATTTTCACTTTTAATCAATTTGCTTTTCTTTTTTCTCCCGAATCTCTATGGGAAAATAAAGCTTTAATATATGACGAAGGGCGGGGAGACTACCCTGGCATTGTTACTGTTTATGATGCCCTAAAGGAACAGATTGGAGGAGCTCAAATACCAATTCAAGATACTATTTTGCTTGTCAATGCCAGTATTCATGCTGATCAGTTACATCGTGTTGTTTCCGATCTGGGTTTAACAGATGATCCAAAATGGCCATCACGTGTTTTCTTATGGCAAAAAAATTCGGAGTTGACCTCGATGCTTCAAACCGTCGCCCGAGATAGAAGCAAAATAGAAATTTTTATCGAGGAACAGTGGCGTAACTGGCTATTTGACTCTTTGATTATTTTTGAAATAGATAAATTAAATACAGAAATAAAAGATTCACAAGAAATACTAATTCCCTCGCTTATGGCAATAACTGAACAGCGTCAAAGATTAGAGTTAGGTAAAGCCATAAGTTTGGTTAGCCAAAACCAGGAAGAGGAAATTACAGAAAAGCTAGATTTATCCAAAATCATTCGAAAAAGCCTTGACTCAGAAGGCTACTATTTCGATGAGGTTACAAATCTCCTTATAGCCGATGGAAAACTTTATCAAGCTGATGGCAGACCAGAAATAACTAGGGAAACTGATGCTACCACTGACTTTAAATCTTTTACTGATTTGCGAACAATTAGATTTAAACAACATGGCAAAGAAAAAGCTATCTCCATAGATCTGAGTTATTACTAACAAGATGGGTTCTGATATAGTTCACTATTTCCACAAATTTAAGCGAATTGGTAGTTGAAGTTGTCGATGAATTGCTGTTTCTCTTTAAGTAGAATAGTGCTGTAATGAGTTCGAACTTCGTTCTTTAAACGACCCAAAATTTTTAATATCCGTAAGAAGAAAGAGGAGCGTTTCCGATTCTATTTCGGTGAAGAGACATCAATTGTGGTTCACATTGTAAGTTGCCCGGTGTAGTTGAAAAAGCTGCAATAAAGCCTTTTTCCTTCAAAATATTAATTATTTCACTATTAGTCACTCCGTATGGGTAAACAAAAATATTCGATTTTTTGCCCAAATATTCCTCGATTTGCTGTTTCGAGGTAGATATTTCTGATTCCACTTTTTCTCGACTGGCTTTGGTTAAATAATTATGCGACCAAGAATGATTATAAGCTGTTATTAAACCTGAGCCGACCATTTCTTTCAATTGTCCCCAGGTCAAATAACCTGGATTTTCTAAAAGACCAGTGATAATCATTAAATTAAAAACAAGATTGTATTTTCTGGCGATCGGATAAGCATATTGGTAGGCATCATCATTGCCGTCATCAAGAGTAATGACGACCAACTTTCCGCCAAGTTTTTGATGATTAATTAAGGCGGAAACTAGGTCTTCGGCTTTAATCGTCTGGTAGCCATGATCAACGAGATATTTCATTTGAGAATCGAATAATTCAACATCAACCGTGATGTTCTTTTGCTCTTTTTCTTCAGCGATTGAAAGAGGCTGGATATGATGATAAGTGAGAACCGGAATATTTAAACAAAAACCTACTGGTTTTGGGACAGGAGTATTTGTTGGTGTTGGTAGGGGAAGAGGGATTGGGGTCGGAGTAATTTCAGTACTTAAATCTGTTTTGAGACTTACTTGGCCTTTCTGCTCGCGATTTAAAAGATGAAAATAAACGTAGATAATTTCTCCTAAAAAAATAAATATCATTAGGATTTTTAATAATCTTTTCATTAAAAAATCTTATCATCAGAATATTGGTTTATCAAGATTATTCATTTTTTAAAATTTCTTATATAATAAGTTCGTGAGCAAGAATAGGATTTTACTTCTGTTTTTTTTAATTCTCATTGTCTTATTTTGGGTTTCGCGACTTTGGCATTTTGAAAGACTTTTAACTTTTCATTCAGATCAGGGAATTTTTTTCTCTGAAACCTGGAAGATGGTTCAGGACCACAAAATAAGTTTAATTGGCTTAAAAGTCACGACAAAAGAAGTTTTAGGAAGAGTCTTTTATACCGGTCCATTTTTTTACTACCTTTTGGTAATTCTGGGTGTCTTGACTAACTGGAATCCGAGAATCATTACTTTCCTTTTTATTTTTTTCTGGTTTTTAGCAGGATTAGGAATCTTTTATCTCACCAAAAAAATCTACGGAATATTGGCTGGAGTCACGGCTTTTGGAATTTTTGCCGCTTGTCCTTATTTTGTTTTTTTTAGCCGTATCGTTTGGAACACAGGACTCATTCCTTTAGTTTCCGTTTTATTCTTTACCAGTCTTTATCAGATTAGGAAAAATAAGCTGGAAATTTGGTGGTTTTTGACAGGACTTTTTTTGGGATTTGGACTTAATCTTAGCCATTCTACCCTGGTTTGGTTCCCCATTTTGGGATTTTTTGCGTTTTGGCAATTTAAAAATAAAATCTTTAAAGCCAGGTACTTGGGAATGATTTTGGCTGGTTTCATCTTGGGAGAACTGCCGGTTCTTCTCTTTGAATTAAGACATCAATTCTATAACACCAGAACTTTTATTTTCTTTATTAAATACGGAATTCTTGAGGGTAGGACCAAAGGAGCGGTCACCGATTACCACTTTATTTTTGCTCTTTTTCCTTTATTTTTTCTACTCTGGGGAAAGACAATCCAATTAATAGAAAAGAAATTTAATTTCTCAAAAGCTTTTATTCTTTCAGTTGTTCTCATTTTAGCCTTGACCTTGACCATAAATTGGAATCAAGAATGGGGGACAGGCATGCCAAAAGGGTGGACATTAAGTAAAGAGGAAAAAGTGGCCAAAATTATCTGCCACGATATTGGCAACCAGAATTTTGAAATTGCCGAAACGATTGACGGCGATACCAGAGCTTATGATTTGCGTTTTTTTCTTTCTTTTACCGGTTGTCCACCGCTCGGAGTTGAAGATTATCAACAGGCAGATAATCTTTTTTTAGTCACCACCCGAAACAGATTGCCTGAAAAAGAAACGGTCTGGGAAGTAAATTCATTAAGACCATTTAAAACAATTTTTAGGGAAGACCTTGGTGATGAATTAATTCTCTTTAAACTCTCCCGAATAAAATCATTAACAAATTGAGTCTCCGAACAATTTTTGTTATACTATGGGTAATGATTTCGGGAAAAACGGTTGTTATTTATGATGCCAGCCTGGTAGAGAAACAATCTCCAAGATACCTTAAAAGAAGGTTGGGGTTTTTATTTCTTAACCTTTCGTTAATCGCCTTACTTTTAGTTTTGATTCCAATTCTTAGCGCTGAACTGAATTTTCGAAGACAGCAACTAACGAATCCTACCAGCAATACCGAAGCTCCGATCGACTTTGGCCAGCTTCTCACTCTAGAGAAAAAAGGCGTTTACACTCCGGCAGATTGGAATTTCAGTTTGATTATTCCCAAGTTGGGAATTAACGCTAAAATTGAAAGTTCAGTCGATCCCGCTAATCCTAAGGAATACGAATTAGCTCTTAGAAACGGTGTCGCTCATGCTAAAGGAACTTCTTTTCCTGATCAACCTGGAACGGTTTATATTTTTGGTCACTCAACCGATTATCCCTGGAACATAGTCCGCTACAATGCCTTGCTTTACCCATTAAGATACATAAACGAGGGAGATGAAATTGTGGTTATTTATGAAGAGAAAAGTTTTGTCTATCAAGTTAAAGAAAAAAGAATTGCCGAACCAGATGAGCTTGGTTATCTCACTTCCCAGGATGGAGAAAAGAAATTGGTCCTCCAAACCTGTTGGCCGCCCGGTACTACTTGGAAACGATTAATCGTCATTGCTTTTCCTGAACAAAAAGACTTGACAAACGCTGGCCTATAAGTTAAACTATTTGACACTGCCGAAAGCAGTTTTTTTTGTTTAGAAAATATAAATGAAGAGAAAAATTATTGTTTTATTATTAACTCTTATTTTTTGGTTGTTTTGTGCTGGTGTTGGATCGGCGCTAGCCATTGTTCGTTGTGAAACCCAATATGAGGGAGAAGTCTGTAAAGAAATTGATCTTCTTTTGAACAAAAAGGTTTGGGATCCCAAAAATAACGAATTTAAAGATAATCTCGTCGGCGTCAGCGCAGATATCTATAAATTTGCTCCAGGAGAAGAAATCACCTTCAAGTTAAAGATTAAAAATGTTGGTGACGAAAAGTTTGATAAAGTCTATGTCAAAGATACCTTGCCTGATTACTTCGAGCTTGTTTCTGGTGATTTAGAATTTGAAATTGATGATTTAGACCCGGATGAAGAGATCGAAAGAGAATTTAAGGTTAAAGTTAAACCTGAAGAAAATATACCTAATGAATCACTTATTTGTGACTCCAATACCACTAATCGCGCCAAAGCTTGGTCTGGTGACGAAGTTGATGAAGATAGCTCTCAAATCTGTATTTCCAGAAAAGTTTTAGCCGCCGAATTACCTCCCACTGGACCCCAAAACAGCTTAATTCTTCTTGGGATTTCATTACTTTCTGGTCTCACCGGTATTTCTTTACTGAAGTTTAAGAAAATTTAATTTGAGCTTAGAGTAAGGCTCCTGCTTTACAGAATCCTTGCTCTGGGTTCAAAGTGTGGCATAAGCGCCAAAGCTTTGGCCTAGAAAATAGCTCTTTAACATGGCATACGGGAAAAGATTTACCTCCTGAGAGGTTCAAATTGAACATCCTAACTTTGGGTATCAGACAAGTTGTTTGGTATTCAGAATGGGATGTTCAAAGAAGAACAGTTTCCATCAAAGAAGATGTAAATATATTTTTGGAAACTTTTAATTCTGGAGATTGAAGGAGGCAAATCATGAAAAAGTGGTTAATACTAGTGACTGTACTCGGAGTCTTGGTCCTTGGCATAGTCTGCTGGGGTATCCTTGATTGGGTTCGAACAGGAGGGCCAGCAGATTTGATCGCCGTCATGCGGCCCGAGGTGGACCTCGAACCTCTACAAAGTGGATTTGAGGCCCAATCTCAAACAATCAACGCACTGGTTGGTTCGGTCGAGTCTCAGGGAGAACAATTGGGTGATCTAGTAGAAACAGTAGACAACCTGGTTGAACTATCTGAGGCAACACAAACGCCGTGGATCATCGAGGTTCCGGTAACCGTGACCGAAGTGATCACGCAGGTGATCACAACCACGCCTAAGCCCTCAGCGAACACGCCCGTGCCCCATGCACCGACGGCTACATCTGACTCGGTAGCTGCGGCGAGGCCTGGAATTTCCACGGTCTCTTTGGTATTCAAGGCTTCTGATTCCTTGAACTATCCAAACCTGGTGGCACCAGACTACTCACGTCAGTCTGTGTTCCCTGATGTTCCTAACGGAACAAGACCAGCGCTAGTGGCCTACGAACTGCCGTTCGAGGATGGTGACTACTTCGAAGATGGCCACGGAGACATTGACCTTCCACAATACTACTACAGGGTAATGACCGCAGGCAGGATCATGATTGATCAGCTTGGTGTAGATTGCACGGCATCAGAAACGAAAGGTTGTGCAGCCATTCTGATCAACCACTTCGGGCCGACCGCCATGTTTAGAAACGCATTGGTAGACAATGGGTTTACCATTGCCGGTCGAGTCTTCGACATGAACTCTCCGGAGCTAACAACTCTGGCGGGCCAAGCCTTACTCGATCATTACATGGGGCGTATGACCCAGGTGGCCGACGGTGCTAACTGCGGAGTGATCTCAGCTTGTGTTCAAGTGGAATGGCACGTGGTCGTCGTCGGGAACAACACACTTCAAGTTCACTGGACCGGACTGTATAGTCGGTAGCAACAATGGCTGGTCGGATTCGTGACCCTACGACGGAGGCAGTCAAACAATGGCGTTTGATCGCTTCCGACCCTTTTTGGGTCTGAAGACGATTTTCCGTATGCCTGTTGCTTTTAGAGGATAAAAAATTATCCTTTGAAAGCAGCATTAGTTAAATGGGGCGTAAAACTTTCATGAAAATTATCTATGTTAAAAAAAATAAAAAAGATTTTGCAAGAGAACTACTTTCTCCTAATAATCGCTTTAATAGCGATTTTTATCTGTATCTTAAATTATTCTCCTAGCACCTGGCTTACCGGCTGGGATACGCTTCATCCTGAATTTGATTTTTGCCTAAATCTTAAGAGAGAAATTTTCGGTGTTTGGAGTGAATATCAAGGTCTTGGAGCGATTTCTGGACACTCACACATGGCCGACCTTCCTCGTATTTTGATTTTAAATCTATTTTCAGTAATTTTACCTCTTAATTTTCTCCGATATTTTTATTTCTTTCTCTGCCTAATTTTAGGCCCCTTGGGAGCATTCTTCTTCATCGAAAAAATAATTTTTGCTAAAAGCCAAGAGAAGTCGACGAAAATGGCGGCCTTTTTGGGTGGATTATTCTATCTTTTTAATCTGGGAACTTTGCAGCACTATTATGTTCCTTTTGAAATGTTTGCGACACTTTACGCCTTTCTCCCTTGGTTGCTCTTCTTTTCAACCAAATTCCTAACAGAAAACAAAAAAAGTAATTTAGTCATCTTTTCTTTAATAACATTTCTTGCGATTCCAATGGCTTATGCCGCCACTCTCTGGTATGTTTATTTTTCAGGATTAATAATCTACCTTTTCAGCATCTATTTACTTAATGGCAGATTCCATATCTATTTTAAAAGAATTGTTTTACTTATCTTTATTACTCTATTAATTAACTCTTACTGGCTTTTGCCTAACCTTTATTTTTTGTCTTCTTCAGCAAAAAATGTGCCTCTAGCGAAAATTAATCTCATGTTTTCTGGGGAAGCGCTCTCACACGATTTGAAGCATGCTAACGTTTTTGAGGCTATAAGATTAAAAGGGTTTCTTTTCGATTGGCAGGAATTTAGGAATGGTAAATTTCAGCCTCTTTTAAATGAATGGCAGAACCACTTGAACCTAAAACCAATTATTTTAATCGGCTGGTTAATTTCATTACTAATTCTGTTTGGTTTCCTTGTCTCATTTATTAAAAAAAACAAATTCATTTATGCGCTTCTACCATTGTTTGTTTTTTCTTTAATTTTTTTAATCTATTCCCATTTCCCTTTATACAATATTTTCTCGTTCATCCGCAGTCGTTCCTCTATTTTTGATGAAAGTTTAAGATTTCCATGGACAAAGTTTTCGATATTAGTCATGTTTTGTTTTGTTTGTTTTTTTGCTTTTTCTATCAATACAATCGCAGAGTTTTTCAAGAAAAAAATGGGGTTAAAAATTTTACTTTTCTTCATTTCATTTTTAATTTTAATATTTTCAATGATTCCAGTTTTTTCAGGTAATTTAATTAATCCCTCAAAAAGAATTTCTATTCCAGAGGAATATTTTGCTGTTTATTCTTGGTCCAAAAAGCTAAATAAATCAGAAAGAGTCACCTTTTTTCCAATCCAAACTTTCCGTGGTTGGGAATTATATAAATGGGGGTTTGAAGGCGCTGGTTTTGTTTGGTTCGGTCTCGATCAACCTATCTTAGTTCGTGATTTTGACCGCTGGAGTCCTAAAAACGAGAATTATTATTGGGAGATTTCTTATGCACTTTATTCAAAAAATCAAGAATTGTTTGAAAAAGTCCTTGAAAAATACCAGATTAATTGGCTTTTAGTTGATGGCAATGTCATCAATCCTTCTTCGCCGAAAGCGCTTTTCTTTGACGAACTTGAGGAAATGATTTCCAAATCAAACAAAATTTCTTTGGCACAAGAATTCGGCAAAATCAAAATCTATCAGGTCAATCTCCAAACTTCGGTTAAAGATTTTGTTTTCCTGGCGGAAAATTTACCAGCAATCGGGCCCAATTATCAATGGAATAACTTCGACCAGGCCTATTCTAAACTTGGGCCATATATAACCGATAACCAATTATCTGGCGAAGCCAGATCTCGCTTCGCGAGACTAATTCCCAATTACCAAACTTTTTATCCTTTCCGCTCTCTCTTTACCGGCCGAAGCCAAAGCGATTTGGAGTTTGAGTTAGATGATAGGGGAAACTATTATATTTTTAAGAATCCTATTCCTGAATCCCTTAAAAACTATCAATTGTTAATCCCCAAAGATACTCAAGAGTTAGTTTGGATTGATCCTCAGGATTTAAGCAAAGTCCGTTATCTAAAACCTGAAGTATCCATCAAAGAAAATGGGGTTGAGGTCAAAGTGCCTAAAGTAGGCGGCTACTATGGCGCTGAAATCGACCCAACAAAAGAATTAACCGTTCAAAAGGCCATCAATTGTCAAGAATACCTTAATGGACAAGTCAAAAATGAAATTATTGAAGAGAATGGCCAAAAATATTTAAGATTATTTTCTTTAGATGCGAAAAACTGCGGCACCGCCTTCTGGCTGCCAAATTTAAATCATCGTTTGTCCTATTTGATTACAATTGAATCTCGGAATCTTGAGGGTAAAAGTCTGCTATTTTGGTTGGAAAATCTCAATTCACGAAAAGCGGATTTGGAAACTTATCTTCCAAAAGACTCAAAAATATTAACTTCTTATTTTATCCAACCCGTCATGGAAGAAGATGGCTTAGGCTATACCTTACACTTCGACAATCTTTCCATCGGGCGTGTTAAATCCGTCAACGATCTTGGAAAAATTACCGTTAACCCGATTCCCTTTAAGTTCTTAACCAGCCTTAAACTTGTCAAACCTCAGACAGTTGTTGTCGAACCCCAACTTCATGAACCCTTAAAAGTTTCTCATCCAAACCCTAGCTATTATGAGATCTCAATTAACAATTTAGCAATCGAGCAATCTAACAATTTAACTCTCGTTCTCTCTCAAGCTTACCATGATGGCTGGCTCGCCTGGGAAGGAAAACCATTCATCGGTAAAAGACTTCAGCATGTTGAAGTCAACAACTGGGAAAATGGCTGGATTCTTCCTGACCATCAAACATCAACCATTAATCATCAACCATCAATCTCTATTCTTTTCTGGCCCCAACTACTTGAATATTTCGGCTTTATTTTACTCGGAGGAACTTTGATTGGTGTCGGAATTTATTGTTTAAGAATGAAGTAAATCACTTAGTAAAACCAATAATATCTTCGTCTCTTAGACTTCTACTGAGACTGATCTTCTGTCCTTGATGCTGGGCTGATTTTCCCCACAATCTGACTTCTTTTACCTGGGAAGCTAAATCTAGATGAATTTTCTCCAAGAGATCTTTTACTATTGAACCAGTCTTCAGAATTAGCGGTTCTTCCCAGTCGACCTTCCCTTCTTTTCGCAAATAGATTCTCATCAAATTCAGATTTTCCCAAATCTTTTCTTTTAACCGCTCGAGTCCTTCTCCTTTATCCGCACTCACATAAACCTTATCGCTTTCTCTAGGGCTGTCTTTTCCAAGATCAATTTTATTCACTACCCGCAAACCCGACAGATAAACTCTATTTCCGGAAAGAGCGTCGATCAATTGGTCAAGATTGGAATCATCGCTAATAATTAGTTCCGCATTTATTAGATGAAATTGTTTAACTATTTCCTTAATTGTCTCCAGATTCATTTGAGACAGTTTGCCAATAGTTTTTATTTTTAAACCTCCTTTAAAATTTTTTTTAATGGTGATTTCTCCTGGCACTTGATTCAGTCTTACTCCCGCCTGAAAAAGTTCTTTCTCAAGTAAATTAAGTTGTTTTTCCTGACCAGCCTCAGTCATTAACAACAACAAATCCGCTCCTCGGCTGATGGAGAGAACCTGTCGGCCTCTTCCTCTACCTGAAGCCGCGCCGGCAATTAGTCCGGGAACATCTAAAATCTGAATGAAGGCCCCTTTATATTCCATCATCCCCGGAATCACCGTTAAAGTGGTAAAAGGGTAGGGAGCTATCTTGGATTGAGCGTTGGTTAATCTATTGAGCAAGGTTGATTTTCCCACCGAAGGAAAACCAATTAAAACTACGGTTGCATCGCCTTGTTTTCTAATGGCAAACCCTCCGCCTGAAGTCGAACCAGCTTTGCCTGATTGCTCATAAAGCTGATCTCTCAATTGAGCCAACCTGGCTCTTAAACGGCCAATGTGATGCTCAGTGCCTTTGTGATGAGGCGTTTCTCGTATTTCTTGTTCAATATGAGCTATCTGTTCTTCAGTCTCCATAATCTTCTTATTTTACCCTAAATTTGCTATAATAAACACAATTTAGCCTCTGTAGCTTAACGGATAAGCGGAGCTTGTCCGCAGCTACATCGGCTCGTTGACAATCGCCTCTGTAGCTTAACGGATAAAGCACTGGTCTTCGGAACCGGTGATGGGGGTTCGATTCCCTTCAGAGGCACTCGGGCCAGTAGCTCAACGGTAGAGCAGTGCCCTCTTAAGGCATTGGTTGGGGGTTCGAATCCCTCCTGGCTCACACTTCGGCAAGCTCAGTGTGAACCATTGAGGTTGACGAAGTGAAGGAGGGATGAGAAGTTTACACTGAGCGAGTTAAACGAGTCGAATGTGAATCCCTCCTGGCTCACAGACTCAGAAATCAACAAGTAGTTTTAGTTTAAAAATTATGTGATAAACTATGAGTATGATTAAAAAAATCATACTCATATTGGTAATCATTCTCGTTTTATTTTTATTTCTCCATTGGATTACTTGGCGTTCATTTAGCGTTGGCCCTCCTCCCCAAGACCCATATAAAAATCGTTTCAATAAAAAATGTGTTCTGGTTTCCAGGTCTGGTTATAGACCCTCATGGTTTAACTTGGTTTATATTTCGGATGAGTCATGCTTGATAAAACCGAATGGTTTAATTTTTTAAAAGGATATTCCTGAAAGATAATCCTCCATTCCATGAATTCCTTCAATAACTCTTCTACAATGGTGTTCGATGCAGCGTAACGGTAGTTCACACGAGGCTATTTTTTTACACAAGAAAGGGTTGAGGTTTGGGAATTGTAGCTAAAAGTGTATTCTTGGTTTAGGGGAGGTCCTATAAAAATTGGCAAGTTATTATATTCCAAGACAGAACGGGCATCTCGGTAAAGGTTTAACTTCTTCGTTTCAATTGTGGCCACTTGCGGTTTAGACTGAAGCTCTTCTCTGATAGTAAAAAGTAAATTATTAATAGAAACTAGTTCCCAATTTGGGTAGTCCTGGCGGGCAATGATGGGGAAAGCTTGTCGGCCACCAAAAAGAATGATGACTAAGAGGAAAACGGGTAATTGCTTCATAATCGATTTGGGCAGATTAACGGCAACATACAATAAAAGATACATTGCCGGATAATAAAAATAATATAAGTCACGCCGGTTTACTAAAACTAAGGCGGGAAAAAGACTTAATATAAAAATTAGCGCCAACCACCAACTATGATATTTTCGAGAAAATAGAGGAAATAAGGATAATATTAATAATAGGCTAGGGTTAATATAAAAATTTAAATTTTTTAAAATTAGAGCCAAATTTAAGCTTGTTTCGTAGGTGGGGTTGACCCAAACATGGGCGGTTTTTAAATAATAAACCAGTTGAAGTAATAAATAGATTAGGGCCACGACAAGAAAGGGAAAATTGTTTTTTAAGAGTTTTTTATGAAAATAGAATGAATAGTATAGGAGAAATAAAGGTACAACCAGGGCATATTGTTTTGAAAGAAGAGTTAAAATAAAGGTTATTAAAGACAGATATAAATAACGTGGAAAATTTATAAATAGAATAAAGGTAATTAAAGAAAAGAAAGTTACCAAATATTCATGCATATTAGAAAAATAAAACAAATAATACTTATTAAAAATGATCGCTATCAGTAATGAAGCCCACCTATTTTTCGTTGATTTGAATGACAGATAAAAGATTAATAAGATATTGGCCAAATGGAAAAGGTGATCATTAATGATGAAGGGCAGCGGGTTGACAGAAAACAAATCAAGTAAAACTTTAAAGTTTAAATAGCCCAAAAGGTTACCAATCATTCTTTTCGGAACGATGAGATCTCCTGACCTAACAAATTGTGAAAGAACATTGAGGTAACTATTGTTAGAGAAACAAGCAATTGACATAAAATCATCCTGAGAAAAATAAAGATGGGTTCGGAGGGCGTAATTTAACTGGAGAGTGGAAACAATGACTAAAACACTGACGCAAAAAAGGGTTAAAAGAGTAGGGCTAATTCTTATATGTTTTAATCTAGCAGCTAAGAGTTTCATATGTTTGAATTATACTATTATGTTAAATTAAGAGGTTATATTTAAAACCTTGACAAACTATTTTTAATCTGTCAGTATTGTCATTACAGAAAAGAGTTATTACTGCCTCATGAAAAGGCTATTTTATACTCTATTATTCGTCTTTTTTACCCCACTGACCCTTTCGTTGTCTTTGTTTTCACTTTGGCAAGTGGACCGGACTCAACGGCTGCCTGAGTTGATTTCTCAACAAGCCGAAAAGGTTTTGGGCGCCTCGACACCAATGGAACTTTACGCTGCCTTACCCCCAGCCGTAGGGTCAATTAGCCAGGCCATCGCTGTCGGTGATGCCCGGCCAATCTTAATTCGCCAATATCTGGAAAAATACCATTCTCCTTTGCTTCCCTATTCTGATAAAATTTTTGAGGTTTCGGAAAAATATGACTTGGATTATGGAATCATCGTCGCCATTGCCATGTGCGAATCAAATCTTTGTAAAAAAATTCCTGACGGTTCTTACAATTGCTGGGGGTTTGAGAATGGGGAGACAAACTTTATTTCCTGGGAACAAGCGATTGACCAAGTCGCCAAAACTTTGAAAGAAAGATACTATGATCAAGGCTTAGTCACTCCGGAAGAAATTATGCCTAAATATGCTCCGCCGAGCTTGGAAAAGGGCGGCGCCTGGGCAAAATGCGTTAATCAATTCCTCGACGAACTAAAGTGATATAATTTCTTCATGAAAGCTCCTTATGATTCTTATGACTATCCCCATTATTGGCTCGGTCGGGAATATGAGGACCAAACAGAAAAAATAGCTTTAAAAAAATTTCTTTCTCTAATCCCTAAAGAAAGAAGGGGATCCATTATTGACATTGGCGCTGGTTTTGGTAGACACACTCAGGTTTATGCTCCCATGTTCATAAATTGCTTCCTTCTCGATCCTTCAGAAAACCTTCTCACCGAAGCCAAATCAAGACTAAAAAATCTTCCCCATCTCGAATTTAAACTCGGAAAAGCTGATAATTTGCCTTTCAGGGATGAGCTCTTTGATGTGGCCATCATCATCAGGGTTGTCCATCATCTACCAGAGCCAAATGATGCCCTCCTTGAGGCGGCTAGAGTCTTAAAACCGCATGGTTATCTTGTCTTGGAATTCGCTAACAAAATCCATTTTCGAGCTAGAATTAGGGCTTGGTTAAAGGGAAATTTTAGATTCGCCAGGGATCTGAGTCCGGTGGAACAACGAACCTCAGGATCAATCAGAGCCCGCAAAATTACCTTTCTCAACCACCACCCTAAAAAGATTGAAGATGATCTAAACGATGCAGGCTTCAAAATTATCGAGCGACTCTCCGTTTCCAACTTCCGCCATCAATTTATTAAGAAGCTAATTCCCTTGAAAGTTTTGTTATTTCTTGAGTCTCACTTCTACATTATCCATTCTCCATTATCCATTCTTCAATATTTCGGCCCCTCCATCATTCTCCTTTGTCAGAAAACTTGACTTCTTATAAGGACCTCTTTTCGCGTGGTCCTTGAAGCTTGTCTTTAACTTGACAAGCTATAGGACATATGCTATAATTCCCTCTAGATCCTGAGGTAAGGCCGTCCGGCTCTACTTTAGGATTTTTTTATTCAACACAAGATATTTCCTTATGGGCTACATCGGTAGCCCCTTTTTTAAAGGCTATAAGCATATGAATATGAAAAAGATACTTTTCATCATCTCAATTTTAATCTTAATGGCATTAATCAATGCCCCTTCTTTACGTGCTCAAAACCAAATCAATCCCTCAGCTCAGCTGTTGGATAATGAAGTCATTGTTGACAATCGGCAGGAAATTCTTAGAGATTATTTTGAAAAATTTAATTCTCCTTTAGCCGATTTCAGCGATGAATTCATCAATTCGGCTGATGCCTTTGGTTTGGACTGGCGTCTTTTACCCGCCATTACCGGTGTCGAATCCACCTATGGTAAATTTATTCCCAAAAATTCTTATAACGCTTATGGCTGGAATAATGGTCTTTATCATTTTAAATCCTGGCCGGATTCTATCTGGTATGTTTCTAAGGCTTTAAAAGAAAACTATGTCGACCGTGGTGCCAAGACGATTGATAAAATCGCTCGGATTTATGCCCCTCCTTCGCCAACCTGGGCCGCCAAGGTTAAGTCGATAATGAAAAAAATTGACGGAGAGTCTCAATTTACTTTAGACCTCTAAAGTTGAATAATAGCCTCTGTGGCGGTATAATTCAGCCATGCCGCAGTGGCGAAATTGGAATACGCATACGGCTTAGGACCGTATCCCGCAAGGGGTAGAGGTTCGAGTCCTCTCTGCGGCACCACGTCAAACGTGGTAGTCCCGTTCGACGGGACACAATCTGATGACCAATCTAAACGAAGAAATCCGAAACTTAATCGAAGTTGTCGACGAAACCCAAAAAGCGAAGCCTGTTTCACCCGGGACAGCCATTTCCGTTAGTCATGCCGTTTCTAGAGCGGCTCTCATTTACGAAATGGCAAGAAATGCGGTCGAATTCCGAGCCGAGCATTTATTAAGAAGAGCGGCCATCGAAAGAATCCTCAAAAGAAGATTCATCACCAATTCCAGCGGTCTTGGGGTAGGCGAACTTTTGGCTAGAGAACTTCTTTGGGCTCGTTATCTGGATGAAGAAAAAGTTTCCCAAGAAAAAATTGAGGAAATTCAAGAGGTCGTCTATAAATATATTGATCTTAAGAACCTTGTCATTCAAGACAGCTCTCGAGACGAAAAAAGCAAAATTTCCGATTGGCTAGTCGGTTTGGCTTCCTGTGAAATCGAAAAAAAACTATCTCCCGCCCCCATTCGTGAGGCCTTAATCAGTTTTGTCTATCGATCTTTAAGAGAGAGAGTCGTGATTGAAGGCCTCAATGATCAAAAAATAAAAAATATCCAAACTTATATTGCCGTTCATCGAGCCTTTGCCGAGAGCGACGACCCGATTATTAGATTCCATCTCTTTTTAACTCGTTTTCCCAATTGGATGGAAACAAAAAGAGACGGGGTGGAAACAGTGACTTCCCAATTTTTTTCAATTCATCAAGAAATTGAAGGTCAACTTAGTTTTCCATTCGGCGATGAATTAAGAAGAAAACTAAGGCGGGAAATGCCTCCCTTTTTGGTTATCAGAGACTTGATTAATGAGAAACCGGAAGAATTGGAAAGTCTCTTGTCTGACCCAGAAAAACTCGAAGAATCAGCCAAAAAAATTCTTAAAAATAAATATCAACAAACAGGCGCCAAACTGAGAAGAGCGGCAACCAGAAGCATTATTTATATCTTTTTAACGAAAATGCTTTTTGCCCTGATTTTGGAAATCCCTTTTGACTTCTTAATTGGAAAAACAAATTATGCTGCCATTGGCATTAACACTTTATTTCCCCCCGCCTTAATGTTTTTAGTCACCGCCTCAATCAGACTGCCGGGCGAGGATAACACCCGAAAAGTGATTGTCAAAATCAAAGATTATTGTTATGATTCTGTTTCCGCTAAAAATATGATTGAGATCAAACAGCCGGTAAAGAAAACTGGTTTGGCTTCGGTTTTTAATTTTATTTATTTGGCGATGTTTATTGTTATTTTCGGCTTAATTCTCTGGTTTTTAAATCAGCTTCACTTTAATCCCGTTAGCCAGGCCATTTTCCTTTTCTTTGTCTGCGTTGTCTTTTTCTTCGGCTTTCGCGTTCGCTTAATTACTAAAGATTATGTTCTTCAAGAAAAAGAGAGCGCCCTAAGTCCCTTGGTTGACTTTTTCTCTTTACCAGTTCTAAGAGTCGGCCAAATTCTCTCTAGGGAACTGGCCCAAATCAATCTTTTAATTTTCATTTTTGATTTCGTCATCGAAGCACCCTTTAAGGCCTTTTTCATTGTCATCGAAGAGTGGATTAAATTTATAAGAATCAAAAAGGAGGAGATAACAGCTTAAAATGATCAATCGACTTCGCCAATCCTGGAAAATTATTATTCTCGGTTTAGTTTTTCTTTTGGTCTTTTTCGTGTTCGTTGTTCCTAAAGTGAGAGCTTTTGTTGAAGGCCCAAAGGTTAAATATAATACTGAAAAAATCAAAAAAGAGGATCTTACCAGCTCGGTTTCGGTTTCGGGTGAAATTCAAGCTGAAAAACAAGTGATTTTAAAATTCCAAACTTCTGGTCTACTCACTTGGGTCGGGGTTAAAAAAGGAGACAAGGTTAAAAAATGGCAAGCCATCGCCTCACTTGACAAAAGAGAAATTGAAAAAACCCTAAAAAAGAAACTGCTTGCCTACATGAATGAAAGATGGGATTTTGAACAATCAAGAGAAGATTATGGCGTGGAAGGAATACCCATCGAACAAAAGGGCACGCTTACAGAAGCCGAGAAAAGAATTTTAGAAAAAACCCAATTTGATTTAGACAGTACGGTTCTTGATGTGGAAATCCAGGATTTAGCTCGGCAGTTAGCCACACTTGTTTCTCCAATTGAGGGTATCGTCACCGCCATTGATGTCCCCATCGCCGGTGTCAATATCACTCCGGCCACCGCTACCTTTACCATTGCCGATCCATCAGTAATGAAGTTTGTTGCCAATATCGATGAGTCGGATATTGGTCAAATTGAAATCGGTCAGGAAGTGGAGATGACATTCGATGCTTATCTTGAGGAAAAATTTACAGGAACGATTAAAAATATCTCTTTTTCGGCCATAACCACCAAGGGTGGAGGCACTGCCTTTCCCTCAGAAATCTCTCTTCCGGAAAACCAGCTAGAAAGATTTAAAGTGGGTTTGAATGGAGATGCGGAAATAATTATTTCTCGGACTGAAGATGTTCTGACTGTTCCCATCGAGGCTGTTTTCGAGAAGGATAATAAAAATTACCTCAAAATCCTAGAGGGAAAAACCATTAAAGAAATCGCGGTGGAAACAGGAATTGAATCCGAATCCAAAATCGAAATCATCTCAGGGGTTAATGAGGGACAATTAGTCATCACCGGTGAAAAGAAAAAATAACGAAAAGCTTCTCAAATTGATTAACGTTTCAAAGGTTTACTTACCGGATACCCATTCGGTCGTCGCCATAAGCAAAATCAATTTAGAAATTGATAACGGTGACTTTCTGGCGATTATGGGTCCTTCTGGCAGTGGCAAATCAACCTTAATGCATATCATCGGTTGTCTCGATCTGCCCAGTTCAGGAAAAATTGTTTTAGAAGGAAGAGATGTTTCCGATTTAACTGAAAAGGAATTAGCCAAAATTAGAAATCAAAAAATCGGTTTTGTTTTCCAAACTTTCAATCTCATTCCTAGAATCAATGTTTTAGCCAATGTCGAATTGCCGTTGCTTTACAGCGGAATTGATAAAAAGGAGAGGACAAGGAGGGCGACCGAGGTTTTGGCAGAATTAGGCCTTGGTCATCGACTTGATCATTTTCCTAATCAGCTTTCTGGAGGTGAACAACAAAGAGTGGCCATTGCCCGGGCTTTAGTTACCAAACCAAGCCTTATTCTGGCAGACGAACCAACCGGCAATGTTGATTCCAAAACCGGCAAGGAAATCATGACTCTTTTTAAAAAATTAAATAAGGAAGGAAACACCATCGTCATGGTTACCCATGATCAGGAAATTGCCAACATTGCTCAAAAAACCATTAGAATCAAAGACGGAGAAATATGGACATCATCGAATTGATAAAAATTTCTCTTGGAGCTTTAAAAGCGAACAAAACCCGTTCGGGATTAACCATGTTGGGCATTATCATTGGCGTCACCTCGGTTATTCTTCTTGTCTCCATCGGTTCGGGCTTAAGAACCTATGTCACCCAACAGCTCGAGGGATTAGGCGCGAATTCTCTTTTTGTTTTTCCTGGCGAAATTGAGATCGCTCCTGGAGGTGGCGGCGGCGGAGGAGGAACACCTGGCGCTGGCGTGGCCGCTTCCAAATTTACCTTTGAGCACGTCCGCCAACTACAAAGAGAAGGCAGAACGATTAAAACCGTGATGGCTTATACGGAAAACAATGGCACGATGAGATATAAAGGTAAAACCCATGTCACTCAAGTGGCGGGCGTCGGTCCTGAATATCAAAAGGTTCGCGACCAAAAAGTCATTTTAGGCACTTTTTTTACTCCTTCTCAATACAATTCTGCCAAAAAGGTCGCTGTCTTGGGAAAGAGCGTCGCCGAAGAGCTTTTTGGCCAAGAAAGCCCAATTGGTAAAAAAATTTCTGTTTCTGAACAAAACTATACGGTTCTTGGGGTTTTAGAGGAAAAGGGCGCCTTCGGCTCAATTGATATGGATGATCAAGTTTTTATTCCCGCCACCACGGCGATGCAGCAGTTCGATATGGAATACGTCCAATCTCTTTGGATTCAATCTTTGAGTTCGGAAACAGTTCCTGAAACTAAAGAAGAAGTTGAAAAAATACTCTCAAGAACCCTCAAAGATGATGAATTTTCTGTTCTTGATACCAAAAGTATTCTCGGTGTTATCTCCAGCATCCTCGGCGTCTTGACCGCGGCTTTGGCAGGAATCGCCGCCATTTCTCTGGTCGTGGGCGGCATCGGCATCATGAACATCATGCTCGTCTCGGTGACCGAAAGAACCAGGGAAATCGGTCTAAGAAAAGCGGTCGGCGCCACCCCGCAAGCCATTTTAACCCAGTTCTTGATTGAGGCAGTAATCCTTTCCTTTTTGGGCGGCGCCATTGGCATCTTTTTAGGGGTTGTAGGCTCACTTGCCATTGGTCATTTCTTTACTACCTCGATTACTTTCTGGTCAATCTGTTTAGCCTTTGGCGTTTCCGCCTTAGTGGGAATAGTTTTTGGGGTAGCTCCAGCGGCCAAAGCTTCCCGCCTCAACCCCATCGACGCTTTGAGATTTGAATAGTTTATAATGTTCTCATGAAGATTCTCTTCCTCGGCACCTCCGCCGGCTGGCCTCTGCCTCGTTTAGGCTGTCATTGTGAAATCTGTATTTCAAAAGATCCCAAAGATAAAAGACTTCGGCCGGTCATTTTTGTCAACGATTCAGTTCTCGTCGACACCGGTCCTGATATCTACCATCAGCTCTATCAAATTCCCAATTCCCAATATCTAATCTCCAATCTCAAAGCTCTAATTCTCACCCATGCCCATTATGATCATATCTTAGGTTTTTACGATCTCGCCCATCTTTATAATCACCAGCCGGGCCTGTTGCTTTATTCCACCCAAGAAACTTTGAACGAGTTGCGTCAGCTTCATAAATTTCCCCTTAACCCATTCGTGCCCCAAATTATTCATTCCTCTGAAGTTTTTGAAATCGAGAAGGTCAAATTCTCCCTTTTTCCTGTCGAGCACAACCATTTCCCAACCTGGGGTCTAAAAATGAAGGGTGATAAGCTTGCTTGCTATCTTCCTGATATCAAAAGACTGCCAAAATCTCAAGAAAAAATCTGCCGCGACGTCCATCTTCTGATTTTGGACGGTTCCTCTTTGGGAAAGGCCGGGCAAACAAGAATCCATGAAAACATGAGCGAGGGAATCGCCCTAGGCAAAAGACTGAAGGCCAAACAAGTGTATTTTACTCATCTAGGCCATAAAACTGGCAAACACGAAGAGCTAGAAGCTTTCGTCCAAAAAGAAGGCGGTCGGAATTTCCACATTGCATATGATGGACTTGAATTAACCATCTAATTTGTTAAACTAATATAGATGAAACGGTTCCTGCCATACTGTTTAGGTTTCTTAGTTTTTCTGTTTTTTAGTTTTTCGGTTATCTCTGCCCAAGACTTCGATTTCAATCGCTCTTTCAACGATTATATTTATAACTACAATCTCTACCGCTCGGCTCATCTGGAGTACATTACCGCCAAAAGCGAATTTCAAACCTACAATACCTTAACTTCTCAGACAAAGGCTTTAGAGGCCACCCGCAAATTGCTTCAGCAAAGAGATGAAGCTTTAAAAACCTATCTGACAGCCCTGAGGATGAAGCTCAAAGAAGAAACAGGCATAACCAGCTATAAACAAAATCTTTATTTTGTCAAACTCGACGATGAAGTTGCCTGGATAAGCCAACACCAGTCTTTATTAACCTCTCCCTCAACCATTGAAGATTTGCTGGAACAGTCAGAAAAAATGGAAAATCGTTATCCAATAACCACCGTCATCAGTTATCAAACCTTAGGAACGATTCTAGAAGGTAAAGAAAACACTCTCAGAGATGAGGTAAACAATCTGGTCAAGCTCACCGAGGAAAAAATTAATGAAATTCGAGCCAATAATGAAGATACCACCATTGTCGAAAGATGGTTAATCGAAGCCAAGCAAAAAATCACTCTTTCTGAGCAAAAACAATCTCAAGCCATTGCCGTTATCAACTCAATCGAAGCTAAAGACAGCGATAAAGCCGAAAAATACGATCAGGCAAAGCTCCTTTTTGAAGAATCTAATCAATATCTTAAGGAAGCGATTTCTTTTCTCAAAGAGATAATTAGGGAGGTAAAACGTGTTTAAGCAAAGATTTGGCAAGTATCTAATCTTCCTCTTACCTTTGCTGATTTTAATCATCTTCACTCTTTTATTGGTCGCCATTAAGAAAAAACTTCCCACCTCGACCACCCTTTCACCAGGGCAAATACCGACGCCAACCACCACAGAATTTTTTCTTCCCTCGCGCTGGGCCACCGACGCTGGGGTTCTTCAAATTGAAACTGGTTTAAGTGAACTGGAAGATAAACTTAAGACGGTCGATCTTCAGGAAGTTCAACTTCAACCCCCAATCTTAGACATCGAAGTCCAACTCTAATCCTGAGCTTGTCGAAGGACTTGTTTTTCGGGAAAACTTCAATTGACTCTCATTGTTACTTAACCTATAATATCAAAACCTGTTATCTCTAATAATCTTATGTCGTTTAGGAAAGAAGAAGATCCAAAAGACATCCAAGAAGAGGGCCCCAACACTATGCTGATTGCTAGGTGTTATATTCATGACAAAGAAGGAAGGATTTTATTGCTTCGCCGAAATCCCAATAGGAAATATAATCCTGATAAATGGGAATTACCTGGCGGAAAAGTAGAAAGATGGCAAGATTTCCATCAAGCGGTTCACGATGAAATTTTAGGGGAAACGGGCTTTAACGTAGCGATAACTGATCCCTTCGCGCCATTTCTAATATCAAAACAAATTATTGAGGGTCCATACGCAGGCAAGTTTTATTTAGAACATGTTTTCGATGCAGCCTTAAAAAGTGGAAAATTTAGATTATCCCCTGATCATCAAGATTTTATCTGGCACCATCCCGAAGAAGCTCTAGATCTAGATTTGTCTCCAGAAGCCAGAAAAGCAATCACTCATCATATGGGTTTAATCTTAGATTAAAACCCTCTTGATTTCGGGATTTCTTCGGATTAGAATAGAAATATGGAAAACGTTCCTCTAGCTGACCGAATTAGACCTCAAACCCTTAAGGAATTCGTTGGTCAAGAACATTTGGTGGGAAAAGAGGGGATTATTCGCAAACTGATTGAGCAAGACCAGCTTCCCTCAATGATTTTTTGGGGACCGCCTGGTTCAGGGAAAACCACTCTGGCTCAAATTATCGCTAATGCGACTAAAAGCCATTTTATTCTTAATTCAGCCGTTACCACCACTCTTCAAGACGTCCGCAAAGCGGTCGCTGAAGCCAAAGAAAGACTTCAGGCCTACAATCAAAAAACCATCTTTTTTCTTGATGAAATTCACCGCTTCAATAAAGCCCAGCAAGATGCTTTTTTGCCTCATGTGGAGAAGGGGACAATTATCTTGATCGGCGCCACCACTGAAAATCCGAGTTTTGAAGTCATTGGCCCCTTACTTTCCCGCTGTCGAGTTTTTGTCCTTAACCAACTATCTCCTGATGAGCTTAAGGTTATCGTTAACAGGGGATTAAAAGAATTAAAAACAAAAATCGAACCAAAAGCTCTCTCTTTTCTGGTCGATTCCGCCAACGGCGATGCTCGGATTGGCTTGAATGCCATCGAAATTGCCAATTCAATTAATCAAACTGGCAAAAAAATCTCAGTTCAATTAATTAAAGAAGTCCTTCAAAAGGGTACTTTGCTTTATGATCGAATGGGAGAAGAACATTTTAATACCATTTCCGCTTTTATTAAGTCCATGCGGGCTTCGGTCCCTGATGCGGCTCTCTATTATCTGGCGCGGATGGTTGTCGCCGGCGAAGATCCCTTATTTATCGCCCGCAGAATGGTCGTTTTCGCTTCCGAAGATATTGGCATGGCGCAACCGACCGCCTTAGTCGTCGCCAATGACGTCTTTAGAGCCTGCGAAACCATCGGCTACCCCGAGTGTCAAGAAAACCTGGCTCATGGAGCGGTTTATTTAGCCAAGGCGCCTAAAGACCGTTCTGCCTACAACGCTTATATGGAAGCTTTGGCTGATGTCAAAAAACATGGCAATCTCCCCATCCCCCTTAATCTCAGAAACCCAGTTACTAAACTAATGAAAGAAATCGGCTATGGAAAGGGGTATGAAAAATATCCCAAGGAAAGCCTCTTGCCGGAAAAACTTAAAGGCAAAAAATATTATGGATGAAATAAAAATTATTTTTCATGAAGCCTATTTAAAATACGACTTCGGCCCTGGACACCCCTTTTGGCCTGAAAGAGCGGTTATTTTTTTGGAAAAATTAAAGAAATATGACCTCCCTCATGAAGTTTTGGTTCCAAAAAAAGCTACCGATGAAGAAATTCTTCTCGTTCATACCAAAGACTATTTAGATCGAGTCAAGAGATTGGCAAGCGAGGGTGGCTCTTTATCGCCCGACACACCTGTTAATCCCAATGTCTTAGAGGCTTCATATTATTCCGTTGGCGGCTCAATCATAGCCTTAAGACGGGCTTTGGCAGGAGAAAAAACGATGAATCTTTTAGGCGGCCTACATCACGCCGGCACTTCTAATGCCTCAGGATTCTGCATCTTTAACGACCACGCCATCGCCATTCGAAAGCTTCAAAAAGAGAAAAAAATTAAAAAAGCGATAATTTATGACCTTGATGTTCATGCTGGCCAGGGCACTCAAGAAATTTTTTATGCTGACCCCAAAGTTTTTACCATCTCCATCCATCAAGACCCCACCACTCTTTATCCGGGAACTGGTTTTTCCCACCAAAAAGGAATTGAAGCAGG
>Ga0315285_10001480_pt1 | contig 24702 bp, 21 predicted proteins | sample YL17G09_36_MG_FD_203698 | JGI IMG/M metagenome (GOLD analysis project Ga0315285, IMG submission 203698) | Sediment microbial communities from Yellowstone Lake, YNP, Wyoming, USA - YL17G09_36 | ecosystem: Environmental > Aquatic > Freshwater > Lake > Sediment | place: USA: Wyoming | collected... | reverse complement strand
CTTTAGCCACAGAGGGCACAGAGTTCACAGAGATATTAGCAAAAGACAATGCGGGACATGGATAACCAATGATAAACCCAGATAAAATTCATTACAAAATTCTTTACAAAATTTAAAGAGTTTGCACGTTAGTAGTACAGAGAGCACAGAGTCATATGGAAAACCGCTAAATGCCCTCACCCAGTTTGCCCTCTCCAAATTTCATTAACAATGCCCGTTTGAATACACGGTCTTATTATTCTCTGTGGTCTCTGTGTTCTCTGTGGCAAATGGATACTAAAAATTCTCTGGACTCCGGTTTCCACCGGAGTGACGACTTTTTACGAGAACATCAAATATCGAAAACCAAAAATCTGTCTTTCCATTTTTCATTTTGTTTTTATATTTTAAATCCTATTCTGTCTCAGCGTTCTCTGCGCCCTCCGCGGTGAAAATTTCTATTTCCGCTTCTTTATCCCAGTTTTAGATTTTTGGCGTTTGACTCAAGATGTTCTCTGTGCTCTCCACGCGCTCTGTGGTGAAAATAATTATTTTCTTTTTCTCATCGCCTCTTGATAAACTTCTTGGATCGGGACCCCCTTCTCCAAAGCAATACGCTTGCAATCTTCGTATTCCGGCTGGAACCGCAGCTCTCCTGAAACCTTCACCCGCACCCTGCCATACTTGGTCTCCACTTCGCTTATTTCCCGGGGCAGCTTTTTCCGGCTCACCGGATAACTCCGCACCCCCAAGGTCGTGGACTCGCGGAGAATCACCTCCGAGAGCCCGTCCGCATCCTTCTCCTCAACGATCACCCGCAGCAGTGTCCCGGGCCTGTTTTTCTTCATCAGGAGGGGGCTCAGGGAAACGTCCAGGGCCCCACGTTCAAAGAGGCGCTCCATCAGGAAATCATAGAATTCGGGGTTCATGTCATCGATGTTGGCTTCCAGGACAGCCACCCGATCGCTACGGTACGCTTCGAATGTTTCCCCAAATATCAGCCGGAGAAGGTTGGGACGGTCGGGGAATTCTCTCTTGCCCATCCCGTATCCGATCCGGTCAATTTTCATGTTCGTCCAGGCATCCACTCCCGAGCTCAGCGCCGCCACAATCGCCGCTCCTGTGGGCGTCACCAGTTCTCCCTCCACATCGACGTTTTTGATCGGGTACCCTTTGAGGATCTCCAGGGTGGCAGGGGCGGGAACCGGGAGGCGGCCATGCTGGCACTGCACAAACCCTTTCCCCATGGGCAGCTCCGAAGAAACGATGCGTTCGGGTGAAAAATGATCAATACCGATGGCCGTGCCCACGATGTCGACGATCGAGTCTACCGCTCCAACCTCGTGAAAATGAACCTCCTCCAATCTCTGCCCGTGGACCTTGGCCTCTGCTTCCGCCAGGCGCTGAAAGATGGCCAGGCTTGTCTCTTTCACGCGCTGCTCCAGGGTGCTGGTCTCAATCATCTTCCGGATATCCGAGAAATGCCTGTGGTGCTCTTCTTGGGGTCCCGCCTTGACTTCCAACCCCAACGCCGCAAGGCCGCTGCGGCTCCCCTTAAAAATTTCCAGAGAAAAATTCCCTACCCCCAGCTTGGCCAACTCCTGCCTGAGCTTCTCCTGGGGAAGACCCAAATCCAGCAATGCCGCCAGGGTCATATCGCCGCTGATCCCTGAAAAACAATCAAAGTAAAGAATGCGCATAAGAACCTTCCTAAGCCTTCAGCTTTCAGCTAAGACGCAGAGTTCCCAAAATCATCTACCCCTTCGGTTATGGATGACATATTGTTCTCCCTTTCTTGCGGATAGCTGACCGCTGATCGCTGACTGCTGCTTTTCTACAATCGGTTGATCAAGCTGGCCACGTGGGCCGCGCCGTATCCGTTATCGATATTGACGACTGCTATCCCCGAAGCACAGGAGTTGAGCATGGCCAGAAGCGCCGTGACGCCCCCGAAGTTGGAACCATATCCCACGCTGGTGGGGACCGCGATCACCGGCCGGTCTACCAATCCCCCGATCACGCTGGGCAGCGCCCCTTCCATTCCGGCAACCACAATCAGTACATGGGCGGCCATCAGCCTTTCCTTATGACTCATCAGGCGGTGGATTCCGGCCACACCCACGTCGTATAAGTGCTCGACGCGGTTCCCCATCATCCGGGCCGTGACCATGGCCTCCTCGGCCACGGGAATATCGGAAGTTCCCGCGCAGACCACCAGGATTGTGCCCCTGCCCACCATTTTAACAGGATGGTTCAGGAGAGTTAAGGCGCGCGATTGGGGATGATACTGGGCCTTGCGGAAAGCCCGTTTGATCGGGGGTACTTTTCCCCGCTCCAGGCGGGTGACCAGAATATTGTTCCGCTTTTCTTGCATCTTCTTCATGATGGAAATGATCTGGGCGGCGGTCTTCCCTTCGCCGAAAATCGTTTCGGGGGCCCCCTGCCGCAAAGAACGGTGGTGATCGATGGTGGCGCAGCCGATCTCCTCAAAGGGGAGCATCTTCAATTCATGCATAGCCCTCTCCACCTTCACCTTTCCTTTCTGAATCCCTTCCAGGAGTTTTCGCAGATGATCTACGTTCATTCTCTTTCCTCGATTCTAAACGAAACACCAGTACTGAGTAGCTAAGATTCACGTTATATAATCAGGTGATAATTCCTACCCACCTTGACGTGGCGCGGGGGTCAGGGCTAGGATGCCAAGCGAATCGCCCTGCCCCCCAGGCCCTCTGACCGCGCCGCTTTTTGCAAGTTATTTCTGGAATACAACGCTGCCATAGGATAATTTAATTGTATAGGAATTTCCTTTTTTATCCTTCCCCCTCACCCCCGCCCTCTCCCCCGTTTGCGGGGGAGAGGGGAAGGGTGAGGGGGCTTAACTTGAATCACGATTGGCCCTTCAAAGTCACCAAGACCTCTGAGACCGAGCGCTCATCTGCCTTCTGAACCTCAAAAAGCATTCCCTCAAAACGGAAGCCCTCTCCAGCCAGGGGGACTCTCCCCAGCCGGTCCAGCACAAACCCTCCCAGGGTTTCATAATCTCCCTTCGGCAGGCCGAATTTGAGAATCTCATTGATCCGGTCCATTTCCATCCGGGCATTGATCAAAAACTTTCTCGGCCCAATCTTTCTGTAAAGCGGCTGACGGATGTCGTATTCGTCCTCAATCTCTCCCACGACCTCTTCCAGGATATCCTCCATGGTGATGATGCCCACAGCTCCCCCGTATTCATCGACCACCACGGCCACCGTCTCCGGGTTTCGCTGCAGCTCCAACAAGAGTTCATCGACGGGTTTCGTTTCGGGGAAGAAAGAAATGGAGCGGATGAAGGATTGGATGGTCTGCCCTTTGTCCTGAGAAAAGAGAAGGTCAAAACTGTGCAGGATGCCAACGATGTTGTCCACGCGCTCGCGGTAAACGGGGTACCGAGAGTAATTCTCCTGACGGACCTGGGAAATCGCTTCTTCCACGCCCAAGTTTTCTTCCAGAGCCACGACATCGACCAGCGGGATCATTACCTCTTTGACCTTCGTGGTGGACAGCTGGAAAATACGATGGATCATCGCCTTTTCCATCGGCTTCATATCACTTCTCTCTCCTTCTGACCGGAGGAGAAGCTGGAGCTCTTTGCGGGAGTAAAAAATTCCTTGACCCCTTTCTTCCTGGGTGAGGCGCAAAATGGCCCCCGATGTTTTAGACATGAACCAGACTAAGGGATATAAAAAAATTGAAAGAACCCAGATGACGGGGGCGATCTTTTGTATCCAGCGGTCTGCTTTCTGCTGGAAGAGCGTTTTGGGCAGGATCTCTCCGAATACCAGAATCAAGGGGGTAAGAATCAGGAAGGCGTATAAATCCCCCTTAGATCCATACATGCCGATCAAGATCGAAGTGACCAGGGCAGCGTTGGCGACCTCCGCCAAATTGCTTCCGGCCAGGGTGGTAGAAAGGTACCAGGAGGGTTCTTTCAAAACGTGATAAGTCAATCTTCCGGATCGAGGCCCGGCATTGGCAAAGCGGCTGAGCCTCTTTCGATCGGCGGACACCATGGCGATCTCGGAGCCTGACAGGAATCCTTCCAGGATTAGGAATAGGAGCACCACTGCGCATAAAGTCAAAAAGGAAACCATCGTATCCCCTGTCCCTTTTCTCCCCCCGGCTTAGGCCTTTCCCTCTGATGTGAACGCCGGCCTTCCCCCACCCCTCCGCTTCCTGGCCCGGCGTTCAATATCCAGCTCATCAACCATCTCTCCAAAAAGTTCCTCCAGCAGGTCTTCCAGGGTGATAATCCCGGCCATGCCCCCGTATTCGTTTACAACTACGGCCAGATGAATCCTTTGCCTCTGAAATTCCCTGAAGAGCTCATCCAGCTTCTTGCTCAAGGGCACGAAATAGGGCCTGCGTAAAAAATTTCTCAATCCCCCCTCTGCCCCCTGCCTTCTTTGTCCCCTCACCTTCAGCAGGTCTTTGGCGTAGAGGACTCCAACGATCTCATCCAGGTTTTTCCGGTACACAGGAACCCGGGAGAATCGATGTTCCCGTAGGGCTTCGATCGCATCCCCCAGCTTTGTAGATATGGGAAGAGCAAACACGGCTGCCCGGGAGGTCATGATGTTCTTTACCGTCTGGTCCCCAAAGGCAAAGACCCGGTGAATGAGGTGCTTTTCTGATTCTTCCAAAGCACCCTCCCTTTGGCTCATCTCGACCAGATTCTTGAAATCCTCCTCGGTTAAAGGAACGGAAGAGGGCGCAGGGCTCACCCGGGCCAGTTTCAAGGTTAGGTCCAGGATCTTTTGAACGACCCAATACAGAGGTCGGACCAACCCCACAAACCGCTCGGCCGAATAGGCGACCAGGGGAGCGACCTTTTCTGGATGGCGGATGGCGACGGACTTGGGGATGACCTCGCCGAAGAGCAAAACCACAAAGACCACCACCGGGATGACCAGCCATTTGGCCATGTCTCCCCAAAGGCCGATAAAAAGGGCACTGGTTAAGGAAGAGATGGCAACGTTCACCGACTCGTTTCCGATTAAGAGGGAAATGATCAGTTGGCGGGGACGATTCAGAAGACGCTCGATCAGCGGGTAGCGGGGATGGCCTGCTTCTTTCAGCCTTTGAAGTCCAAGACGACCCAGGCCAAACAGGGCAGCTTCCGAAGAACTAAAAAAGACCAGCCCCCAAAAGAGGAAAAAAATCAGATAAAGCCGCAAAGGGACGTCAATCTCCAAAGAATCAGCTCCTCCGTCTCGCCGCTTTTCCCCGCGCCCTTCTGCCCGCACTTTAGAGAAAAATACTACCCCTTGGCGGCTAACGCCCTACGACCCAGCAGATGAGCAGATATTAAGGCGAGGTCGAAGTGGACCCCCTCTCTCAGGAGGTCCACTATCGATACCAGGTCGGAACCCGGGGATGAGGAAGCGATTGCGGCATCGTCACCGGTTCCCATTAAAAAATCGGGGGAAAGGTGGACCAGGCGATTCCTGATCCTGGCAACAAGGCCGAATTCACCGCTTTCCCGAACTTCCACCGGGCCATCCGCAGGAATTAATCAAACGGGTAAAGAAAGGGGAACGCTCTCCGGCCGCGCCTTTTTGTCCTCGGGCCCCCCCCCGACAGTCGGGGCCGAGGGTCGGACCCTCTCCGGGACCAGGGCCACTTTCAGAATTTCATCCATGTTCTTGACGAAGACGAAATTGACTTTGCGCCGGATATATTTGGGAATCTCCTCCAGGTCCTTCTGATTCTGATCGGGGATAACGATGTTCTTAATGTTTGCCCGCAAAGCGGCCAGGGTCTTCTCTTTCAGGCCGCCAATCGGAAGCACGCGCCCGCGCAGGGTGATTTCCCCGGTCATCGCCACATCTTTCCGTACCGGAATGCGGGTCAGGGCCGAGATCAGCGATGTAGCCATGGTGACCCCTGCGGAGGGCCCATCTTTGGGAATGGCTCCGGCCGGCACGTGGACATGCACGTCTAATTTCTCATAAAAGTCCGGGTCCAGGTCGAGCTCTCGGCTCCTCGACCGCGTATAGCTCAATGCCGCCTGGGCAGATTCTTTCATCACATCGCCCAGATGGCCGGTAAGGGTCAGATTCCCTTTGCCCTTCATGGTCGTGGTTTCCACGTACAGAATTTCCCCGCCCACCGAAGTCCACGCCAAACCTGTGGCCACTCCAATCTCATTCACCTCCAGCTCTTCCTCCGGCAGGAACTTTGGCGGGCCCAGATATTTGTGCAGGTTGAGACTGCTCATCGGGAAGGGGCCCTTTTCATCCTCGGCGATCTTCCGGGCCACCTTGCGGCATATGGAGGCGATCTCTCGCTCCAGATTCCGCACCCCAGCCTCCTTGGTATACTGGGATATAATCCGCAGCATGGCCTCGTCGCTTATGGACAAATTCTCCCTGGTGATTCCATTTTCTTCCAACTGTCTGGGAAACAGGAATTGTTTACTAATTTTGAGCTTTTCTTCGCTGGTGTACCCGGCCAGGTTCAGAACCTCCATCCGGTCTTTCAGCGCCGGGGGGACGGGGTCCAGGATATTGGCCGTAGTGATGAACATGACTTTCGAGAGGTCAAACGGAACATTCAGGTAGTGATCGCTGAAAGCAAAGTTCTGTTCCGGGTCCAGGGCTTCCAGAAGCGCCGCCGAAGGATCGCCGCGAAAGTCAGTCCCCACTTTGTCGATCTCATCCAGCATGAACACCGGGTTGTTGGACCCCGCAGTCTTAACCCCCTGGATGATGCGCCCGGGCAGAGAACCGATGTAGGTCCGCCGATGCCCGCGGATCTCCGCCTCATCCCGGATGCCCCCCAGGGAAATGCGCGTGAACTTCCTTCCCAAAGCCCGGGCAATCGACTTCCCCAGGGAAGTCTTGCCCACACCCGGCGGACCGACAAAGCAAAGGATCGGTCCCTTCATCTTTTCTTTTAACTTGCGTACGCCCAGATATTCCAGGACGCGCTCCTTAACCTTTTCCAGATCATAATGGTCTTCATCCAGCACCTGCTTGGCCTTCTTGATGTCCAGGTTGTCCACTGTGCTGATGCTCCAGGGAATTTCCACCAGCCAATCCAGGTAGGTGCGCACGATGGTGGCTTCCGCAGATTCAGGATGCATCTGTTCCAGGCGGCTCAGCTGCTTGTTGGCCTCTTTCTCCACATCCGGGGGCATTTTGGCCTTCTTAATCTTCTCGCGCAGTTCGCTGACTTCCTGGGCTTTCTCATCAATTTCACCCAGTTCCGATTTGATCGCTTTGAGCTGCTCCCGCAGGAAATATTCGCGTTGGGTCTTGCTCATTTCCTCCCGGGCTTGAGACTGGATCTTGGCCTGCATGGTCGAGACTTGAACTTCTTTGGAAAGATATTCGTTAACTTTCTTCAAACGCTGCAGGGGGTGAAACGTCTCTAAAATCCTCTGGGCCTCTTCGATTTTTAGCTTAAGGTTCGAGGCCACCAGGTCCGCCAGCCGCCCGGGGTCTTCGATCTGGTCGAGAATGGCCAGAACATCCGGAGAAAGGATACCTTTCAGCGTCAGGACCTTCTCGCTCTGCTCCTTGACGCTGCGGATGAGCGCCTCGATCTCCAGCGTAATCTCTCCGACAGGGGGTTCAACGACGCGCGCCATGCGGACCACGAACAAGGGTTTTTCCTGGACATACTCTTTAATAATACCCTTGGCCAACCCCTGAACCAGTATCTTCACCCGCCCGTCGGGCAGTTTGAGCATCTTCATGACCATGGCGGCAGTGCCAATGGTATAGATGCCTTCAGGAGCGGGATTATCATCCGTCGCCACTTTTTGCGCGGCCAGAAAAATCATCCGATCTTTGGCCAAAGCCTCATCCACAGCCTTGATTGAACTTTCCCGGCCCACAAACAGCGGCAGGATCATATAAGGGAAGATGACCGTATCCCGAACCGGCAGCATCGGCAGTAGATCTGGAATCTTTAATTCTTCTTCCGCAATATTTCCCATTTTTCCTCCCAACGGATTCCAAGAGATAAACATCTCCCGGTAATGCCAACCCTCTTATCGGAAAAAATCCCTCATCTATTAACTTATTATAAGCTTTCCCCCCCACATAGTCAACGGCTTAACGTCTTTGAAAGAACCGCCCGATCGCTTCTTCGTCTTGCACCACAGGGCATCGCGGCAGGCTTTCCAAGAAAGTTTTCCCGTAGTTTTTCGTAAGAAGCCGGGGGTCGAGGATGGCCATCACCCCGCGGTCCTGGCCTGTGCGGATCAACCGGCCCAGTCCTTGCTTCAAAAGGATGATGGCCGAGGGAACCTGAAAATCCCAGAAAGGGTTTCCCCCGGAGGAAGCGATGTTATCCAGCCGGGCTTCCATGATGGGCTCGTTGGGGCGAGAAAAGGGAAGCCGGTCTATGATCACGCAGCTCAAAGCTTCCCCTTGCACGTCGACCCCTTCCCAAAAGCTGGCGGTGGCAAAAAGCACGGAATGAATATCTTCTTTGAAAGCCTGGATCAGCGCGGTCTTCGGACGTTCGCCCTGCAGGAAGCAGGTGAAGGGAACTTGCCCTCGCAACAGGCGATACGCCTCCTCCATGTTCTTGATGCTGGTAAAAAGGACAAAGGCCCTTCCCTGCGTGCGCTTGAGGATTCTTTCGATCTCTTCGGCCGCTCGCCCGACGAATCCGGGATGGTTTGGGTCGGGGAGATTTTCGGGCAGGTAAAGGAGCGCCTGGGATTCCATATCAAAAGATGAATCCAGCAGCATTTCTTCCATGCCGGCCCCCCATTCCCCTCCCAAGCCCATGCGCTCCTTAAAGAATCGAAAGTTCCCCTGGGCTGAAAGCGTGGCCGAAGTAAAGACGGCTGTCTTCATCCGGGTGTAGAGCTGGCCTTGCAGGTCCGAGGAAACATCCACGGGGGAGGCGTGCAGAAAAACTCCTCTGCCCCTCACTTCGCACCAATAAACCAGCCGTTGATCGGAAAGAGCCATTACTTCCTGAAATTGCCGTTTCAGTTCCTCCCCTCTCCGGCTTAAGGTCCTGAAGGCTTCCGAAGGTTCTTTCATTCCTTCGATGTGCGCGGAAAGCAACGTCAACTCCTGGGTCAGCCCGGCCGCTGATTCTACCGCTCGGTCCTCCAGCCATTCTCTACGCAGGCGATACCCGGATTCACCCCTCCGAAAAAGATCGAAGAACTGTCCCCCCTGGTCAATGAGCCTGCCGGAAATTTTGTTCAAAATTTCGTCCCTGCTCTTCGCCGCCGTCAGTTCCCGGCGGATGTCCCGGGCCAGCTCTTCGAAGCGGAAATTGCTTACGGTCGTCCCAAAATAATGGGTGGCCACTTCTTCAAGCTGATGGGCCTCGTCAAAGATCACCGCCTCATACCGCGGGAGGACCTCCCCGTACCCCCTCAGGCGAACGGCCAGGTCCGCAAAGAAAAGGTGATGGTTGACGATGACCACGTCAGAACCCGCTGCTTCCTGCCGGAGTCGAGTGATGAAACACCGGTCAAAAAACTTGCAACCCTGCCCCAGGCAGGTATCGCTGGAGGCATACACCTCATTCCACAACTCCAGGTCTTCCGGGAGCTCCTTCAGTTCCGCGCGGTCGCCGGTCTTGGTCCTCCCGGCCCATTTCTTGAAGGTTTGAAAATGGAAAACTTCGTCCAAAGCTTTTAGCAGAGGCTGACGGGAGAAGAGTTCGAATCGCCTGCGGCAGAGATAATTGTTCCTCCCTTTCATGAAGGAAGCTTTGAATGAAAAGCCCAGTTTTTCCTGGATGAATGGCACGTCCTTGAAAAAAAGCTGCTCCTGCAGGGTCTTGGTCCCCGTGGAGATGACCACGCGTTTTCCACTCAGGACGGCAGGAATCAGGTAGGCCAGTGTTTTCCCCGTGCCTGTGCCAGCTTCGACAATCAGGGACCGCTCTCGGGTAAAAGCCCGATTTACGGCTTGGGCCATCTTCCCCTGTTCCGGGCGGTATTCATAAGAGCCTAATTTTTGGGCCAGGAGGCCAGAAGGACCAAAAATTTCTTCCATCAGGAATTTTCCCAGAAAATAATTTTCAAATCCCCCCATTTACGAAAGGGGGGGCGAATGGGGATCTTATAGAAAATCTCCCCTCCCCTTGCGGGAGGGGATTAAGGGGAGGGGGGAACAAAAATTACTCACCCCCACATTTACTCTGTAGAGTACGTAGAAAATAATTTTCAAATCCTCCCAACCCCCCTTTACTAAAGGGGGGCGAGGGGGGATTTCCATCGTTCGTTGGAAAATAGCCCCCTCACTCTTCCCCTCTCCCCCAAAATGGGGGAGAGGGCGGGGTGAGGGGGAGGTCATTTTCAGGAATCGCGGGTGGCGAACCCGCCATCAAAATTATTTCTTGCCAAAAACATTCCGTATGAAATAGTACATGACGTGGCATTCCACGGCAAAAGGCGGAAAGCCAAAGTAGCCCAGGACCGGCATTTCGAATATTTTCACTTCACCCAGGATGGGAATGGTGTAATGCCACTTGGCCCCGGCCCAATAATTCCAGAATTCCCACAGCAGGCCGCAAATGACGCCGGAGATGAGCAGGCTGTAGAGCGTCCGGGGATTTCCCTTCTCCAGGTCCGCAAACAAAGATTTGTTGCCCATCCAATAATTGAACGGGTCGAGTAAAAAAATGAAACCCACCCAGACTGGCGCCGCCATGTATTTTGCCAGACCCGGGGAAGCAATCAATGGAAGGATCAAGCAAAAAGCTCCAAAAGCCAAAGAAAGATATAAGTGGCCCCGGCCGATCTTGAAGGGGTGAATCTTTTGTCTGGCGATTCGATCCCACGTTTCCAGGCCTTCGGCGGTCTCCAGGATTGCAGGGAGGATGGTGGCAAATGCCCAGCCAAAGCCCAGCCAGCGCACAATTAAATCCTCCGGGAGGCCTACATAATGCCAGTTTTGGATGTAAAGGTTAAAGAACTCGAACACCTCCCAGAATAAAAAAGAAAGCGGGAGCATGAGCAAAAATTCTTTTGGGCGACTGACTATCAGGGAAGCCCCCTTAAGCCGGAAAACCAGAGCATCGACGAAAAGAATGTAACCGCTCCAGACCAGGGGGGTAAAATAGTTACTGACAAAGGGGTTACCCGAAAACAGCAAAATTTCCGATGCCCCGATAATAATCAGCCCGAGCCACCCGTGCCACCTTAATACCAATCGATTTCTTAGTTGTTCTGACATTGTTTTGCTTTGCGTTTTCTATATCCCCTCTCCCTTGAGGGGAGAGGGTCGGGGTGAGGGTGGAGAATGAAAATTTTTCTCTTTTGAATTTTGGATTTTCTCACGGCACAGCATAGCAATAAAGACACCCATGCCGGCATCGGAGCGAGTACCAGCCGATGTCCAGGCTCTCAGTGCAGCCGCAGAGCAGCCTTTGTCCCTTGGCCTTTTTCGTCGAGCAACGCTGACCATCGGGATGAATTTCACTCAAAAGCTCCCCATCGATACACCGGGATATTGGAAGCCCTTCCATGCAGCAGAAAAAGAGGCTCATCCCGTGCTCCCGGCCAACTTGTATCAAAGTGTTTGCCTGATTGACTCTCTCTACGATCGAGCGAGTGATGAGAGCCCACCCCTTCTTCGTCAATCGGGCAAGAACTTTTTTGTAGGGCGATACCCAGCTTACCCAACAACTCCTGATTCCAAAGGGGGCGATGGCCTCGGCCAAGCGCGGGAAAAGATCGAAATTGCTGTAGGTTTGCCCGTGTCCCTCAATTTCCAGGATGGGATCAAAACGCCATGAAATTCGACGGGGATCTCCCACGAGGTCAATTAGCGGGCCGATTATTCCCACGGCCTCTTCCCAAGGAGGGATCATCGGCTCAAACTCGCCCCCACCCATTCCCGTGATCGTCAAATGAACATAGATCTGTCGATATTCTTTAAGGACCTTCTTCAATGGTCCTTCAACAATCATGTTTCTTGGATTCTTCGTCCATATGACCAGAGAATGAACGCTTTCAGGCGAAAATTCCTGGAGGCGTTCTACCAATTCCTCAGGGTAACAACCCACCAAATCAGTCCTCCGGCTGGCCGAAATAACCAAGCGCTCATCCGCCATCTTGCGAATTTTGGGTTTTGTATTCCGAATTCCACGATCCGCAATTCGCCATCTTGCTTTCATAGACCCCTGCTTCACGTTTTCATCATACGTTGCCCCTCGGCGCTTCGTCAATCCGTTTCCGATACCACCCCCCAGTTTTTGTAGGCTCTACCTACCCCGGGCATGATGGCGACTCCCTCACAAATCCCGAAATATCTCCTCTCCCCTTGCGGGAGAGGATGAAGGTGAGGGGGGAGCAAATTTCATTTTCTCCACCCGCACCCTCCCCCATATTTATTATTTCGCCTGGCCCCATATTGACATCCCTATGGCTAGCATGGAGGTAGTTTATAGCTCTTTACTCAGGATTTCGATGAGCGGGAAAGGCTGATAATTTTGATATTTTGAAAATGTTTCAAAGAGAGAAGATGCTTTTCCCCGGTGACAATAAAGTCAGCGTTGGCTTCTAGGGTACATTCCAGGATACGATTATCAGGCTCATCAGCGAGAAGATGGAGGTGGGAATGACAAAGGCAGAAATTTTGTATCAAAGACTACCTTCAAACTCAGCGGCCCTCGAATACGATTCTTTCGACGTCTCTCTCCGTCAGGATACCTTTCCTCCTGGCAAATCTCGCCCCCTGCCGCTGCACCCCTGGTTGATCCCCAGGGAATTCACGTACCGCCAATAGGTCGTTACATACGGCAGCTTGACCAAATTGAATATGCCGCATACCACCGAGTCGAACTGAATATACAGAAAATGCCATACCCGCGGGAATCCGATGAATAAAAGCAGCAGGATGCCCAAGACCATGTTGTAGTGCCCCATCTCCGGCATGCGGTCCGGCGGCTTATAGAACCCTTCAAAGATCTCCTTGAATTTCACGAGGTCCAAAAACTTCACCAACCCCAAGAGTCCGCCGAAGGGGCTCAAACGCTCCCGACAATAGTCGTATGCCGTAGAATGCCCTATTTTACTCGCCTTCTGTCGAAGGGCCACTCTCCTATTGACAACGCCTGCCAAAGGGGGTACTTTCAACCTCGATTATCGGGTGCCCGACTGCCATTCGTAAGACCCAGGGCGGTTTGACATGATTCTTTACATCGGTTGAGCCTCCCCCGGGGGGGGAAGGAACCATACGTGGATCGTTTCATCATATGGCTGGCTTCGGGGGGCTACAGCGGGTATCTCCCGCATGCGCCCGGAACGGCCGGAACCTTGGTGGGAATCCTGATCTATTTCTTATTCTCCTTTTTTCCACCATCGATTTACCTTTTGAGCTCAACCGCAGCCTTTTTCCTGGCCTGGTGGGCCTCGGAACGGGCCGAGGTCATTTTCGCGGAAAGGGATAGTCCGAAGATCGTTATCGATGAAATTGTGGGATATTTGATCACCATGGCCCTCTTGCCTCGCACCCTCACCATGATCATCGGGGGATTCCTTTTCTTTCGTATTTTCGATATAATAAAAATACCCCCGGCCGGATTTATCGAGCGGCGAATATCGGGAGGATTGGCTGTCGTTCTCGATGATGCCGTCGTCGGGATTTATGCCAATTTATTGCTCCATGCGATCACCCATTGGCGCCCGCATCTTCTTTTCATCGTGGACAGATGGTACTTTGGACCCATCTGAGGCAAATCGCCACCGCCAACCGAACTGGAAAAGGGGGAGGAAAATGCGGTGGCGGCAGCCCGCTTTTGGCAAGGCGGCAATCGCCGAGGGGGAAAGCGATGAGTCAAGAATCGCACCGAGTAGCCGGCTTGGGGCAGTTTTTCTCATGAAGGGGTGCGGGGTACGAGGCTCCCATGAAGGTTGAGATCATCACTGTGGGAAATGAATTAACCACCGGCGAAATCGTTGATACGAATGCGGCCTACATGGCCGGCCTGCTCACCGAGAGAGGTTTCGAGGTCACCCATATTACCACGATCGGCGATAACGAAGTCCATATTGAAGAGGCCCTCCTTCGGGCCCGGGAACATGCGGAGGCCATCATGGTCAGCGGCGGCCTGGGTCCAACGACGGATGATATCACCGCCAGCTCCGCTGCCAAAGCCCTGGGCCGTCGGTTGATCATGGACAGAGAAGTGCTGCAAGGCATACGTTCCCGGTTTGCGGAGAGAGGCATGGAGATGCCCCTGGCCAATGAGAAGCAGGCTCTTTTCCCCCACCGAGCAGAGGTCATTCCGAACTCCCTGGGAACGGCTCCAGGTTTTATCCTGCGCCATAAAAGAAAGACATACATTTTCCTCCCCGGAGTTCCCCGGGAATTGAAGTATCTTTTTAAAGAAAATGTCCTCCCTCTTCTGGAGAAGGAGCGCCGGGAGTCGACTTTCTTCGGCTCTCGCACCCTTAAAGCCTTTGGGTTTACCGAATCGGCCATCGCCGACCGTCTCAGGGATCTCAACCTCCAAGGAAATTCGGCCTCCCTGGCCTACCTGCCTCGCTTTCCGGAAAATCATGTGAAGATTACGGTCCGCGGAAAATTCCCGGAAGAAGTCGAAAAGAACCTCCGAGGGCTAGAGAACATCATCCGGGAAAAATTACAGGGGCGAGTTTTTGCGGTCGATCAGGAAACGCTGGAAGAAATCGTCGGCAATCTATTGCGGGCTCACCAAGCAACGTTGGCTGTGGCGGAATCCTGTACGGGGGGATTGATCGCTCACCGTATGACCAACATTCCCGGCAGCTCCGATTATTTCGAACGGGGAGTGGTGGTTTACAGCAATCGGGCCAAAAGCGAACTTTTGAGAGTTCCGGAGGAACTCTTGGCCGCCGTTGGCGCGGTCAGCGGCCCGGTTGCTGAAAAAATGGCTGAAGGGGTGCGGCAAATCAGTCAATCCACCCTGGGACTGGGCGTTACGGGAATCGCCGGGCCGGATGGAGGGTCAGAGGAAAAACCGGTCGGCACGGTGTTCATTGCCCTCGCCAGCCTCCGGGGAACGGTCTCCAAGAAATACCAATTTTGGGGGGACCGGGGACAAATCAAGGCCATTTCGGCTCATACGGCCATCGATTGGGTACGAAGGTTTTTTCTCGATGGCTTAGTAAAAAGTAAAATTTCCCCTCCCCTGGCGGGAGGGGATGAAGGGGAGGGGGATAAAAAGGTTGGTGAAATTTATTGATTCTTCACCCTCACCCTGACCCTCTCCCGTCAAGGGAGAGGGAATATTTTTGACTTTCTACGAGATCATCTTTCTCGCTATTTTATAAAAAACTGTACAGAGTTTTCATCCATGGAAGAAATCCGCTCATTCATCGCCGTCGAAGTTCCGCAGCTTTTGCGGGCAAAGTTAGAAGAGGTGCAGAGAGAGCTCAAACGGGCCGATGCCGATGTTCGGTGGGTGCGCCCGGAGAGCATCCATCTAACCTTGAAATTTCTGGGTTCCATTAGCGGGGAGGAACTGGAAAAGCTTGCCGGGGTCATTGCGCCGATTATTCCTTTATGGGCCCCGTTTGAAGTACGCCTCCACGGACTCGGATGTTTCCCCTCAAGCCGCAGTCCCCGCATTGTCTGGGTGGGCATTGAACAGGGAAGCGCGGAAGCTTCGTCCTTGCAGAAGGCCGTCGAGAATCAGGCAGCCGGGGTGGGCTTCCCGCCAGAGACCCGGCCCTTCAAGCCCCACTTGACCCTCGGGCGAATTCGCTCTTCTAAAGGGAAAGGCTCTTTAGCTCAGGCCGTCGAGAATCGCCGGGATGTAGCCATTGGATCTTTCTGGGTCAATGAGGTTTATCTTTTTAAGAGCGAATTGAAGCCTTCGGGGGCCATCCATACGAAGCTGCGAACCTTCCCGATGGGAGAAAAGGAAAAAAAATAAGAGGAAAAAATTTGCCACAGAGGACACCGAGGCCACAGAGGGATTTGCGTTCATGAACCAAAAGGAAAAGGCAAACGCTTGCAGAATCCGTTTTGGGGGTGCAGGATCGAATTCTGTCCCACTAACGTTCAGACTCTTTAAATTTCGTAAAGATTTTTTGTAAATTTTAGGCATTTAAGACACTTAAGCGCATTTAAGGCATTTTCTTCAGTTGCGGCTCTGCCGCGCTGTGACCTCTGTGGCTAAACAATTTCAACTTTTTAAATAAAATTAATGAGGAGGGATTTATGCCGGCAGAGACCCAAAAAGAAAAAGCGATTGATTTGGCGGTCAGCCAGATCGAGCGTCAATTCGGCAAAGGGGCCATCATGCGCCTGGGGACGGATGCAGTCATTCCCGACATCCCGGTGATTTCCACGGGTTCGTTAGCTTTGGACATCGCCCTGGGCATAGGTGGGGTTCCCCGGGGCCGGGTCATGGAGATCTTCGGCCCGGAGGCATCGGGCAAGACCACCCTGGCCTTGCATATTATCGCCGAAGCGCAAAAGAAGGGGGGCATCGCCGGATTTATCGATGCCGAGCACGCCCTGGACGTCGCCTATGCCCGGAAGCTCGGGGTGAAAACCGATGACCTTTTGATCTCCCAGCCGGACACGGGAGAGCAAGGCCTGGAGATCACCGAGATGCTCGTGCGCAGTGGGGCGATCGATGTAGTGGCCATTGATTCCGTTGCCGCGCTGGTCCCCAAGGCCGAGTTAGAGGGAGAAATGGGGGATGCGCATATGGGGCTCCAGGCGCGCTTGATGTCCCAGGCCTTGAGGAAGCTGACTTCCACCATCAGCAAGTCGAACACCTGCGTCATCTTCATCAACCAGATTCGCATGAAGATCGGCGTCTTCTTTGGAAACCCGGAAACAACCGCGGGGGGGAACGCCTTGAAATTTTATTCCTCCGTTCGCCTGGATATTCGGCGAATCGGCGCCATTAAGGACGGGCAGGATGTCACCGGCAACCGGACGCGTGTGAAAGTGGTGAAGAATAAGCTGGCCCCCCCGTTTAAAGAGGTGGAGTTTGACATCATGTACGGAGAAGGAATTTCGCGGGAGGGAGACATCCTGGATTTGGCCGCAGAAAAGGAAATTGTGGAAAAGAGCGGAGCCTGGTTCTCCTTCGACCGGGAAAGGATCGGCCAGGGTCGAGAGAATGCCAAGATCTTCCTGAAAGAACATCCGGAGGTGGCCAAGGCCGTTGAAGAGAAGATATTGGAACACTTTGGCCTGTCGAAAAAACAGAAAGAAGGCGCGAATCCGTAATACGGACTCTGCTCCTTTTTTCGGTAGGCCAGCGGCTACACATTATGCGGAAAAAGAGCTCAGGGAAGGCGCAGAAGGCCGAAGAATCGGCCCTTCGCCTTCTCGCCCAACGAGATCACAGCCGTGAAGAAATGCGACGGAAACTACAGGCCAGAGGATTCACCCCGGAAGAAATTGAAAAGACGCTAAAGTGGCTGGAGGAGCGGGAGTTTCTGGATGACCTGCGCTACGCGCAGAAATTAGCTTTTTCCCTCGCCAAGGAGAAACTCCTCGGCCCTCAGCGGATCCGTCAAAAGTTGTTCCAAAAAGGGATTCCAGCAGGGTTGGTTAAAGAGGCTGTGGAAAAGGCCGATGAGACCTTGGCTGCGGGGGAGAGGTTGCAAATCGCCATGAGAATGAAATTGAAAGGCCGAAGTCCGGAGGAGATTTTTCCCGATGAAAGAAGAAAGCTGGCTGGCTACCTTCGCCAGCGTGGCTTTTCATGGGAGGATATCCGGGAGGCCTTTCAGGAAACAGGAGGTTTTACGGAAGAATGATGACTGGCAGCGCCATCCGCCGGGAATTCTTGGAGTATTTCCGGAGCAAAGGGCACACCATCGCCAGTAGCTCTCCTTTGATTCCCCAGAAGGACCCTACCCTTCTTTTCACCAACGCCGGTATGGTGCAGTTTAAGAATTACTTTATCGGTGAAGAAGAAGCTCCGTTCTCCCGGGCGACCACATCCCAAAAATGCGTGCGGGCCGGCGGGAAACACAATGATCTGGAGAACGTCGGCTATACGGCCCGCCATCACACCTTCTTCGAAATGCTGGGAAATTTTTCTTTCGGAGATTATTTCAAAGAAGGGGCCATTACCATGGCCTGGGAGTTCCTCACCGAAATTCTGCGGTTGCCCCGGGAAAAGCTCTGGGTAACCATCCATGAAGGCGAAGAAACCATGGGAATCGGGCCAGATGAGGAGGCCAAAAAGATTTGGCAAAGATTTGTCCCCGGAGAAAGGATACGGGAGTTCCCCAGCAAGGATAATTTTTGGCAGATGGGGGATACGGGGCCTTGTGGTCCTTGTTCGGAAATTGTCATCGACCAGGGCCCGGGGGTTGGATGCGGACGGCCCGAGTGCGCCATCGGCTGTGATTGCGACCGTTACCTAGAGCTCTGGAATCTCGTCTTCATGCAGTTTGAGCGGCACGCCGACGGGAGGATCATCCCCCTTCCCAAGCCCAGTATCGATACCGGAATGGGGCTCGAGCGCATCACCGCCATCGTCCAAGGAGCGGAAAGCAACTACGATACGGACCTTTTCGGGAACCTTCTGCGGGGGATCGAAGGAATGAGTCTGCGCAAGTATCCGCCCAAAGGGGTCGAAGGCATTTCTTTTCGGGTGATTGCCGATCACAGCCGGGCGGCCACTTTCCTGATTAGCGACGGGATCCTTCCCTCGAACGAAGGCCGGGGTTATGTCCTCCGACGAATCATGCGGCGGGCCATGCGTCATGGCCGGAAGCTGGGCCTAAACGATCCCTTCCTGTTTCAGTTGACGGATGAGGTTGTTGAAGTTATGTCCGACGCTTACCCCGAACTGGCCAGCACCCGCGAAATGGTCAAGATGGTCATTACGAACGAAGAGGAACGCTTTTCCGAGACCCTGAACGTGGGCCTGCGCCTTTGGGCCGAGGAGAGGCAACGACTCAAACAGGAAGGACGGGGGCTCATCCCCGGAGAGTTGATCTTCAAGTTATATGACACGTATGGATTCCCCGTAGACCTCATCGAGGAGATCGCCCGCGACGAAGGGTTCAGCATCGACCGCAAAGGCTTCGACGAAGCCATGGAGGCCCAGCGGGCCAGGGCTCGTGAATCCTGGAAAGGTTCTGGAGAAGAGGGTTTGAAAGAAGTCTACAAGACCCTTGTAGCCCAGAATTTGAAGACTGAGTTTGTGGGGTACGAAGGGCTGGAAGCTGAGGGTAGAATCATCAAAATATTCAAAGGCGATATGGAGGCCGAAGTCGGACTGGAAGGAGAAAAGGTAGAAATCGTCGCGGATCGGAGTCCCTTTTATGGCGAGTCAGGCGGGCAAGAGGGAGATCGAGGAATATTGACTACCGACGGATCAAGCATGGAAGTTGCCCATTCCTCGCGGCCTCTGGCCGATATCATCGTCCACCACGGAACCATTAAAGTCGGAAAACTGCGCGTGGGGGATATTCTAACGCTGAAAGTAGATCCCCTTCGCCGGGAAAAAATAATGCGGAATCATACGGCCACCCACCTCCTGCAGGCCGCCCTGCGGCAGGTTTTGGGAGGCCATGTAAAACAGGCCGGATCATCAGTGGCTCCAGAGCGTCTGCGGTTTGATTATACGCACTTCTCTCCCTTAGCGGATGAAGAGATCGACCGGGTGGAGGAGATCGTCAACTCCCGCATTCGCCGGAACTTGGAGGTAGGTATTTCCCTCCTGCCCTACAAGGAAGCTTTGGAAAAGGGGGCGATGGCCCTTTTCGGGGAAAAATATGGAGATACGGTTCGCCTGGTTCGAGTGGGAGACGTAAGTTCCGAACTTTGCGGCGGTACGCACAGCCGCCGCAGCGGAGATATCGGGTTGTTCAGGATCACTTCAGAAACCGGGGTCGCCGCCGGCGTGCGCCGGATCGAAGCGGTCACGGGGGAAGAAGCCTGGAAGGCGATCAAGCGCGAGGAAGCAGAACTCCGGGCCATCGGGGCCGCACTGAAGGCCAAACCGGGAGAAGTGGCCGAAAGGGTACAGCGGCTCATTCGGCAGCAGAGAGAAACCGAGAAAGCCTATCAAACATTGCAGGCTAAAATTTCTACCGGTCAATCGCAGGAGTTAATCGGCTCCACCCGGGATGTCAAGGGAATCAAGGTCCTTTCCACGCAGGTGGAAGCGAAAGACCCCAAGAGTTTGCGGCAGATGGCGGACCGTCTGAAGGGTCAAATCCGCTCCGGAATTATCCTTCTGGGTGCCGCGGGGGATGGTAAAGCCATGCTGCTCTGTGTCGTTACGCCGGATCTATCGGAGAAGTATCCAGCACAAAAATTGATCCGGGAAGTGGCCAGATATGTTGGAGGTACCGGGGGGGGACGACCCGATATGGCTCAGGCGGGGGGAACAAACGTCGAAGGGTTAAATCAGGCTTTGGAAAAGATTTACGAGATCATCTAAATTGAGAAATAAAAAGGGTTAGCCGGAGTTGGCCACCCCAGTTTTTTGCTCTTTTGCTTATCCTCCCGCTCTTTCTTTTTCCTCTCTTCGCGAGCTTCATTTTCCTTTCTCTTCTGGTCTTCCTTGGCAATCTCCGTTTGGCACGTGGCTATTAGAGGCTTGATTTTCCACTCCAGTCCAGAGTCCGGGTATTTTTGCAGAATGATTTGGTAACGCCCCAGGGCCGCTTTATATCTTTTAATCCGGAAATAAAAATTGCCGACATAGAATTCATGGTCCGCCAACTGTCTCAGGCAGGCTTGCATTCGGGTCTTGGCTCCGGTTGTGTGAGTACTCTGGGGGAAATTTTCGATCAGGTAGCGAAACTGCTCGATGGCCTTTTCGGTCTCCGTCTGGTCGCGGTCCAGAGTACGCATCTGTTTGTAATGGCACATCCCCAGTTGGTAGATGGTGTACGGAACCTCCGGGTGCAGGGGGTGGAGCTTCTTGAATTCTTCATAAAGAACGATCGCCTCAGCATAATTTTGGTTGAAAAAGTAGGAGTCAGCGGTCCGGAGTTCAGCCAGGAGGGTATAATCACTAAGGGGGAATTCTTCCTTAACTTTCTTGAACGCTTCGGCAGCGCTTTCATATTTTTTTTTATTAAAAAAAATCATGGCCTTTTCGTATAAAACTTGAGGGGTTGGGTCAGGTTCCTTCTTCTTCCACCAAGCGCACCCGCTCGACGAAACGGAGAAGAGGAATGCTGCCAAAAACAGCCATGAAAGGGACTTACAGCAATTTCTTTTCACTTCCTTTACCTTCAACCACATTCTGTAGGAAACCATCTGGAACTACTCTCAGTTCTTTTCTTTTTACCTCACTTCTTCGGTCCCGTCAACCCTAAACAATTCTCCCGGAAAAGCTAGGCCACCACCCCCGCTGCGCGCAAATTATCGATTTCTTTCGCAGTCAAGCCCCAGTCAGACAGTACCGCATCCGTATGCTGGCCTGGCTGGGCCGGGGGACCCTGGATTTCTGCTTGGGTGCGGCTGAAGCGGGGCGCTGGACCTGGCTGGATGACGCCAGCGATCTCTACGAATGTACCCCGCGCTTTGTTGTGGGGATGCTTCGGCGCTTCCTCCATGGATAGAACGGGCGCGAAGCAGACATCGGTGCCTTCCATGATGGCGCACCACTCATCCCGGGTTTTCGTCCTGAATACAGCGCGGAGAACCTCCCGCATTTTTGGCCACTGGGTCCGGTCCAGTTGACCCGGCAGGCTCTTTCCTTCCAGCCCGGTAAGGCGCAAAAGCTCAGCATAAAACTTGGGTTCGATTGAGCCCACGGAAATGTATTGATCATCTGCGGTCTGGTAGACATCATAGAAATGGGCCCCGCCATCCAAAAGGTTCTCGCCTCGCTGGTCGGTCCAGATCCCCATCGCTCTCAGGCCGTAGAACATGGTCATCAGGGAGGCTGCCCCGTCCACCATCGCCGAATCTACCACCTGCCCCCGGCCCGACTTCGAGGCTTCCAAAAGGCCGCAAACAATGCCAAAGGCCAAATACAAACCCCCTCCGCCATAATCTCCGACCAAATTAAGGGGAGGCACCGGAGCCTCATCCGCCCGGCCGATGGAGTGCAAAGCGCCCACCAACGAGATGTAGTTGATGTCGTGGCCGGCGGCATGGGCGAGTGGCCCTTCCTGCCCCCAGCCAGTCATTCGGCCATATACGAGTTTAGGGTTGTGAGCGAAGCATTCGGCCGGCCCAATACCGAGTCGTTCGGTCACACCCGGGCGGAATCCCTCGATCAAGGCGTCCGCTTTTTCCACCAACCGGAGTAAGGTCGCTGCCCCCTCCTTCTTTCTCAAATCGATGGCGACCGACCGCCGCCCTCGATTCAAGAGATCAAACTTGGGCGCCTTGGGCAAGCCCAGTCCGCTGGGCTCAATGCGCTCGACCCGCACAACTTCCGCGCCCATATCGGACAGCATCATGGCGCACAATGGCCCCGGACCTATCCCCGCGAGTTCGATTACTCTATAACCACCCAGTGGTCCCATTTCCCTACCCAGTCTCTAGAGTTATGTCTCAGAAATGATGATCTCGTAAAAAGTTTAAAAAGACGTATTTCCGTCATTCCGGCGAACCCCGGATCGGGTCCGGGGCAGGCGCCGGAATAAATTTAATAGGACGCAGATTTTCGCAGATAACCACAGATAATTATTTTCTTTTTCGTTTATCATGACAATCTGTATTCATCCGTGTCCAAAAAGCAATTTCCTATACTATCCAGTTATTTCAAAGACTTAAAAATTCTCTGGACTCCGGTTTCCACCGGAGTGACGACTTTTTACGAGAACATCAATTTTGACGGATTCTTAAAAAGTCGTCATTCCCGCGTAGGCGGGAATCCAGAATCTGAGAAAATCAAAGACTGGATTCCCGTTTTCACGGGAATGACAGAAAACCGAATTTACGGACTTTTTGCGAAGCCATCAACTTTTCAAAGGGCTAAACGATTACTCAATTTTTTGTTGGATGTGTTCTCTGACCCAGAGGATGATGTCTTCCGTGGAGGTTCCCGGAGTAAAGATGGCCAGGACGCCCTGCCCTTTCAACCATGGGATATCTTCATTCGGTATAATTCCCCCCCCGAATACCTTGATGTCATTGGCCTTATTTTCCTTGAGGAGCTCGACGACCCGGGGAAACAGATATCGATGGGCACCGGATAAGATGCTCATCCCCAACCCGTCCACATCCTCCTGGATGGCTGCGTTAACGATTTGCTCGGGTGTTTGGTGACAGCCCGTATAGATCACTTCAAACCCTGCATCTCGAAGCGCCCGGGCTACAACCTTGGCTCCCCGGTCGTGCCCGTCAAGGCCCGGTTTGGCGATAAGAATCCTCACCTTCCGCTCCATGTTGCTCCCCTCTTCAGCATTCACCGCTGTTCTTTGCCCTGGTTTCTCTGGAGGAAAACAATCGTCGGGCCGGCGATGGCCAAATATTCTGCGCCCCTTTCTGTTACCTCGGGTCGATCGGCACAGGCAGTCAGACACCCGCTGATGATCAGCAGGAGGTCCATATCCTCATCTGCGGGTACCCACCGAACCAAACCGGACAGATTCTCACGGATGTTCCGGGCCAGTTGTCCCCTATCGATGGCCGGATTACACCCTCCGCAGAATTTTACGGCCAAATGGGGGGGAAAATTTCCGCCGACCGCTCTTTTTCTTTGTTCCGCCCAGGTCCGGATTCTAGCGACCGCTTCTCGGGCCAGTCTCTCTTCCTCTCTCTCCGCGGCCTTCACTTGGCGTAATCGTAAAATCCTTTTCCGGTTTTTCTTCCGAAGTGTCCGGCCCGGACCATCTTCCGGAGCAGGGGGCAGGGGCGGTATTTGGAATCTCCCAGTTCCTTGTAAAGGTTTTCCTGAACCATCAAGAGGGTATCCAAACCCACTAAATCAGCCAGCGCCAGGGGTCCGATCGGATGATTCGCTCCCAGCAACATCCCTTTGTCGATGTCCTCAGCCGAGGCGATCCCCTCCTGTAGGACAAAGATGGCTTCATTGATCATGGGCACGAGGATCCGATTGACCGCGAAACCCGGAGCTTCGTTCACGGCAATGGGCGTTTTTCCCAGTTTCTCCGCCAGGGCTTTGATGACTTTGAAAGTCTCCTCGGAAGTGGATTGTCCCTTGATGATCTCCACCAGCTTCATTACGGGCACCGGGTTGAAAAAATGCATGCCGATAACCTTTTCCGGGCGCTGGGTCGCGGAAGCAATTTCCGTGATGGAAAGGCCTGAAGTGTTCGAGGCAAAAATCGTTTCCTTCCCGCAAAGCTGTTCCAGTTCTTTATAGACCTGCTTCTTCAGGTCCATGTTTTCGATCACGGCCTCGACGACGACATCGGCGCCTTGGACGGCGGAAGCCAGTTCCACAACTCCCTTGATCTTTGAAAAGAAGCCGCCCGCCTGCTCCTTCGTCATCTTTCCTTTGCCAATCGCCCGTTCATAATTCTTCTTGATGATGTTCAGCCCGCCCTGGACAAAGCGATCTTCGATGTCCCGCATGGAGACTTCATGGCCGGCCTCTGCGAAGACCTGGGCAATCCCCGAGCCCATCAACCCTGCACCCAAGACGCAAATCTTCTTCACCTCCATCGTTTTCTCCTTTCGAAAGAAGTCGCCGCAATCTTTACGTTCTTTCCACGATCGTGGTCATCCCCATTCCTCCGCCGACACAAAGGGTTGCCAAACCCATCTTCAATCCTCGCCTGGCCATTTCATAGAGCAGGGTGATAATGATCCTTGCGCCCGTCGAACCGACCGGATGACCCAAACCGATGCCGCT
>Ga0315285_10001476_pt1 | contig 24767 bp, 9 predicted proteins | sample YL17G09_36_MG_FD_203698 | JGI IMG/M metagenome (GOLD analysis project Ga0315285, IMG submission 203698) | Sediment microbial communities from Yellowstone Lake, YNP, Wyoming, USA - YL17G09_36 | ecosystem: Environmental > Aquatic > Freshwater > Lake > Sediment | place: USA: Wyoming | collected... | reverse complement strand
ACTACATGACCTACCGTCCCGCATCCACGTCGGTCCTCCTGTTCGGCGGCAGGGGTGCCGGGGGCGCGCTGCAGGACACGTGGCGCTACACGAACGCGCGCAACTGGGCGGTAGTCGGCGTCAGCACATTCCCGCCGCCCCGCCAGCACATGGCTTTCACGTATGACACGAACTCGGACGTCGCGATCATGTTCGGCGGGCGCGACCCCAGCTTCAACCAGCTCGGAGACACGTGGAGCCTCGAGGCATCCTATCGCGCGGCGGGGAAGTACGGGTCCGCAGTCTTCGACAGCACTTGCGGCAACGTCGACTGGCGGACGCTCTGGTGGAACAAGAGTACACAGCCAGTGAACACCTTCCTACGCTTCCAGCTCGCGACCAGCGACTCCGCCACAGGGCCCTGGAGCTACGTCGGACCTGGCGGTTCGATCAGCGCCTACTACACGATGCCCCCGTCGGCGGTCTGGACGGGCCACGACAACCACCGCTTCCTGCGTTTCCTCGGCGACTTCGGCTCATTCGACACGCACGCGACGCCCAGCATGGAGGACGTCTCGATCGACTACAACTGCCCGCAGAACCCGCCGTATATTGTGAGCACGAACCCCGCGCACATGCAGAGGGACATTCCTCCGCTCTATCCGATAAACGTCACGTTCTCGGAGCCGATGAATATCAACAGCTTGAACTGGCAGTTCCTGCTGGGACCCGCCGTCACACTCAACCCGAACTGGAGCCCTGACCACACGTTCGTAAGCCTCACCCACACCCAGCCATTCCCCGAGACGAAGCTTTACCAGGTCCAGATAGCCGCCATGGACATGGATGGCAATAACCTGGTCGCCGGTCCCGGCCCGACCCCTGCGCCGAACCCGTGGATGTTCATAACGATCACAACATACCCCGTCATAACCAACACCAACCCGGCGCTCGACGATGCGAACGTGGCCTTGACCGCGAACATAGTGGTGGACTTCAGCGAGGGCATGGACCAGGCATCGGTCAAGTGGACGATCGACCCGCTGATAACGCTGAACCCCGGGTGGACGAACGGCGACGCCCGCCTCACGCTCTCCCACGTCGACCAGTTCACGCAATGCACGCCGTACACGGTGCAGGTCACGAACGCCACGGACAAGTCGGGGAACCCGCTCATCCCTGACCTCAAGCCGAACCCGTGGTCGTTCTCGACCGTGTGCATCAACCCCTACATAGTCGCGGTGTCCCCGTTCCCCGTCATGATGGACGTCCCGGTCGCGGCCCCGATCCACGTCAACTTCAGCGAGCCGATGAACATAGCAACCGTGAACTGGACGCTGCTCCGCGGGACGCCCGTGACCTTCACCCCGTCATGGACCGACTCCAACAGGCGGCTCAAACTCACGCACACCCCGAACTACCCCGGCTGCATGCCCTACGAGATCAAGATCGGCGGGAAGGACGTCGACGGCAACGTGCTCTTCCCTGGCCCGTTCCGCAACTCGCCGCCGAACCCCTGGACCTTCATGACGGTGTGCAACAACCCGTACATGATCGACACGCGTCCCGTGAACGGGTCGCTCGACGTCGCGCTCGACACGAACATCCAGATATTCTTCAGCGAGGTGATGAACAACGCCTCGCTCGAACTGTCGATAACGCCGGCGATAATGGAGGTGGGGCGGATCTGGGACGGCGAGAACTACGCGGTCACGATAACGCACACGGGCTTCACCGAATGCACTCGCTACACCGTACTCGTCACCGCAGCGCGCAGCGCTGGCGGTTCCAACCTCGTGCAGGGCCCCGCCCCGAACCCGTTCGTCTTCGACACGATATGCGTCTCGCCCTACGTCCTCTCGACCGATCCGTACAACGACGAGAGGCTCGTGCCGGTCGACAGGGCGATCAGGATCACGTTCAACGAACCGATGAACACGGGCACGGTGCTGTTCGTGCTGACTCCGGATGTCACCGGCAAGTCACTCTCCTGGTCAGGCGGCAACACCATCCTGACCGTCACCCACTCGACGCCTTTCGCGGCGTCGACGACCTACGTGGCATTCGTGGACGGGACCGGCGAGGACGGCCGCTCTCTCCTCATCCCGGGGCCTGCCGTGCCGAACCCGTGGAACTTCACGACGCGGCCGCCGGGATTCTACTTGGTTTCGACTGACCCCGCCGACGGACAGCAGAACGTGCCGCTGACCAAGAGCGTCGTGGTCACGTTCAGCGCGGCGGCGAGCCGAGCCTCGTTCACCGCGACATTCTCCCCGACGGTCACCTGGACGCCCTCGTGGACCAACGGCGACCAGACGGTCACCCTCGATCACGCCGCCGCGTTCGCGGACTGCAGAGACTACACGGTGACGGTCACCGCCACGGACACCTTCGGCAACCCGCTCATCACGGTGCCGGGGTCGGCGCCGAATCCCTGGACGTTCAAGACGGCCTGCGCCCCGCCATTGAGCCCGCCTGGCGGCCTCCGAGTGACGCGCACCCCGCCCAACGGCATCACCCTCACGTGGAGGGCGGTCACGGGCGCGACGAGCTACGTCATCTACTCCGCGACATCGAGGTTCGCTCCCTGGCCCTGGGCGCAGGTCACCGAGGTCCCCGGGACGACCTACACCGTCGCGGGTCACCTGTCGGACGGGCTGTCGCACTTCTACATAGTCAGGGCGAAGGACCCGACGCGGACCAGCGCCAACTCGACAATGGGCGCGAAGGTGCCTCTCGCCTTCCCCTACAACTCCGCGAAGGGCAACACGCACTGGTTCTCGCTGCCCTACAGGTCGGCCTACCTCAAGGCGAGCGACATCTCCAACGAGCTCACTTCGGCGCAGATCTCTGCCGTGGCGAAGTGGAACCCGGCGCAGCAGAAACCCATCCTGTGGTACTTCCTTCGCGGCAAGTGGCGGGGGACGGACTTCACGGTCAACCCCGGCGACGGGCTGTACCTGGGAGTGAAGACCACCTTCACCTGGATCGTCGTCGGGAATGACGGCTCTGTCACCCTCTCTTTTAGCGTGAACCCGCCATCGCGCGGCAACTTGAACTGGATTTCCCTGCCCTACACATCGACGTACGCGGACGCGAGCGACATAGTCACGCACATCGAGGGTTCGACGGGACCGTCGGCGAACACGAAGATCACCGAGGTGGCGAAGTGGGACGTGGCCGCTCAGGCGCTGATCAAGTACGCGTGGTCGCCGTCGGGCTGGTCCGGGACGGACTTCACGTTCGCCCCCGGGGACGGGCTGTACCTGAAGATAGTCGCCGACTTCACCTGGATGCCTTTCCTGATCACTCCTGAGGTTCCGTAGGCGGGAGGATTGGAGCTCCGCACCAGAAACCTTAAGGACGGACTATCTTATGCGTCGGCGGCCGGGGCGGCATCGTAGTCCCCGTCACGAGCCTGATCTCGTCGCGATTCCCGGCCAGCGTGGGGAAAGAGGTTGAGAGAATGAGTCTGTCAATCATGAGGAGAGTACTTGTCGGAGCAGTTGTCGCAGCGTTCGTGCTGTCAGCGCTCGTCCTGACCGTCCCTCGCGTCCAGGCGGCCACCTGGATGCAGGACACGGCAGTGGATTTCGGGCAGGACACCCTGAGCGGCCTGGAGATACTCGGGTCGGGATCACCGGCCTACCTCCAGATCCTCAAGGACAGCACTGACTGGAAGGAGGAGTCGCCGTCCTCGGATCCTGGCGCCCGGGAAGGCCCCGCCATGGCCTATGACTCGATGAATGGCGTCGTCGTCCTGTTCGGCGGTTACAACTCGCTGAACTTCAATGACACGTGGGAATACACCCCCGGGTCGAACACATGGAGCCAGGTCTCCCCGCCGACCGCCCCGTCACCCCGTGCATACGCGGGAATGGCGTATGACAGCGCGCAGAACAGGATGGTGCTCTTCGGCGGAGTGTCCGACTCCGACTATGAGGCGGACACCTGGGAATACAACGCAGCCGCGAACACCTGGCAGCAGACGACGCCGGTGACGTCCCCGCCGAAGATGACGACGTATCACCTGACTTTCTACCAGACGCAGGGGAGGGTGCTCCTCGAGGGCCAGAACCTCCTCACGTCATCCATGGAGACTTGGGCGTACAACGCCGCGACGGACCTGTGGACGAACCGGGGCCCGACGGCGCAGCCCTTATCGCGATCGAGCCCCGCCCTGAGCTACAACGGGGACTTGGACCGCGCGGTCCTCTTCGGGGGTTTCGACGCGTCGGTCCCGCCCGGGACAATCCTGGGCGACACGTGGGAGTACTCCTGGAGCTTGAACACGTGGACGCAGACGGCCAACGCGGGCCCGGCGCCCAGGACCTCAGCGGGTCTGAGTTACAGGTCATCGGCCCCCGCCACGTACCTCTTCGGCGGTAAGGACGCGACGACTTACTACACCGACACGTGGCGGTATCCCGACTTCTTCGGCAATCACCAGTGGGAATACGTCATGACGCAGCGCAACCCGGTGGGCCGCGCTGTGTTCGGCTTCACCGACGAGACGCCTGCGAAGAAGTCGTTCTTCTACGGCGGCAGGACGAACGGTGGCCTGCCGACCTCGGACACGTGGTCCATGGGCCCGGTCTACCGCCTCTCCGGCACGGTCGTCTCGAACACGTTCGACAGCGGCGGTGCGAATGTCGACTGGAACACGATCTCCTGGGTCGGGACATCGAGCCCGCCCACGACGGTCCTGCGATTCATGCTCGCCACGAGCAACGATCCCGCTGGCCCCTGGGACTATAAGGGACCGGGCGGTTCGGGCAGCGCCTACTACACGGTATCCCCCACCGCCATCTGGACGGGGCACGACGGCCAGCGGTACATGAGGTACTTCGCGCAGATTTACACCCTTGATGACCTCGTCTCGCCCACCCTCGACAGCATCACGATTGATTATACGGTCGCCGCGTCGAATCCGTACATCATCATGACGGATCCGGCCGACCTGAAGCCCCAGGTGCCCACGGACAAGACCATATCGATAAGGTTCAGCGAACCGATGATACCTGGGAGTGTGGATTACACCATCGTCCCGAGCCTCACGACGACGAGGGAGTGGTCCGAAGGCAACTCGAAGCTGACGATTAACCACACCGCGCCGCTTCAGCAGTGCAAGCTCTACACCGTAACGGTCACGGCGGGGACGGATGTGGACGGGAATCCGCTCGTCCCCGGCCCTGGCCCGACCCCGACGCCGAATCCATGGACATTCACGACAATCTGCATACCGCCCGAAATTACCTCGACCGTCCCGATTCAAGGGGCCATAGACGTCGCCCTGAATGCCGACATCGTCGTCACATTCACTGAAGCGATGAACAAGAGCAGCGTCGTCCCGACGATCACCCCCCTGTTGATCTTGACGCCGACATGGTCGAACGGCGACACGGTTGTGACGTACAGCCACGCGACCGAGTTCACGCAGTGCGTGGACTACACGGTCGAAATCACCGGAAAGGACGTCGACGGCGCGAACCTCATCCCAGGCATGGCGCCGAATCCTTGGTCGTTCAGGGTGGTGTGCAACATACCCTACGTCGTCTCCACCACTCCCATCCACATGCAGATCGACGTGGGCCTTTCGCAGAACATCGTGGTCACGTTCAGCAAGCCGATGAACACGGCGACGGTCGTCGCGAACATGAACCCGGTCATCACCCTCAACCCGACGTGGTCCAACGGGGACAAGACGGTGACCTACAGCCACGTCCCGTTCCAGACCTGCACTGGGTACACGGTGACCATGACCGGCAAGGACACGGTCGGCACCGACCTCTGGACCGGCAGGTACGACGGCTTCGCGGAGAACCCGTGGGCGTTCGCCACAACCTGTTCGAACCCGTTCATCGTGTTCACGGTGCCGCCGGACGGGGCGACCGACGTCAATCAGCTCGCGGACATCGTCGTGCAGTTCAGCAAGGCGATGAACAACTCGACGGTGACGTACGACCCGCAGCCGAGCGTCCCGCTCAGCGCGATGTGGGATGTCGACAACAAGGTGCTGTTCCTGAACCACACGCAGAGGTTCACGTGCGGCGTCCACCAGATGACGATCACCGGCAGGGACACGGGCGGCAACAGCCTCGTCAACGTGCTCGCGCCAAACCCCTGGACGTTCACGCCGTTCTGTCCGAACCCCTATATCGTCTCGACGGACCCGGCCAACAATACGTTCGGGGTGCCCCTCGACAAGGAAGTGGTCGTCACCTTCAATGAGCCGATGGATCCCCTCAGTCTGGTCCATTCGCTCACCCCGCCAGACGTCACGATGACGCCGTCATGGTCCGTCGGGAACACGGTCGTGACCTTCACCCATATCGCGCCTCTCCTGGCCGATACGACCTACCGCTTCTTCGTGGACGGCACGGACGCGGGCGGGAACGGCCTCATACCCGCCACGATCCCGAACCCATGGTGGTTCACCACTGTCGGGGCGGCCCCCTACATAGTCTCCACTGTGCCGCCTGATGGCCAGACCCTTGTGCCTCTCAACCAGGACATCGTCGTCACCTTCAGCGAGCCGATGGACACAGCGATGACCTCATGTGCGGTGAATCCCTCAACCCCGCCCATGACACCAACATGGTCTGGAGGAAACACCATACTGACGCTCAGCCACGCCACGCCGTTCAGCCCTCTGACGGCTTACACGGTTACATGCTCGGGGCAAGATCCTAGCGGGAACACCCTCACCACAGGTCCGGTCCCCAACCCGTGGACATTCACGACGGCTGCGTTTGTGCCGCCGGAGATAACGCTCACCGATCCGCAAGATGGCGCGATCGACGTGCCCCTCACCCAGGACATCGTCGTCACCTTCAGCGAGCCGATGAACACAGTGACGGTCTCATGCGTACTGAGTCCGCCCGGTGTCACGCTGACGGCATCGTGGGCTCTCGGTAACACCGTGCTGACCCTCAGCCACGCGACGCCGTTCACGGTCTCCACGACGTACACGGTGACGTGTCAGGGCAAGGACATGGACGGGAACGACCTGGTCGCAGGCTCTGTCCCGAACCCGTGGTCCTTTACGACCGTGGGCGTCCAGCCTCCGGAAGCCCCAGGAGGTCTGCAGGCGGCGAAGGTTCCGCCGTCGATCGTCAGGCTGACTTGGAGGGCGGTGACTGGCGCGGACTCGTACCGCATTTATGAATCCTCCAACAGGTTCGCTGCGTTCCCGTGGACCATCCTCGGAGAAACGTCGGCCACGACATATGACGCGAACCACCTCGCGGACGGCCAGACGCACTTCTACATCGTGCGCACCGTAAAGGGCGGCATCGAGAGCACGAACTCGACCATGGCGGTCAAGATCGAGAGGAGCATCGGCTACAGCCCAACAGGCGCGAACATCTACTGGTTCTCCCTGCCGTATCACTCCTCCTACTTGAGGGCGAGCGACATTTCGACCGAGCTGACATCGACGAAGATCAGTGTCGTCGCGAAGTGGAACCCCGCCGCGCAGAAGCCGGTCCTATGGTTCTATCTCCGTAACAAGTGGCGGGGAACGGACTTCACGATCAGCGCCGGCGAAGGGCTGTACATAGGCTCCGTGAGCAACTTCTCGTGGGCCATCGTCGGCACCGACGCCAGCGTGATCCTGTCGTTCACATATAATTCCCCGCCGAAGAACAACATTCACCTGATATCCGTCCCGTCCACAGGAACATACGTCAGGGCGAGCGACGTCGCGAACGAGCTCACGTCGAGCAAGGTCACGGAGATAGGCTTCTGGGACCCTGTGACTCAGACGATGCTGAGGTGGTACTGGACCGGCTCGACATGGGCGGGCGATGATTTCGCGTTCAATCCCGGCGACGGGATTTACATCATGATTGCGTCCAGCTTCAACTGGCAACCCGAACTGATAACACCGGAGGTGGCATGATGGAAATCAAGAGATATTTGGCGGTCTGGCTAGCGATGTGGCTAGTATTCGCGGCTTTCGTAGGAATGACGGCGACAGCATTGCCGAACCATATTGTGGCGGGCGGTGTCATGGGCCCTGGCGGCGACAAGTCCGCAGGGGCGGCGAACCCCGCGAACGCTGCCGGCATGGTGTTCTACTCGACGAGCAAGCCCTCGTACACGCTGATAAACGGCGCTGACGAATTCACGCAGGCGGACGGAACCGATCCCGCGATTTTCGCCGTCGACGTCGGTGTCGTCTGGGATTGGCTGGACGGGGACAACATGACGACGGTCTACGAGACCACATCAGGCGTCGCCGGCTGGTCCGGTGCGAACCACACGACCTCACTCAACTCGACGCTGCACACTGGGTCGCCCACGCAGGACATCGGCGACGCGACCCTCGAGCCGTTCCCGACGCTCACGATGGCGAAGGGCGGGGACTGGGTCGATCTGTCTTGGACCCCCCTGATCGACGCGGGCGGCAACGTGATGTCCTACAACGTGCTTAGGGCGGCCACCCCGGCAGGTCCATTCGTCAATATCAGGGTCGTAATCGACACTCCTGGCGGCAAATCGTACAACGACACCAGTCTCCCGATGGGGCCGGAGTGTTACCAGCTCTCGGTCAACTACCTGAGGGACACCGTCGGCGGCTTATACGAAACGGTCGGCCGATCGAATATGGTGTGCACCGTCATCACCGGGACGCCGCCCTCCGTCCTGAACACGAACCCTGCGAACAACGACGTCAACGTTCCCCTCGCCGCGAACATCGTCATCACATTCAGCGAGGCGATGGACACCGCGACAGTCGCGTACCCGATCACCCCGTCCATCACGCTCACGCCCGCGTGGTCCATAGGGAACACGATGCTGACGCTGACCCACGCGACTCCCTTCACAATCTGTCAATCATACAGCATCGACCTGACGGGCAAGGACCTCGACGGCAACGACTTGGTCCCCTCGCCGACGACCTGGAGTTTCACCGCCCTCTGCGACCAGCCGTTCATCATCTCGACCGTCCCTGCGGACGCCGCAGTGGGCGTCCGTCTGATGGCGGACATCGTGATAACGTTCAGCGAGCCGATGAACATCGGGACCGTGGCATATCCAACCGTCCCGAGCGTCACGCTCACCCTTGGCTGGTCGGCGGGCAACACCGTGCTCACCCTCACGCACGCCGTGCCCTTCACCGCCGGGACGAGCTATCAGGTCACCGTCACAGGACAGGACACGGACGGCAACGCCCTCATAGCGGGACCTGTGCCTAACCCATGGACTTTCGCGGCGAACAACCCGCCCACGGCGGACCTCGACCCCTCGGACACCCTCGTCGGGATCTGCTGCACCGGAGGAACCGGTCTCCTGATTCCCTGGTCCATGAGCGACATCGAGACGCCGACGAACCAGCTCATCGTCTACCTGAACTACACCCTGGGAGTGTCGTCGTACCCGATTGCAGGCCCCCTCACGGGCCAGACATCCTACCTGTGGACGACTGATGCAGTCGACGGTTCGATCACGATCTATCTCGAGGTCTTCGACGGCGTGCAGGCATCCGCCCAGGACTCGAGCGCGAGCGTGAAGATCGATTCGACGCCGCCGCAGGTCGATGCCCCCAACGTCGTCCCCGCGCAGGGAGCCACCGGCGTGCCGACGGACTCCCAGGTCGTGATCAAGTTCACCGAGCCGATGCAAACCTCGACCGTGCTCGTCACCTTCGCGCCTGCGGTCTCGAACGTGGTCCTCACATGGGACGCGGCGAACAGGAACGCCACCGTCGCACACGCGCTGTTCGACGTCAGCCAGGCCTACGCGATGACCGTGAACGCCTCGGCGAAGGACGACTGCACCCCGGGCAACGACCTGGGATCCGACTTCGTGAGGTCGTTCACGACGGGAACCGGTGCGAAGGCGCCGAGTCGTCCGACGAACCTCGCGGTCTCGTCGGTCGCGTACAACAAGGCGGACCTCACATGGACCGCCTCGACGAATTACACCGACGGATCCGCGTTGACTGTGACCCGCTACAACGTCTACCGATCGACAACCTCGGATCCAGACACCGCTGCCGTAATCGGGAGCCCGACAACGACGACGTTCACCGACTCGAACGTCGAGCAGGAGAAGACCTACTACTACTGGGTGACGGCCGTCAACGAGACGAGCATCGAGAGCGACTACAGCAACGAGGCCCACACCACGATCCCCAAACAGACGACGGAGGGAGAGTTCCCGTGGATCTGGATAATCGTCGTGCTTATCGTGGTCCTGCTGGTGATCGGCCTGATCTTGCTCATGCGCCGGAAGAAACCGGAGGAACCGCTGCCGGAGCCCTCAGAGGGTGAGGAACCGCCACCAGAAACAGAGGCCGCACCCGAGGAAGCTCCCCCCGAAGAAGCTCCTCCGGAGGAGACCTCCGAAGCCGCACCCGAGGAAAAGCCTGGCGGGCAATAGACGCAGATCCCCCACGCCCCGCGTTGGACAAGGGTGCCGCGAACAAGACCGACGTCGAGTGCACCACGTGAGGTACCAAGTGCGGGCTCTGAGCTTTGGCGGTGCAGGCCCAGATCTCGCTTGCGCGTTCCGGCTTGAGCTTGTCCGCCCCCGCGAACGAAACCTGGGAGACTCCGCCGGTATCTGTGGGAAGCTCGAGACAAGCGAAGTGCTGGGGATTCCCTCAACCCGTTATTGGTCCGCAGAAGCCCCGCCAAAGTCGATTCAGGCGCGGGAAACATACATCCGTGCGAGAGTCTGCGGTGCCTTCGTGTCAGCCCAGGGCGGGTCAAGGTATTATCCGATTTGATTCCATTCTGGATGGAGTGTCGCGGCGACACCATTATATACGCTTGCCAGCGATATGGGTCCGAGGAACGCGCTGGGGAGAGGTTGGGTAGGTTACTCAGCGTGTCAGGAGGACGGGGTACCATGATGCGCAGTTCCGAATCGCTCCTCGTTTTTCTGAATTCTCCCTAAGTGCTCTCTTCCCTATGGAGTGAGAGGAGTGTCTTTGGCAGACCGAGCCCAAAGGGACAGAAGAACAGGCGGACCGCGCACAGCTGCGTCAATTGTCGGAGTGGGGGAGGTCGCGTCATTGGCCCGATGTCGCTTCATCGGAGGGGGAAAACGATGAAAGACCATTTGGAGAATTTGAAAAAAGGAGTAGGCGCTTTGTGCATCGTCCTTGCGATGGTGCTCATGGCGTTTGTCGGATTCGTGCAGGCACAATCCGGCAATGTGAGTGTGTCCCCTGATGTGGGGACGCGTGGAGAGACCCTAGAGTCGGTCTCTTTGATGAACGGAGAGATAACACAAACCACTGTCGATCAGAACGGCAACGCAATCTACCAGAAACCACCGTTCGAGGAACCGTCGGCGCAGGCTGCGACAGCCGGCGGCGACATCGTCGACGGCGAGAAGAACGAGATCATAACGCCCGACGGGAAGATGATCATCGAGGTAGACAAGCAAATGGCCAGGATGACCGAGTTGATGGACTCACCGAACCGCGAAGTGACCTATGAGTCGGAGAACGGACAGATCATAGTAAGAACACGGTCCATCCCTGGTTGGCTTGACGCCAACGGTCCTTACGGAAATGCGAACTGCCTCGAGGGCTCGTGCACAATCCACTTCAAGGTGGTCGTCCACGACAACCCGAACATAATCATGTTCCGCTGGGACTTCAACAACGATGGTGTGTTCGACTATCCCGCGCAGACGTCTCCCGGTCTTCTTGGCGACTGGGTCACCTATGCGGAGTTCGACTACACCTTCTACGACAATTACTACACCGACATTGTCGTGCAAGGGTGGGACGGGGTGAGCACCTACATCGTCATCAACACAGGTACCATCCTTGGCGGGCTCTACAACTTCAACCTGACCTGGTCGTGGATCGGAGCTACGTGGCGCCTCGTGGGCAACTACTTCAAGGCGAAGAAGGCCTTCACCATCACGGATTTGGGCTACTACCAGTGGCCCGGCTACACATACTACAAGATGTACATCTGGATCAGAAACGCGGCCTATCCAGCCGGACGACTCGGCATTTGCGACCCTACACACATCAACAGTCAATGGAACTGGTGCACCTTGCCGACCGCAGTGAACATCGTTACAGGAACCGAGTACTGGCTCGGGCAGCGTATCGAGAGCACCCACCGTGGATGGACGACTGCCCCGCCGCCGCTGGCAGTCAACCCGTACATATCGCACCTGGGCGTAGGGTACATATTCTGCTATCTCGCGGACCCGGACCAATGCAATGCGAACACCCTTGGGAGTGCAGTCTACGCTCTCGGTGTCGACTTCAAGTACCGTGAGACCTTGGTCTTGCCAGACGTGGTGAGCGCCAAGTCGCACCTGCAGGTCTCGAACGTCGCACCGGACGCCTGGGGGGTTCGGACTGACCCGAGCCCAGGACTTGAGGGCACGCCGATAAAGTTCTACGGCACATTCCAAGATCCCGGAAGGGACGACACATGGCAATACCGCTGGCTATTCCCTGGCGGTGTGACAGGCCCGTGGCTGCCGGTCGATAAGCTGTCTGGCGGCGCGAGAGTACTAATACTGCACTCCTGGACAGGCGATGTCGTCCAAATCAAGGCGAACATCATCGCGATGTGCGGTTCGTACTGCGTCAAGGTCGATGATCTTGACATGGGTGCTGCCGGACAGAACAGAGTGCCAGCCCTGTCAGAATTGCTTCCGTACGATGTCCTGGTGGTCGGGACGAACTATGTACCAGCAAACGGGGTCGCCATGGGCGACCTCCTTGCGGACTACATGGACCGGGCTGGACCAACCGGCGGCGGAGTCGTCATGATGACGTTCGGGTTCGCCACTGTCAGTTTCGGCATTTCGGGACGATGGCAGACAGACTACTATTCACCCGTGCCCAATGGCGCGACCCTCTACGCTACATCGACCCTAGGCACGATCTTCGTCCCGGGACACCCGCTCCTGGACGGCGTAGCCTCGTTGTCAGCCTACTACCGCCACTCGATCACTACAGTCAACCCGGGCGCGACGAGAATTGCGAACTGGGCAAGCGGCCAGGTACTGGCGGCGACGAACGTGAACCCGAAGGTCGCGAACGGCGCGCGCGCAGTTGCCCTGACATACTTCCCGGCGCTCAACGTGGGCGGCGACTACATACGGATGATCGTGAACGCGATAAAGTGGGCGTCTCGACAGCCGGACCCGGTTGTGAAGACGATGCCCATCGAGTTCGGTCCGTACGAACGCCTGATTCCGGACGATGACCCCACAACGACCACGCCGGTGGACCCTGTGCCTGTGAGCGTACAGGTTAAGGACGATGACGACGGCAAGTTCCTGGTCTACAACCAGAACCAGCTCTCGTTCAACGACTTCAACAGCGCGGTAGACTGTTACTGGGCATCGCCCACCGTCTACAGTTGGCCGGCAGGTTGGAGCGTGAATCCGTCACATGGCTGGCGTTGCGAGGCCAATGCCAACTACGGGAGCCGTGCAGCAAGCATCCTCTGGGACTACAACGACCCTGTCTACGGAACTGGGAACGGGATTTCGGACCTGTACACGCCGAGCTACGACTTCACGGGATTCAACCTGGCCCGCATCGAATTCGATACGGACTGGTACGGTCCCATGACGCCAGGTCCATCGGATGGCTATGTTCATGCATCCATTGACGGCGGAGCGACATACCCGATACTGCTCAAGGAATACCACTCTCTCAACCCGTCGCGATACACCGGTCACGTATTGATCGACTCGTATGCTCTGGGCGGGTACTCGAACGTCAAGATCCGCTTCGAGTATGTGAGCCATGACGACGTCTGGTGGTTCGTCGACAACGTCAGGGTCACCGGGTTCTTCGCTGAGACCATCGACGGCCTCGGAGAGGCATCTGGGACGGCCCTGGTCGCGAACGTACCGCCAACCATAACCGGTGGCTTCGACAGCTCGTTCCGTCTCGAGGCGCAGGGGCTCGACTTCAAAGGTTTCCTGATCCAGGACCCGGCGCTGATGGCGTCGACTGAGTGGTTCGCATACTCTTGGAACATGGGCGACGGCACCCCGACGACGTGGTATTACAAGGGGACGATGACGGCGCCGAAGTTCAAGATACTGCTGATCCATTCGCTGGACACCGTCGGCTGCACTACCTACTGTCTGGCTGGAGTGAACATGCTCTTGGCACTGGATGATGTCGCATATGTGGACACCTTTAACTTCTTCCAGTCTCCGCCAACGGCTCCGTCCTTGACGCTCATGATGAACTACGACGTCATCATGGTCGCCGAGAACAACGCCTGGATAGGCTCGGACCCGTGGGACACCGCGAAGCGCCTGACGGGCGACCGCCTCGCCTCATATCTTGAGGCGGGACGCGGCGGAGTTGTCACGTGGTTCGGTCCGTACACCGACGACTCGACCAACGGTCCGATATGGGACCTCTTCGGACGCTTCAGGGACTGGGACTACGGCCCCTACGAGCGCGAGTTCAGGGTCGCATCAGCCGGAGTACTTGGCCCGATCTTCGACCCCAGCCACGACGTCATGACGGGTGTTCGCTCCGGACAGGTGACCTTGACGTTCACCCAGATGGGCGCGAACAAGATGACAGTCGGCGGACTGGGACTGGCGGCGGGAAAGAACGGCGTGAACCTCGCAGACACTCTGGCCGGCGGGCGCGCAGTCGGAGTCAAGGAGCTGACGAACGGCATGCGTGTCGTGCACATCGGCGCCTTCCTGGCGAATGCCGGTGCCGACATGCCTAAGTTGGCTCGAAACGCGATCGGCTGGGCAGCCGGCGGCATCCCGAACGAGAAGATACCCGCGTTCAACTACCAGTACGGTGACAACGGCGTCTACGATGTCGAGCTGAATGTCATCGACGACGACATGGGCTACATCTGGGACCCGGTGAACAGCGTGCCGGTCCAAGTCATACCCGGCATGCCGTACACCCAGAGGACCATGACCGTCACCGTCGACAACGTGGACCCGACGATCACGCCAGGCAGCCTCCAGGCATTCATCGCAACGACAGTGTGCGTGCGAGTGTCTGGTGATGCCGGTAACTCGGTGACCGCGGAGATCTACGAGGACGGCACACTCGTCTCTACGACGACGACGCTTAGGACCGGCGGAAGTCCGAACCCGGATGACGAGAAGTGCGGGCTGTTCAAGCTCGATGTCTTGAAGGCCCACACCTACGACGCCAAGCTCAACTATGTAGCGCCCGGTGGTGGCAGCAACCCAACCTGGTTGATATTCAACCCCTGGCGCGACCCGGTGACGCCTGGCCACGGTTCGGTGACCTGGAAGTACGACTTCGACAAAGGCGGACAGACAATCCCGCAGTCTCTCTCCACGTTGAAGAGGGCCCTGCTCGACTCCGGCCAAGGCGCGAAGATCGACTTCACGGCAGACGCCTACGACCCCGGCACTGACGACCTGGCATTCTTCTGGCAGTGGGGCGCGGTGAGCTCTTCACCATACGACGTCCCGAACGGCGCGACCACGGTGTACGAGATCAACGTGCACAACAACAACGGAATGCCGACCAGCGACGGGATCTTGGCTGACCCGCAGCACCTCGGGTTCTCGGAGCCGTTCTTCGACAGGACGGCCAACAGCGTGACGAGCCCGCTGGGAACGATGAACTACCGTGTCCACGACACGGCCGTGCATGCCTTCGACATGGAGCAGTCGATGTACTACGTGACGTTGATCGTCTTCGACGATGACAACGGGCGCGGGTACCCATCGGCGTTCCAGACCGACGGCATAGACATGGAGTTTATCTTCCTGGACCTGAGCTAGACGGACGATGAAGGAGGGGCTCACGCCCCTCCCCTTTTACATTTTTATCTTCTCTTTTCCACTCGCACTTCCACGGTCCCTCCAACCAGATCGGAGACGAAACCTCCAGGAAAAGCACACTCTCCTCCTCGTCGAGTAAGCACGCGATTCGCTCAGTCATCAGGTTCGCAGGCTTAATCTATGGACTACGCTTTGCCCTTTTCTTCACCCGGCTTGCTGACTTTCTTCTCTTCGACTTTCTTCACTGCAGCAGCGGTAGCCTTGTTTACGCCCGGCGAACTGACTTTCCGCACTTCGGTTTTCTTCTGCGCGATGACGGCACCTTTTTCCACGCCAGGTTTGCTGACTCTCTTCCCCGTGGTCTTCATCGGCGCAGCCACGGTCGCCTTGCCTTTCTCAGGCTTGCTTGCTCCCTGTGACTCGGCTTTCTTCCCCCCGACCGCGGCAACCTTGTCTCCCCCCTTGCCCCTGCGGCGCAGAAGCCAGGGCATGAGGACGCTGAGGAACGCCCCGAGCGCAACCGCCAGACAAACCGTGAGTATCAGCAGCCACGCAGGGATGGCGTATGTTCCATTATCGCCGCTAGTGATTCGCGTGAGAGTGAAGTCGCCGAGATCCACGACACTCTGGTTCAGCCGAGGCTCCGCCGCTAGCGTCAGCGTCTCGAATCCGTATGCGCTCGCGCGGACTGTGTAGAGGCTGAAGTCGAGGTTGAGGAAGCGGAACACCCCATCGGTTCCCGTGACATTGGCTCGGACGACGAGACCGTTTGCCAAGAGCTCCACGAGGGCCCCGGAGAGAGGGGTGGTCGCGTCCATGACACGTCCCCGCACCTCGCCGCGCGTGGGCGGAGGTGCGACGCCCGACATCGAGAAGTGCCAGACCGTCGCGTTTCCCGCATACTCCCACCCATCAGTGACCCCAAGCTTCCAGAAGTAGGTGGTGCCCTCCGCGAGGTCGACAGTGACGCTGGTGTCGGCGGACGTCCCATTGATTGAAGTCCCGAACCCCTCGTCCTCGCTGATCCAGTAGTGGTAGGTGACAGGATCGCCTTCCGCATCCGTCACCGGCTGCCACATGAGGGTGACGTTCGGGTCTATGTCGGTCGTGCCGTTCGACGGAGAGAATGGTGGCGGGACTTGCGGCGGGGTGTTCGTCCTGAAGAACGCTCCGGCTGAAGCAGACCAAACCCTCCCGTCAAAGACCGACACGCTCATCAGGAAAGCGCTGCCCCTGGTGAAGGTTGGACCGGAATAGGCGACTGAAGTCGTGGTGCCCGTGGCGTTCTGGAACCACAGGAGAGTGGACGGTGAGACCCGGCTGACTGAGACGTTGAAGGCGATCTGGGCCAGGTCTCCGCTGTTCGCATCCTGGAACTGCCAATCGAACGTTGGCGTGTCCGAGCGGATGTGACTGATTCCTTCGGTGCCGCCGGTGTAGCCATCGACCGCCAGGTCGAGTGCCTCCGGAGGGACGTTTATCAGCGCCCGCGTTGACCGAATCGTCGCGAACGACTGGACGTAGTCGCCCGACTCGACGGACACGTAGCTGGAATCCTTGACCTCGAGTCCGACCGTCGCGTCTGCGGTGCCGGGACGGGCGAAATCGACGAGGAGGATGAGCGAGGTTGACGCGGATTGCGTCACCTGCAGGGAAAGGGGGAACGTCAGCGTGCCTGAGGTAGGTGCGCTCGCACCGAGGAGCTGGTCCGGGCCGGTCACCGTGCCCGAATAGTCCAGGTCGTTGTACATGAGGATTCTGTCAACGTCCGTGTCGCTCGTTGTCCCTATGCGATCCACGCGGATGCCGGTGACGTTTATGTCCGGGTCGGACGTGAAGAGGAAGAGCTGGAGGAAGGGCACAAGCTGCGCTCCCTCATCGACCATGATTGGAGCGAGATCCACGCCCGCCACCGAGAGGAGGTCTGGCGGTTTGGCGAGGACGTATGGTCCGAAGAAGATCACGGAAAGCACGGTGTTGTTGTTGTCGGAGGCGTTGAACTGGTATGAGTAGTTCAGTCCGGGCGCCGTCAGGATGACCGAGGCTCCGAAGATGGCGCCTGCAGAGTAGTTGTCAGGATCCTCTATCCAACCCATGTTCGCGAGCGCGATCGATGTCAGGCCGACGTCTCCCATGAAAAGGGACACTTCGATTGATTTCGGGGCGACACCCTCAGCATCCTGGTACACCACACGATAGGTGAACGTGTCGCCGGCGATCCCTTGGACGGGTGACACGGTCCCGCCGAGGAGACCCGGCGGCTGGTCGGGGCAGTAAACCACCGGGCCGTTCCTGTCCTGAGTGGAGTTCGTCAGCCCGCGCGAATCTCGGACGGAGAAATGGTAGGAAAACGATCCCCCGCATTGAAGACCCATCAGCCCCCGCACAAACACATACCCGTCGCGAAAGTCGTGGTCGCTCGGGTCCTCGGCGGTCATCAGGAACGGTCCGCCCGCGATTTCCACGCCTCCCCGCAGGACGTGCAGCAGGGGCTGACCGATGGCGGGTGGGTTATTGTCGACATCGGAGTACGAGATTCTCCAGAGGAACGTCCCGTCCGATGATCCCGATTCGGGGTCAAGCCCATCGGTCTCGTAACCCAGGTCGCCAACCCAGTCAAGGGCGGGAGGCTGGTTCGGTGCGGACCCTCGGGCGAGCACAAGATTCCCGAAGTGCGTGAGCGGCGGGAGAGGAGCGAACAGGAGGGGCCACGTGGACCGATTGCCAGCGGCCAAGAGGCCGTTGTATGGCGGGGCCGCCAGGGCGAACCGCAGCATCGTATTCGGAGGGATGGGCAAGGGAACTCCAAGGACAGCGAGGGGGATCGCGAACTCGTAGAAGCGGTGTGGGGTCGTCGAGAAAGCCGTCGCGCCGATACCTGCCGCGCAGGAGGGAACCAAGATGTCCCCCGTTGGAGGGGCGCGCAGGCACGAGCCGATCGACCTCCACGCGCCCGCGCCGGAGTTGTACTGGAGATGCCAGCCCTCTGTCGCGTTGACCGCGAACACGTCGTCCGCGTTCGGCGTGGGACCGCCATTCGCGTCCGTGTCGAACCCGATCGCGACACCGTCAGCGAGATCAGGCGTCATCTCATCCGCGACGTCGATGGCGATGAACAGGTGCGTGGCGTTGTTCTCTGCGGTCAGGTAGCCTGGGACACGGTTTCCCGCAGGAATGTCGAGAGGGACAGTCGATCCGGGATCCAGGAGATACTCGTTCGACATCCAAATCTCGTCGGGTCTCGGCGTCAGGCCTGGCCATGAAAGGTTGAGCGTCGGACGCTGTCCCTGCACGATCGTGGCCCACCCTCCCGCCGCCGGGAAGTTCGTGCTCGATATGATGTCGATGCTTCCTCCGGGAAGTTTGATGCCCGAATCGCTCACTGTCACATTCATCACGCGACCGAGGATGGCGAACGGAGCGACATCGATTACTATGAGGAGCGTCTCGGGGGAACCCGAGACAACCCTCAGGAAGAAGTTCAGAGTGGCCTTCACGGGGGAACCGCCCGGCGAGCCCACCGCCACGACGACATCCGTCCCCGGGGTGTAGCTCCCGCCATCGTCCAGATCGAGCAATGCCTTCACCGCCCAAATGTCCGAAGCGCCGACATTGCCGCCAAGCGTGACCTCGATGCCGCTCAAGTCGACGAGGTTCTGGTTCGCATTCAACCGCATCGAGAGGACCGGCACGTCCGTGGCCCACTGAGCTACCGAGGAGGGAGAGAGAGGCGTATATCCGGTCAGCATGAGCGTGTCCTGGCTCGCCACGATTCTCGTGCGGACACCAGCCGCGTAGGTGTCGAAGGGGAGCCCGACCGAACTGACTGTATCCGGATACTCGACGGATATGGAATTGGCGCCGGTCAAGCGAGCGCCTATCCAGTCGTCGATGCCGGCGGTGGAGTTCAGGTCATAGGAGACGAAAGTCCGTACGGATGCCGCCATCGTGACTTGCAGGGAGCAGGACAGTCGCGCGACGAGCGAGACTTCACCGAACCTCGACTCCGCAAGAACAACATCTGGAGGACCAGGCGTGAACGCTCCATCCCCGTTGTCCAGCCAGAGGCGCGCCTTGTTCACATCCTCCACTCCAGCGCCCAGCCCGGAGAGAGTCGCCTCGACCGCTTTGACGAGGACGCCGTTGGTCGGTACGGAGAAGTCTAATTGCATCATGGGGACATCCAAGGAGCCCTGGGCAACGGTCGGCGGCGCAATCGAAGATCCCGAGACGCGCAACTGGTCTGGCGGCAGCGCGGCGTCCGTCGGCGGCAGGAAAGCCACCGCCAGCTGATCCCCGAGCGGCCCTGGATAGACGAGGCCGCTGCTGCCTGTCGCGTTCTCAATGCCTACCAGAGGCGTCGACGTCAGGCCGCTGAGGGAACTGTACTGGATCACGATGCGTCCATCCTTCCACAGCTCGTTCTGCTCGAGGATGATCTCGAATGTCTGGGCCTGGGTCGAGTACGCCTTGTAGACGCGATCCCACGCGATGATGAATCGGCGCGGGGTCGAGGAGGGATAGGACTTGACGTACACGCTGCCGCTCCCGGATGCGGCGGGATTCAGGTCGATGCCGAGGGCGACGGCCCTGCTGTTCGGAGCTGCGGGGTCGGGGATTGGCGGGTCGGCGAAGAAGGAGTCGGGGACCGTGAACGTGATGAAGCCGTTCGAGCAGACGTAGATCCGGTCTATGATGGTCCCGTAGAACCTGAACTGGAAGTTGAGGCTGACTTCGAAGGTGCACCCGTCGTCCGGCAAAGTGAGTCTGCTGCCGGAGGTCGTGATGTCGATGTAGTTGTAGGTGACGATGGGGGACGGAGTGCGGCTGTCCACCCAGACATATCCATATGAATCCGGACCGCCAGAGACCGCTTTTGCGGGCGCGGAACTGAGCAGGGGCATTGCGACGAGAACGGCAGCAATGACGGTCAGCCACTTCGGCGATGAAGCCGGGACGGTCAGACCTCTCTCTCCCCCTTCGAGCTTGACAATACACAGGGAGAAGTCTGGCTATAAATTCTTTGGTGCGTCAACGGAGAATACCTGAGGAATCCCCGCCAGGATTCGGCGGATTCTCCACGGGACCCCGCCTCACCTGCTCATCAGCTTGATGATCGCCTCAGCAGGTTCCCCGTTGCACTCCTCCAGCGCCTTCCTCGCCTCTTGTTCGGATACGCCGGCCTTCTCCGCGACCAGCCTGACGTCCTCGATCGGTATCGCTGGCTTTCCCGGTGTGCCGCTCCCCTTCGCCCTCTCCTCCGGCTCGCCGACCACCTGGAATACGGTGCCTTGGCCTTTCACGTTCATCCTCGTGACCTGAGCGCCGGCGATGACATACTCCTTGTCCGCCGCCCTGATGATGACCTCCTCCACCCCTTCTATCTCCTCGGACTCGATCCCCATCTGCTTCATCATCCGCCTCATCTGGCGAGGGTCCATGCGGCCACCTGGAATCATCGGTTCACCTAGAGGTTCGGAGGGTGGCGTGCGACTTAAAGATTATGGGGCTACCGCGAGGTAGCTTCTCTGATAGTGGCGTTTGGTGCCAAATTATATAGCATAGCGTTTCTATATTGTATAGTAATGGGCGATACGGAGCACCATCTCAAGATAGCCCGGGAGAAGCGCGCCGGGGCAAACCACGAATTCAAGTCCGGCAGGCATTCGAACGTCGCGGATCTCGCCCTCAAGGCGGTCGAGCAGGCAATCGAGGCTGAGGCAGCGCGAGAAGGCCTGCACTTTCACTTGAGGCCTCGCACGGCTCATGCGGAGCGGAGGGCCTGGCTGAGGTCGAAATATCCGGTGCTCTCAGTCCACTTCGAAGCTCTCTGGAGTGCTTACGGGGACCTCGGATACGATGGTCTGGACGGCAAGCGGGCTAAAGAGGCAATCGAGGCAATGGAGGCGATATTCCATGGGCTCGGCGCGGATTGAGACGGACATCATGGGTTTGGCGGCGTCAATATCCAGAATAGACGGAGTTGCGGCGATGTTCCTGTTCGGCAGTCACGCGAGAGGAGAGGCTGTCGAGGGCTCCGACGTGGACCTCCTGGTGCTGTTCAGGGACGAGAAGGACCTCTGGAAGGGGCGAAAAGAGGTGTTCAAGGTCGCGGCGGCCACGACAGTGTTCACCCAGGTGCTCGCGCGCACGGTCGAGGAGTTCTGGGAGCGGACAGAGCCCACATTCAGGGAAGAGATCCTCCGCGACGGCCGGCTCCTATTCCTGAGCCCGCCGATTGACGCGGTCTTCGACTCGGTGGTGCTCCTCGCTTACGACCTGAGGAAGCTCAATCAAAGCAACAAGATGAAGGTGCGGAATAGACTCCAAGCCCTTGTGAAGAAAGGAGCGCGGCGGCTCGGGAGGGGGTGTCTGCTACTGAAGAGGGAAGATGCACTCGCCGCCGAAGACATACTGCGCACGATGAGGGTTGACTACGAACTGATCCCCGCCCTGATGCCGCGCGTTCGCCGTTCGTCAGGAGATGGCTAGGGTCCAAGAAAACGCCCCCGACACCGGACCGAGCGCAAGTAATCTCCCGGCGACTCGGATGGATTCGGATGTTGGCGTGCCGCTCAACAATCCTTAATTATCGCGATGGCTCTACCGCACGGCAATGGTGACCCTCGCCGAATTCGGTGAACGTAACGCCGTGAGGGAGCTCATGCGGGTCTTCGACAGAGGCTACTCACCCGGCCTCGGCGACGACTGCGGCATCATCCCGTTCGGCGACCAGTACCTGCTGCTCACCACCGATGTTGTGAACGAGAAGACGCACTTCCCCAAGGGGACCACGCCCTACGACATGGGCTGGTACTCCGTGGCGGTCAACCTGAGCGACGTCGCCGCGATGGGCGGCTATCCCCTCGCTTTCATTGCGGCACTGACCCTGCCTCGGTCGACCGACCTCACCCTCCTGCGCGAGGTCGCGAGAGGCATGGACGCATGCACGAGGCAGTACGGGGTGGCGGTGTACGGCGGCGACACCAAGGAGGGCGACTCTATATCGATAGCCGGCGTGGCCCTCGGGCGCGTGTCAAAGGACAGGATTCTCCTGAGGAAGGGCAGCAAGGTCGGCGATATGCTCGCGGTGACCGGCGAGATAGGCCGCGGCGGATGGGCGGCGGAGACGATCCGCAAGACGGGGTCGAACAAAGAGGCGATTGAGACGCTCCTCCATCCGAGCCCCCGGCTCGAGGAGGGGCGGCACCTGGCCGAATCGGGAGCGGTGACCGCATGCATGGACACCTCCGACGGCCTCGCGAGCACGCTCTACCAGATGCGCGAGCAGAATGCGACGGGGTTCGAGGTCGAGCAGGGAAAGCTGCCTTTCTACTCGAGGCTGAGGACGCTGCCCGCCGCCGACATGACGAGGCTCGCAATCTACCACGGGGGCGACTACGAGCTCGTCGTGACGATCAAGCCGGAGCAGTTCGAGGAGGTCAAGGCCGCGCTAGCGAAGCACAACGCGCATCTCACCGCGATAGGCCACGTCACAAGAGAGGCGGGCTGTGTGCTCGTCACGGACAAGGGGCGGGAGGAGATAGCCGACCGAGGCTGGGAGCACTTCCGCGCGGTCCCGCTCTGACCCTCCATATCCGGAATGCTTTTTAGAGCGGTATGCCCTTCATCGAAGAGAGAATGCACCCGGAGACAGCCGCCGGAGAAAAAGCGCCGTTCCCCATCGGCAAGCCCGCGTCCCTCTGGACGTCGCTCCCCGACGGCAGGATCATGTGCACCGCCTGCGCTCGCTACTGCCGCCTCAAGGACGGCCAGACAGGCTTCTGCGGCATCAGGGGTGTCCACAACGGCAAGCTGCACCTCTACGCGTACGGTCGGGTCATAACAGGCCACGTCGACCCGGTCGAGAAGAAGCCGGTCATCCACTACAGGCCTGGCAGCAAGATATTCTCCATAGCCACGACAGGCTGCAACTGGATGTGCCAGTACTGCCAGAACTTCGACATCAGCCAGAGGAGGAGGGTCGAGGGGACCGAGGTCGAGCCCGCCGACGTCGTCCGCATGACGCAGGAGCACGGCTGCCAGGGCATCGCCTACACCTACAACGAGCCCTCGATCTTCATGGAGTTCGCTCACGACATCGGGGTCCTCGCGCGCAAGGCCGGCCTGGTCAACATGTTCGTGTCGAACGGCTACAGCACCCCCGACGCTGTCGCGATGATGCCCGACTTCCTCGACTGCATCACCGTCGACTTCAAGGGGAGCGGGGAGAAGAGCTTCGTCCGCAAGTACATACACATCCCAGACGCCGAGCCGATCTTCCAGACGCTGCTCGAGATGAAGCGCAAGACGAATGTGCACATCGAGGTGACTGACCTGATTGTGCCGCAGGTCGGCGACGACATCGAGGCGGCGAGGCGCCTCTCGAACTGGGTGATGGACAACCTCGGGCCCGACACGGTGATCCACTTCCTCAGGTTCCACCCGGACTACAGGATGATGGACATTCCCAGCACGCCCGTCAAGACGCTGGAGAAGCACTGCGGCGTCGCGAAGGAGGCGGGGCTGAGGTTCGTCTACATCGGGAACGTGCCGGGCCACCCGATGGAGCACACCTACTGCCCGGAGTGCGGGACGATGGCGGTGAGGCGCATGGGGTTCGACATCGTCGGCTGGTACCTCGACGAGAAGAACCGCTGCAAGTCGTGCGGCTACCAGCTGCCGATCGTCGGCACGCTCGAGAAGACCGTAGGCGAGGACCGTTTCTACTCGGTTCTGCACCACGGCTAGGTGGGGAGCCTGCCCTTCTCCATCAGCGGGTTTCCGTCGATCTCCACGGTCGCTTCGGTCATGATGCCGTCGACCCTCACGTCGCAGTCGACCTTCCCGCCGAATGGCGCGCTCCCGCCAAAGACGATGTGGACCGCCCCGAGCGCCTTCTGCGCCTCGACTATCTGCCCCTTCGGCCTCGCCCGGGGGTTCAGTCCGATGCCGAACTTGCCCAGGTTTCTCCCGTCCTTCCCGCCCCTGTTCATCTCCGCGACCGCGTTCTTCGCGCCGACGACGCGCGTCGCGTA
>Ga0315285_10001474_pt1 | contig 24773 bp, 21 predicted proteins | sample YL17G09_36_MG_FD_203698 | JGI IMG/M metagenome (GOLD analysis project Ga0315285, IMG submission 203698) | Sediment microbial communities from Yellowstone Lake, YNP, Wyoming, USA - YL17G09_36 | ecosystem: Environmental > Aquatic > Freshwater > Lake > Sediment | place: USA: Wyoming | collected... | reverse complement strand
CGAATTGAGAAAATATGTTGGGAGGATGCTTTGAGCCGGTTCCCCCCAAGGTCAGGCAAACATCAAAAACAGCCGTAGGTTAAAACCCGGAAACCCGAAGCAATGCACCCACGAGGATGCCGAACATTGACGAGGACGCCGAGAGCATGGCAAGGAAAATATAACTGGTGGCAACCCCGATCTTGATCGGGACATACGTACGGTTAAGGTACAGGCGCCGGACGGCGCGAAACGACCGCGTATCAGCTGAAACTGCCGATTTATTCTTTTTTATCTTCAAAATGCCGTCACCCCGGTCAAATGCGTAGTGCCATTCTCACATGATGATCGCTGTATACCATCTGTCCGAATCAGGAAAAGTCACTCAACGCAAAAATACTTGCACAATCCCCTATTTATTTGTTTGGGATGGGCTGTGATAAACATCGAACCGGGATCTTCTTTTAACCAATTTAAAAGAAAAATCTGCCATACGATCCGTTTTATCTCTCCCGGGACTTTATCGTCCCGGAAAATGTGCAGAATGAGCCGCAGCGGATGCACCCATCATTGCATGGCTCTGGGTGGATGGAAATATTTTAGCGGGGGAATTCGACCCTGAGGTCTGATTCAGGGTGATCGGCAGGGTCATGGGACTGCTGAACAGCGATCCGCCCTTGCATTACAAGGTGGAACCCGATAATAACTTCCGGTCCTGACCGCCATGTCCTGAGATCAGGGAATCCTGCATAATCGCCCGGGGGATCCATCGGGTTACTCAGAATACATCCCAGCAGCAACCGATTGTAAGGTATTCAGGTGGTTTATTCCAAGGTCTCAATTTAAAAACGGAATTTGTAAAAAAGATGAATTCTATCTCATAGGACGCCGAGGGGGAGAGTTGAACTCCCGAGGTGCAGGGCACCAATGGTTTTCGAGACCATCGCCTTACCGGGCTAGACTACCTCGGCACCGGTTCAGATCATTTTCACGCTGATTCCTATAATAGTTATTCCTGTAACCGGACAAAGAGGCATCTGGTCCTGCCTGAAGGGATATGCACGGGTGTGAATGTGGCAAAAGCACCACAAAGAAAGGTACCCAAAAAAACGGGTTCAATCCAGATGCCGTTCTTATCGTCAGTGAACCTAACAAGAGCATCCCGGACGATGCCCCCATACAGGGTAAAAAAGTGGGGTGGTTGTACTTTTCAATGGGGGATATAAGGGGGATTACCCCATCGGGGCGCCCGGCATTCCTGCCGGTCTCTTCTGCTGGGTAATCATCATGTCATCAACCCGGATGAGCATCGCAGCGGTTTCAGAGGCGCTCTGGATGGATTGCCGCTTGGAGCGGAGCGGCTCGAAAACACCCTCAGTGTGCATATCGATGATGTCCCCTGAGTAGACGTTCAGTCCGGCATTCTTTTTGCCCTTGGCGTGGGCGTTTTTCAGGTCGACAAGCTTGTCAATCGGATTGTACCCGGAATTTTCGGCAAGTGTCCGTGGGATGGTCTCGAACGCTGCTGCATAGGCTTCGAGGGCGAGCTGGACGCGTCCACCGACGCTTGCTGCATAGTCTTTGATCTTCATCAAGAGCTCGGTCTCGACGGCTCCACCACCGACGACAAAGGTACCGTCCTCCATCGCGTCCATCACCACGCGTTTGCCGTCATTGACAGCACGCTCAAGCTCATCGAGAAGGTAATCAGTGGAGCCACGCAGAAGGATTGTAATTGCCTTAGGGTTCTTGCAGCCGCCGATCCTGACAATATCGATATCATTGTCCTCCTCAACAGTTTCAGCACTCCCAAGGTCCTTTACCGCAAGGTTTTCCGCTTTCTGGACGATAGTTGCCGAGACTGCCTTTGCTGCGTACTGCATATCCGTTTCGGGGACATCTTCAATGGCGAGGATACCGGCTTTTGCAAGGTGGAACTGGACCGGATCTGCGATACCTTTCTGGCAGAGGAGTACGTTTGCACCCGAATCGATCACGTAACCAGCGAGTTTCTTTAACGCCTCGCGTTCCTGTTCGGTAAATGCGGCGACCTGTTCGGCAGTCGAGATCTTGATCTTTGCCTTCACCTGCGTCTTTGTGATCTCGAGCGGGGTTGCGATGAGCGCGATCGTTGCCTTGGTCACTTTCTTTGGCATGCCTTCGTGGACACGCTTCTTGTCAATCACAATACCGTGGATCAGCTCAGCATCATCTATTGCGTGCCCGCGCTTCTTTTTCACCATCACGTCGTCTTCATCGACGGTGATCTTCCCGTTCAGCGTCTCGGCTACCGCGCTGACCGCATTGACAATAATACCGCAGAGCTTGGATTTTACTGCCTCGATCGATTTCCCGGTGATTGCGGTGTCACAGATTTTGCCCAGCGTCTTCTTATCGGTCGGTTCGACCCTGAGCGCCAGCCCGTCCACAATTTCGAGCGCCTTCTCCATTCCGAGCCGGTACCCGGCTGAAATTACGGTGGGGTGGATGCCCAGCTCGAGAAGGTCCTCTGCCTGTTCCATGAGGGCGCCGACAAGCACGACAGCGGTCGTTGTCCCATCACCGACCTCGTTGTCCTGCGTCTTTGCAACCTCGATAACCATCTTTGCGCCCGGGTGCTGCACGGAGATCTCCTGCAGGATTGTAGCGCCGTCATTGGTGATCACGATATCGCCGGTCGATCCGACGAGCATTTTGTCCATGCCACGGGGGCCAAGTGTCGTCCTCACTGCGCCGGCGATCGCCTTTGCAGCAGCAATATTCGAGCGCTGGGCCTCTTTCCCGTAATTACGCTCGACATTTTCCCGTAAAATGACAATTGTCTGTCCAGCTAACATACTCTATCCTCCGATGCTGTAAAAGATGGAATTGAACTTCTATATATATTTACTGTATTGGCGACGTCAAAAAAGGAACGGTCAGTCGATCCGGGATATCCTGAAGAGCGAATAGACCGGCACACCCTCAACATCCTTGATGCCGCGCTTGTCAAATATTACCCAGATAGCAACCGGGGTCGCCCCGTGCTTTTTAAGGTACTTGACGACTTCCTTGACCGTGGTACCGGATGTGATCGTATCGTCCACAATGATGCACCGCTCTCCGGAAACCGGCGCAAAGTTGCCGCTCATCGATCCAACGGGGCGCTCACTCGCATTCTGTTTTGCGGGATGATAGATGGCGAGTTTTGCGTTTTCCTCTACGGCGATTATGGTTGCGAGCGGTATACCTGAGAGGGCGATCCCCACGATTACTTCTGCATCCCGGGCTGCTTCTCCCTGCGGGCTGTTCCTGTCGCCGTAATACCGTCCGAGCATCATGCATGCTGTCTGTTCGAGGAGCGGGGCGGAACTGCTGACAGAGGTCCAGTCGATATGAACGTCCCTGGGGGCAACAGTACCTTTTGCCTGGGTAAGCAGCCACGTGACCGTCTCCATGGAGAGCGAGAGTTCGTCGGCTATCTGACCAGGGCTGTGGCCTTCAGAGCGCAGGACTTTGGCTCTCCCAATCAGATCTTCAAGCGAAGACATGAGAAGAAGTTTTCCAGTTCCTATTTAATGGTTCTTTTGATTGGCGAACCGCAGACAGGACAATCGCCGGGGGCGCGATAAAACTTCCTACACCCGGTACAGCGGAACTTCCAGACACGCTTTCTGGCACTGCGCTGCTGGACAGGGTGTGTCACAATTTTCAGCTCGTATGCGACATTCTGGACGGCAAAATCATCAGAGTAAATCGTTGCACCCAGCTCGAATGCAAGGGCGAGAACGTCCCTGTCCGCCGAGGAGATCTCTTCAGAATCCCCGGTTTTTCGTGCCGCTTTTTCAACCTCCCCCAAGCCAGCAGGGGTCGGTCCGATCACCTGAAGCCCGGCAGCCTGCAGGGCCTCGTACCGGCATTTTGAGCGCAGGTCAACGAGTTCTTCAATGACAGACGGTGTCGTGAACAATTCGCCGGCAACAGGGTAGTCGATGAAAAACAGGGAGGTATCGATGACCGCTTTCATAGAGAGGTTCCAAAGGGTGCACCGTATTTATTGCGACAGCGCCTCGGCAATACGCGGTGCGGCGCTGTACCTGCTGCACCCGCGTTCGATGGTGTCGCTGCAGACAATATCTTTCATTCCCGCAGCCTTCAGGCGTGCGAACGCACCGCCAGTAAACACGCCGTGAACACAGGCAGCGAAGATCTCGCCTGCACCCTGCTCCCTGAGCATGGCAGCGGCGGTGGCGATCGTGCCTCCGGTCGATATGATATCGTCGACGATGACGACCGGGCGGCCCGAGGCAGAGAGAGTTCTCTGCACCATACGGACGTCGTCGCCGGATATCCGTATCTTGTCGAGGTGGTCGTGGTCCCACGGACCGGTTGCTGCGACCGTTCTGGCAAATGCGGCTGCCCCATCATCTGGCGCGAGGATGAGCGGGTCGTTCAGATCCATACCCCTGATACAGGTGCCTATATCCTGTGCAAGCGAGACATCCGATGCAGGTATTTCAAAGCAGGAAAGAATTTTTTTGTCATGGATATTGACCGTGATGCATTGTCTGACCCCCCGGCTGAGCAACCGCGATACTGCCCGGGCACTCACCGGCTCTCCCTCCCTGAACCTTTTGTCCTGCCGTGCGTATCCCATGTAGGGAATGACGAGCCGGTTATTCAGGCCCTCGCAGGCATCGATGAGGAGCATCAGCTGGATGAGCGAATCGCTGTCCACAACACTTCCCACGATAATCATATCAGTATCGAGTCCATTGGCACAGAGGTAAAGTTCACCATCCGGAAACCGAGAAAACTTTACATCAACGACGGGTATAGTTAATGCATCAGCAATCCGCCCTGCAATGACCTGCGACGGCTCTGTTGAAACGATCTTCATGATACCTCTTTTTGTTCTGCCAGTACCGGCACATCCCGATTGCCGGGTCCTGCCATAACCCCTTTTTAGAACGTTTCGTCCCGCCGGCAATTAATGTTGCGCTCTGGTATCAGCTGAAACTACTTAAATGATCTCGTACACATTATAGGTTGCCCAATTCAACCAGAGGTAATATATTTCGTGGATAATTCCTGTATGGACGCACCAGAATCCCCCCCCGGAACAGAACACAAAACGGCACCGGAGATACCGGAATCAGACGAACAAATGCCGGAGATGGTGGGACCGGAGGTGCCGGTGGGGGCAACCTCCCAGATCGAGGTGCCTCCCAGACTTATCGATCAGGTGATCGGCCAGGAGCACGCGGTTGATGTCATCAGGAAAGCTGCAACCCAGCGCAGGCACGTCATGATGATCGGCAGCCCCGGGACCGGCAAGTCCATGCTTGGAAAAGCGATGGCGGAGCTTTTGCCCAAAGAAGAGCTGCAGGACATCCTTGTATACCCCAATTCAGACGACCCCAACAACCCCGTGATCCGGACGGTGGCAGTCGGCCGGGGCAAGCAGATCGTTGGTGCACACAAAGCCGAGGCAAAGCGGAAGATACAGTTCCGAAATACCATGCTGATGCTGCTCATCATCGGGATCGTCGGGTACGCATTCATCACGTACCAGTGGCTGATGGGGATCATCGCTGCTGCATTCCTCTTCATGGCTCTCAAGTATTCCGGGCCCCGCGAGGAGGCGATGGTGCCTAAACTGCTCGTATTCAACGACAATACGAGCACGGCGCCGTTCATTGACGGGACCGGTTCCCATGCCGGGGCACTGCTCGGTGACGTCCGCCATGACCCGTTCCAAAGCGGGGGGCTCGAGACACCCGCCCATGACCGGGTCGAAGCCGGGGCAATCCACCGTTCAAATGGCGGGGTGCTCTTCATCGACGAGATCAATACCCTGACCCCCCATTCCCAGCAGAACCTGCTATCAGCCCTGCAGGAAGGTGAATTCCCGATCACAGGGCAGAGCGAACGCTCGAGCGGGGCGATGGTGCGTACCGAGCCCGTCCCCTGCCGGTTCATCATGATCGCAGCAGGAAACCTCGATGCTGTCCAGGGTATGCACCCCGCACTGCGCTCGCGGTTACGCGGCTACGGCTACGAAGTGTACATGTCGGAGAATATGGAAGACACCCCTGAGAACCGGCAGAAATACGTCAGGTTCATCGCACAGGAAGTGAAAAATGACGGCAAGATCCCGCATTTCGACCAGGGTGCTATCGAAGAGATTATCCGGGAGGCGCGCCGGCGCTCAAGCAGAAAGGGGCACCTCACCCTCAAGCTCCGTGACATTGGCGGGCTGATCCGCGTCGCGGGGGACATTGCGCGGCAGGAGGGTGCCCCGCTTGCCACCGCCGACCATGTTGTGGCGGCAAAGAAGACCGCACGCTCCATCGAGGACCAGGTTTCCGATGAGATCACCCGCCACCTGAGGGAATACGAGATGACGGTTGTCGAGGGCACCCGTGTCGGGAGGGTGAACGGGCTCGCGATCACTGGAAGCGATGCAGGATCCGTGCTGCCCATCATGGCAGAGGTTACCCCTGCACAGGGAGCAAGCGGCACGGTAGTCGCCACCGGCATGCTCAAGGAGATCGCGCAGGAATCGATCAAGAACGTGAGTGCGATCCTCAAAAAGTTCACCGGTAAGGACGTGAAAAATATTGATATCCACATCCAGTTCATCGGGACGTACATGGGAGTCGAGGGGGACTCTGCATCGATTAGCGTGGCGACTGCCGTCATCAGCGCCATTGACGGGATTCCGGTGCGGCAGGATGTGGCGATGACCGGTTCGCTCTCGGTGCGGGGTGACGTGTTGCCGGTCGGCGGCGTCACCTTTAAGATCGAGGCAGCGGCAAAAGCCGGCATTAAAACCGTGCTCATCCCGCGGACAAACCTCGACGACGTCCTGATTGAAGAGCGGTTCCGCCCGCTTGTCACCGTCATCCCCGTCGACACCATAAACGATGTATTAAAATACGCACTCGTGCCGCAGAACACCGAAGGTTTCCTCTCCAAACTCAGGAAGATGGCGATGCGGTCGACCGAAGTGCTCGTGGATACGCCCGTGATCAACCAGACGGTCGCATGAGCGGACCCCCGGGACTACGGTATCATGACCTGCGACACGTGACGGGTCAGGCAACCCTCATTGATATCGATAACGGCGTGGTGGAATCGGCAGGGACTTCATTTTTCAACAGGGCGATTCTCCGGGTTCTGGGTCCCCGCGGGTGGGGGATTCTGCAGATCGACAATTTCTCTCCATGCCCAAAAAAAAAATTCAATTCGCTGCTTGCGTCTGCTGCACGTCTCGCTGCGATTACGCAACAGGACGTAAACCTTGCCGATGCCGAATACAGGCCACTCAGCGTGCCCGCAATGAAGGAGGACCCTCGGGATATCGGGATCGAAGAGAAGACTGCCATCCTGTCAGAGATTGAGCTGGCAGCCAGCCACCCGGACGTCGTCAACCGGCGGGCAAATTATATCGAACGGTCAGAGCAGGTCATGTTCACGGACAGCTCCGGCCACGAATTCTCGTACGAGATCTGCCGGTCAGGGTTCAACGTGCTCGCGGTCGCGTCCCGCAACGGCACGGTGCAGATGGGCTACGAGCGGGCCCACTCAATCCACGGGTTCAACATCAGGCACAAGCAGGAGTATGGCAGGAAAGCGGCCGGTATTGCCGTCAAACTCCTCGACGCGGGGCATGCGAAGGGGGGGATTATGCGGGCTCTCCTTGACCCGGAACTTGCCGGGGTATTTGCCCATGAAGCTGTCGGGCACGCAAGTGAGGGGGATCTTGTGCAGGAAGGCAACTCGGTCCTTGCCGGCAAAGTTGGCACACAGATTGGCAACGACCAGCTGAACATCACAGACGATCCCTCGGTCCCGGAATTCGGGTTCGAGCCCTTCGATGCCGAGGGCGTCGCAGTCCAGCCCACCTCGATTATCAGAAACGGTGTGGTGCATGCGTTCCTGCACAGCCGCGAAACCCTCGCCGCAGTAGGCAACGGGATGCCAGGTCATGCACGGGCAATGTCTGCCGAGCCCCCCCTGGTGCGGATGAGCAATACCTATATCGGGAACGGCGATGCCACGCTGGAAGAAATCATGGAGGCCTGCGGAAACGGCATACTGCTCAAAGGCTCCCGCGGCGGGCAGGTTGACCCGGGGCGGGGCATCTTCCAGTTCAACGCGGAGTATGGATACCTGATCGAGGGCGGCGAGTGTACATCCATGGTCCGGGACGTTTCTCTTTCCGGCGAAATCCTCTCAACCCTGCACGGGATCCTGCTCTGCGGCAACGACCGGACGATGCACCCCGGGTACTGCGGCAAGGGAGGGCAGAGTGTGCCGGTGAGTGACGGGGCGCCCCATGTCCTGCTCGACAATGCGGTGGTGGGTGGCAGTGGCACTCATTGACCGGGTCCTCCGGGAGGGTGCACGGCAGGCAGACGAGGTCGAAATATTTTATGCCACGGGGATCGCTGTCTCGGCTGAACTGAAACGGCGGAATGTCAATATCGCGACCCGGTCTGAAGAATGCGGTCTGGGTATCCGGACGATTGATAAGGGACGGATCGGCTCGTCAACCACCCATAACCCGAAACGGTGGAGGGAATGCCTCGATGCGGCAATTGCCAGCGGCAGGCTAGCCACCCCGCACCGGTGGGACGGGCTTCCCAAACCTGCCCATCCCGGCACTGACCTCCTGTGTTATGATCCCTCGCTCACCGTTGAGCCGCCGATCGCCTACGGGTTGCTTGAACGGATGCTCGAAGGCTCAGGAGAACACAACGCAGAGGTTACTTCAGGGTCCGCAACGCTCTCGTCCATAACAGAGACCCTTGCCAACAGTAACGGGATGCACTACAACAACCGCATCACGGGGGTGTCCATCTCTCTCGAGACGATTTATGAGCAATCCACCGGCTCCGAGTTTGCCCAGTCCTCATTCTTCGATGTCGACCCGTATGCTGTGGGTGAACGGGCAGGGTTCCTTGCCTCGCATTCAGCGGGGGGGAGTAATATCCCGAGCGGTGAGTACGATGTCCTGCTCTCACCGATCGCCTATGCGGAACTGCTCGGGGCAGCATTTATCCCCGCCCTCTCCGGGAGGAACGTGCATGCCGGCCGTTCACGCCTTGCCAACCACCTCGGCGAACCGGTTGCAGACGAACAAATTTCAATGTATGACGACCCCTTCCGGCAAAAAGGGCTGGGTAGCACATTCTGGGATGCAGAGGGCACACCGACACGCCGGATTGATTTTGTGAGAGGGGGGGTGCTCGAATCATTTGCCTACGATCTCCGCACTGCGTACCGGTACGGGAAGGAGAGCACCGCGAGCGCGATCCGGGGCGGACCCAACGGGGGAACGGCGATCGGGCACCACAACATCATCGTCGATGGACCGAGGACTGACGTGGCGGATGAACGTGCCGTCTATGTCCACGGCGTGATCGGTGCGCACACGGCAAACCCGATGAGCGGTGATTTTTCGGTCGAGATATCCAACGCGTTTATGATGGAGGGCGGAGAGTTCGGCACTCCCATCCGTAGTGCAATGCTGGCGGGCAATGTGTTTACCCTGCACAAAGAGATTGGCGGGCTCTCCAGGGAGGTCCGGCAGATCGGATCGCTGGTACTGCCATCAATCCGGCTGCCAAAACAGCGGGTGATTGGAAAATAATCCGGGTCGTAGCCCTGTCAAATATCCGGGGAGCTGCAGGAAGAAAAATTCAATAAGCCCTTAAATCTGCAGAAGATAATACATAATAAAAGCCGTGTCAGGAGCACAGTGCCGGGATCCCTATGAGCGTAATCCTCATTGCCATCATGATTATCGTCACGGTGGTTGCCATCACGTATTACCTGGTCAAGAAATTCTCCTTCCTTCTCATCAACGCGGTTCTGGGGCTGCTGTTATTGTTTCTCATCAACTTTTTCCACCTGATGAGCTGGATCGGCAAACCCGATCTCGGGTACAGCCTTGCAACAGTCCTGATCTGTGCCATTGGCGGGATTCCCGGTGTGGTGATTCTTGTGCTGTTATCCATACTGGGTATTACGGTATGATTTTTCAATAGAGATCAGCCGTCATTTTAATCCGCTTAAAAAATCGTGTTCTTTTTATTTTTTGATAACCAGGGCGGGATGATCGCGAAGGGAGGAGTCAACGACAGAAATACTCTAACAATAATAATTCGTACCATCACCAACCTCCAATGCGCGGGATTCTGTCTGTGATCGTGAGGGAATTAAAAAACGAATAAATCTGTTATTTTCCGGTAGGACCGATTCCGGTATTCAGAATACATTCGCTTCCGAATACACAAGAACCTGATCCTGCTGTATCTCGTAGGGCTTGATCTCGCGGGAGTGCGCCGACATCCGCATTTTGACGACTTCGAGGGCGAGGTGCACATCGGTGAGATCGGACGGGCGGACGTACCGCAGCAGGATCACGGTGTCTGCGAGATATTCGATGAGTGAGTGGCGGCTCGAAAACGGGTTGTCCTTGTCTGTTTCCGAGGTCATCATGATCGTGCACTTCTGGTCCCGCATCCCTTCGACAAACCGGAACATCTCCTGCCTGCGGAGCGAGTCAGTTTCAAAGAGGTCCTCAAACAGCGAGATGGGGTCAATCACGACACGGTGTGCGTTTACCTGTTTGATCAGCCGGGGAAGTTCGTTCTTGATCCGGTTATTCGCGAGGTTGAAATCGGTAGGGTCGAGCTTGATCACAAAAAGTGATTTGTTCATGAACGGTTTGACGTCCCAGCCCTTCTGCTGCATGTACTCCAGGATCCGGTCCTCCCGTTCCTCGAGGCTGATGTAAATGATGTGCTCCCCTTTCTTGAGCCCCTCCCAGATGAACTGAAGGGAAAACGTTGTCTTGCCGGTCCCGTATGTGCCGATAATCGCGCAGATGCTCCCCGGAATCAGCCCGCCGCCGAGCATGTCGTCAAGACCGATGATCCCCACCCTCATCCGCTCTCCGCTCATATGACCACCCGGATGTTGCTCACTTCAAAGCCGCCCGTCGTCGAAATACGTACAGCAAACTTGACGAGATCGCGCTCCTCAAGGTGGGGCATTACGCCCCGGAATTTCTCAAAATACATCACGCGTTGCCGGCGTGCCCCGCTCGACTCCTCCCAGCGGAAGAGCAGCACTGCATCCACAATATCGGCGATTTCCTTCTCCTCCTCCTCTTTGATGATCCCGCGGGTGAGCAGCAGGTATACCGTGAGGTTCCGCTGCTTTGAGATCCGCTGCAGACCCCGCAGGAGCCCCGTGAGGCTGTGCCAGTGACTCTTTGTGGTGGACTGCGTGGCAATGTCGGTAATGGAGTCGATGATGATCCGGCTGTTGGGCTCTGCGGTGTTCAGTGCGGTGGCGAGCTGGTCATGGATCCCCGCATGATCGGCACGCTTCTGGAGCCGTGTGATGATGTCCCCGCGGCTGTACCAGTCATCGGGAACCACGCTTTTATCAAAATAAATCTCGGAAAGGTCCTCAAACAAAATCCTCGCGCCCAGGCTGGATGTGTCCTCCATCGGAAACGACCTTGAGATCTCCTGCTTCACATCCTCACTGGTACGGGTGAATGTGATGTAGCGGTACATGGGCGGGAGCGGTGCACCTTTCTCTGAGGATGGCGGTGCTGCATTGAGCGTATTGACGATCGAACTATACACAAACTCGTAGTTGCCTGCCCCGGTATCTCCGAGAAGGAGGACCACAGAGCCCGTGGGAACCCCCCCTTCAAGTATTGGATCCAGTGAGGCAATTCCTGTGGGTATTCTCTGGATGGTCATGTGTGCCATATAAACTCCGCTTTTCTCCCGTTGACTCTGACAATTGACTCTCTTGACGATTTATGATAAAGATATCTGTCGGCACGCAGAACATGGAAACGTTCTGTCAGAAACGAGAGGTACCGGTACATAGCAGCAATCGCTGGCAATCCTGTCTCCAATCACCACATAATTATATAGAATCATCTCTCCTACAGTAAATCGATAGTATCGCTGAAATCGGCTGGCGACAGGGGAAAAGGAAATGCAGGTGAAGGATCTCATTAATAAACTCACACCGTTCAAAAAAACCGACCCGCAAAAACAAAAACCGCCGGAGGTCCTCCCTCAACCCGAAGGACAAACCGGTCAAAAACCGGCGTTTCCGCCCCGGAAAACACCACTGAAAGTCCCCGGCGCCCTTGCCCCCCTTCTGTCGCCCAAGGAAAAAAAGCCGATCGAAGAGTACGATTTCGAAAAGCATGGTTCACTCGTGGAGGTGCAGCTCCCAGAGTGGTACGAAATTCTCGAACAGTACTGGGTGGACAAGGGACAGTCACTTGTTTTTGTCACCCTGAACAGGAAGACCAACCAGAAAGAGTACCTTCTGTTTGAGCCGGCCCTGTCCGATTTTGAATACGAACTGCTTGAGCGGATCCACGAGGACCTGCGGGATGTCCTGATCCTTTCGATCGATGAAATCAAAAAGGATCGCCGGAAAATCCTCCTTGAAAAGACGTATACTCTGCTGTACGATTACGGGATTGTGCTTGAACCCGCATCCCTTTTCAAGCTGCAATATTACCTGATCCGCAATTTCCTCGGCTGGTCGCGGATCGATGCACTCATGAAAGATCCCCAGCTGGAAGATATCTCCTGCGACGGTAATGGCATCCCGCTGTTCCTGTACCACCGCAAGTACCGGAACATCAAGACAAACATCACGTTTGAGTCCGACGTCCTCAACTCGCTTGCCATCACCCTTGCCCAGAGATCGGGGAAGCATATCTCCACGGGGTCACCCATGCTGGATGCCACGCTCCCGGAGGGTTCCCGGCTCAACCTGACGCTTGGCACCGAGGTCACGACACGGGGGACATCATTCACGATACGCAAGTTCAGGGAAGAGCCTTTCTCCCCGATCGAGCTCCTTGACTACGGGACCTTCAACGTGGAGACGCTGGTCTATTTCTGGCTCTCCATCGAGAACAACAAGAGCCTGATCTTCATCGGAGGCACGGCATCGGGGAAGACCACCTCTCTCAACGCGGTCTCCCTGTTCATACCGCCGGTCGCAAAAGTGGTAAGCATCGAGGATACGCGGGAGATCACGCTCTACCACGAGAACTGGATCGCGAGCGTGACCCGCCCTGCGCTGACAGAGGGGGGTACGGCGATCGACATGTTCGACCTGCTGAAGGCGGCAATGCGGCAGCGCCCCGAGTACATCATCGTGGGTGAGGTGAGGGGGCACGAGGCACAGACGCTCTTTCAGGCGATGAACACCGGGCATACGACATTTTCGACCATGCACGCGGGTAGCGTGGATGCTGCCATCCACCGGCTCGAGTCCGAGCCGCTGAACGTGCCCCGGAACATGGTGCAGGCACTCAACATCATCACCGTACAGGGGCTCATCTACCGCGGGACCGACAGGGTACGCCGTGCACAGGAGATCGTCGAGATTGCCGGGCTCGACCCCGCAACCGGGAACCTGCGGGTCAACAACGTCTTTGTCTACGATCCGGTCCACGATGTGATCTCCTACACGGGCAGGTCCCAGATTTATGCCGAGATCGCAGAGCGGCGGGGGTGGTCCCGGGACCAGATGGAGTCTGAGATCAGGATCCGGAAGCAGGTCCTCGAGGCAATGCAAAAACAGGGGATATATGATTATATTTCGGTATCCTCGCTCTTCCATCTCTTCCATATCGATCGGCAGAAGGTGCTGGAGAGCCTTTCTGACCTCCGCAAGGTATCCCGATGAACATACGCACCTATATCCGGGACCAGATCCGCAAGGATCCCCTCAGGTACCACAGCCTCCACTCCGATATGATCTCCTCCCGTTCTGGGATGACGGTGGAACAGTATATCTGGAGATCCCTGGTCATCGCCCTTTTGTGCGGGGTTCTGCTCTCCATTTTCGGGTTCTTTTTTGGCACCATGATCGTGAATTCCCTCGGGAGCAGCAGCAGCGGCATCTACAACGTCTTCAATATCCAGGTTCCCGCGTTCATGTTCGCGCCCACCTCTGCGGGGTATATCCAGGTGATGTCTGCTGCCATCTGCTTTGCTGTTGGCACCTATGTCGCGTACGCCACCCTGCTGCGGTTCCCCGGGATCGAGAAAAGGAACCGCTCGATCCGGATCAACCTGACACTCCATAATGCAGTCGCATACATGTATGCAATGCGCCGTGGCGGCGCCCAGCTGATGACGATCTTCCACTCGCTCTCCGACCACTCCGACATTTACGGGGAAGTCGCACTGGAGTTCCGGCAGATTATACGGGACGCCGATTTCTTTGGCTACGATATGATCTCTGCCATCCATCACCTCATTGAGACCACGCCCTCAGAGAAACTCAAGAATTTTCTTGAAGACCTCCTCTCGGTCATCGAGAGCGGCGGGGACATGTCAGAGTTCCTCTCGATGCGGGTGCGGCTCTACCAGGAAGAGGCGAGGTTCGAGCAGAAACAGTTCTTAAACTTCCTCTCCATCGTTGCAGAGACGTACGTCACGCTCTTTGTTGCCGGGCCGCTCTTTCTGATCATCATCATGGTGATCATGGGCATGATCGGGAGCGGTGCGGTTTTACAGTTGTCCCTTATCACGTATGCCTTCATCCCGATCGGGTCGGTCATCTTCATTCTGCTCCTCGACATCATCTCGGTCAAAGTGGAAAAGACCGAACGGTACGTGAAGGTCAAGGTGCTGGAGGAGTATTCCGATGTCCGGCTCCTCAAGCGTGATGGCGAGGAGCCGCTCTATGCCCAGCTCAAGCGGTTTGACAAGACCCGGAACCTGATGACCCACCTTAAGCACCCGTTCGAGGGCTTTGTGAAAAACGTCAACAACACGTTCTATATCACGGTACCGGTTGCCACGATCTATGTCCTCGCGACGCTGGTATCAATCCCCCAATACACCGATATCGAGGTATTCATCCAGGTTGTGGATGACCATATTGTCATGGCGCTCCTGATCATCCTGATCCCCTATGCCGTTTTTTACGAAGTCTGGACACGCAAGGTAAAAGGCATCGAGTCACTTATCCCGGATTTTCTTGAGCGGATGGCGGGGATCAACCAGGTGGGACTTACGATTGCGCAGGCTGTTGCAATCATGGTGAACACCAACCTCGGGCTGCTCAGCTACGAGATCCGGCGGATCAAACGTGACATGGACTGGGGGGCAAACTTCTCTGAGGCGCTGATGCGCTTCGAAGAGCGGATCAGGAGCCCCTCAATCGCCCGAACGGTATCGCTGATCACCAAGGCATCTGAGATGAGCGGGTCGATTGGGGAGGTGCTCTCGATCGCATCGAGCGATGCGAAGATGACCGAGGTGCTCAAACGGGAGCGCTCAGCAGAGATGTTCATCTACACGGCGATCGTGTACCTCTCGTTTTTTGTCTTTATCTTTGTCGTTGCCGTGCTCACGACCCAGTTCCTGCCTGTGCTGGCAAGTGTTTCTGTCGGGACGCTGGCGAATGCAGGGCCCCTCTCAGGGATTGGTTCGGTACCGATCCAGACGTTTGCCCGCCTGCTCTACCATACCTGCCTTGTGCAAGCGATCTTCTCAGGGCTGATTGCCGGGCAGATGGGCGAGGGATCGCTCAGCACCGGGGTCAAACACGCCTGTGTCCTCCTCCTCATCGCCATCATCACGTTCAACTTCGTGATCTGAACCGGGGCAGGTCCCGGAATGCAGGTTTTTTCCGGGTTAGATACTCTTAAATAGATTTATGGAGATGTTGTGGTGAGGTGGTTAAGGTGTGCTCAGTTGGAGGACCGATGGACATCAATATTCCCCCGGAACGATCTGTACAGGGAAAGGAATACCGGTGCAATGATTGTGGTGAACGGTTCAAAGGAGTTGGCAGGAAACCCATCTGCCCCAGTTGCCAGTCAGACAATCTTTCTGATGCATGATCAATCCTCTCAGTGACAATCTCCTGCTCATCCGGAAAGACCCCTCTTTTTTGATCGTCGGTAAAGCACAGGAACGCATCTCACTCTGTATCGAAACTTCTTCGGACGAGTACTGCCAGACTGTGGAGCCCGACGACCTGATTGTCGTGTCAGCCCCTGATGGCGGGGAGCCCGAAGCTGCTGCCATGCTCGTCGAACTGGTGCGCCGCCACCATACACCGCTCATCGTACTACCGAAAGATCATCCCGGTTCCCGCCGGCTCCGGTACGTCGTGTCGGTCGGTCCGCTTATTACTACTGACTGCACCATCCGGCGGGGGACCCATCCCGAGCAGCACCTTGTCTGCGCTTCCGAGAATCTTTCGGGAATGACGCTACAGGGTGTAAAAGGAGGAGTCAAAATCAGCAACCTGCCCTCCGGTGCCGGGCTCACGCATTTCCAATATCGGACAAACATCGAAATTTTATAAAAACAAACTCTGATTTTTTTTAAAAAAAACTTTATCCGGGCAACCGGCTCTTCAGCGGTGTAAAATAACAATTTATATATGGTTTTTTTCCCAAATATTGTAATGCCGTGAAAGGAGGGTTGGATGAAAACTGAGGTCTTACGAGACATCAAAAAGACTGAAGAAGAGTACCAGACCATGATCAGTGCAGCCCAGGACGAGCGCAAGCTCAAACGCTCGCAGGCTGAACTGGAGGCTGATAATCTTGTCACAAAGGCACAGGGTAACGCAGAAGAATACAAAAAGCTGAAACTGGAAGAAGCACGGCGTCAGGCGGAACTCAAGAACGCCGATGTCCTAAAAGCCGGCAATCAGCGCGCAGCAGCAATGAAGGAAAAGGGGGCCGTCCACCTTTCAAAAGCCGTGCAACTGCTGCTTTCGCGGTTTAAGGAGCAGCTGCATGTTAAAGCCTAGGCAGATGAGCCACCTGTTTATTACGGGATCCAAAAATCAAATGGAGCCGGTGATTCAGGAATTATACCGCCAGAATGTATTCCATATCCAAGAATTCGTAGAACAGACAATGGAGGGGTATGAAGGTGTAAAGATAGGAACGCCTCTTCCCGGTGCCAGCGAGGCAGCCTCAAAGTTGATCAGGATCCGCTCTATTGAGAACACCTTCGGTGTAAAACTGGAGGATGTTGAGCCCCAAAAGAGGGTACCGGTCCAGCAACTCAGGGAAACCATTGATACAAAACTTTCTGCGATTGTCAGTGAAGTGGAACAGATTCAGGCAAAAAAATCAAAATGTGAAGCGGCGGTAAAAGATCTTGAACAGAAGATCAACGAACTCAAACCGTTTGCCGCGATTCCTCTTCCTCTTGAGATGTACAGCGGCTATCAGAACATTGCTGTATTTACCGGCAGAGTTTCAAAAAGTCCTGATTTGATTGTTCCGAATGAGACCTATTTTTCACACGCAAAGGAAGGGAATTTCATTGCAGTTTTTGCACCTGCTGAGCATAGTGGAAAGGTACAGCTGAATCTGCTCCAGGCAAACTTTGTTGCAGTTCCGGTTCCAAGAGGTGAGGGGTTGCCACAGGACCTTCTGAACCTTTACACAGAGCAGATTGCAGCTTTCAAAAAGGAGGTTGCTCTGATTCAGGAACGCCTTGAAGCGATGATAAAGGAGCAGATCGAATTCCTTGCAGCCTCTGAAGAACTGCTGAGCGCCGATGTCGACAAGGCCGAGGCCCCGCTCAGGTTTGCTACGACAAAAGAAGCATTCCTCGCAGAAGGGTGGGTGCCCATCGACCGTGTTGACGCTGTTCGCGATGCGCTTGTCAACGCGACCAGCGGGAAAATCACTGTCACCGTTTTACCCACTGACCTTGATCATGATGCGGTGCCGGTAGAGTACAACAACCCGTCGTTTGTAAAACCGATGCAGGTGCTCATTGACGTTTTCAACCGGCCCAGATACACCGAGATCGATCCGACTTTAGCGGTATCCATCGTATTTCCCATCTTCTTTGGGTTGATTGTCGGGGATGTCGGATACGGGTTGATTCTCCTTGCGATGGCATTCGGGCTCCGGAAATTCTTCAAGGGCGAAGAAGGCCAGCAGCTGCTTGCCGTGCTCAGGAATGCGAGCATATCGACTATCATCTTTGGTCTGCTCTACAGTGAGTTCCTTGGTTTTCCCATTCCGGGACTGAAACCGATCATGCCCTCCCGCCACCTTATGGCAGAATCTGCTGCGGAAGGCGGTGCAGCAGCGGGTCATGGCCCGATGATTCCGGAACTGATGGTCATGTCAATCTGGATCGGTATCCTGCATATCACGCTCGGGCGTATATTCGGCATGATCAACCACGCACGCCAGGATCACGGCGAGCACCGTATCAAAGCAGTGCTGGCAAATTTCGGCTGGCTCGCCGTCATGTGGGGTATCCTGATTGCGATCTGGTCAATCGCAGCATTGCCGCTTATGCCCGATCTGACCGGGCTTCCCGCGGTTGTGTCTATGGTAAATCTCGGGGGAGTTGTCGGGGCAGTACTCATTGTTATAGGTGTGCTATTCATCGCACGCGACTCAGTGCTTGAAGTTGTTGAAATTCCGACGATTATCTCACATGTTTTATCCTATGCCCGTATCGTTGCGGTCGGGCTTTCATCGGTTGCCATTGCGATGGTCGTCAATTTCATTGCAATCGGCATGTTCATTGAGCCCCAGTTGAAAAACTTTTCTACCTTCAGTATTTTTATTATCATTGCCGGACTGGTCATATTCCTTTCGGGGCATGCACTGAACACGGCACTGGCTGTTCTGGGTGGAGGACTCCACTCAATCAGGTTGCATTATGTCGAATTCTTCACCAAGTTCTACAAAGGTGGAGGCAAGAAGTACACACCATTCGGAATGAAACGAAGATTTACGGAGAATTAAAATTATGGCAGCAGAAATGGTAGCAGCAGTCGATGTTGGTATGAGTGTTGAAGCGATCAAGGCATCGCAGATGGGAATGAAGGCACTTGGTGCAGGTATCGCGGTTGGTCTGACCGGTATCGGCACAGGTATCGCTGAGATGGCGATTGGTTCAGCGGCCGTTGGCGCCACAGCGGAAAACAAGGATATGTTCGGTCTTGCACTGCTTTTTACGGTTATTCCTGAGACGATCGTCATCTTTGGTCTGGTCGTCGGTCTCCTGATTTTGTTCGTATAAACCGGAGCAGACTATGGGACTGGAAGCGGTTGTTGAAGATATCAGGGGCAAGGGCAGATCAGAGGCCGAAAAGATACGTGCTGAGTCCAGGCAGGAAGTCGAACATATTCTTGCTGCGGCAAACAAGCGTGTCGCGGAGATCAAACTTGCTGCCGATGAGGAGGTAGCAAAACAAGCCGCTCATCTCATGAGCGTTGAGGTCTCTGCTGCAAACCTGCTCGTCAAGCGTGAACTGCTGAACACAAAAAAAGAGATGCTCCGTCAGGTGTACCAGACCACGCTCGCCGAAATTTCCCGGCTCCCTGAAAGCTTCAATAAAGAAGCAATCAAAAAACTCCTCACCGATGTGAAAAAGGAGATGCCGAAGGGTACTATCTACTGCAATGCAAGGGACGTACCCGCGGCAAAGGCCGTGCTTTCTGAGCACCGTGACTTTGCAGCATTTTCGCTTGGCAATCCCATCGATATCGAAGGTGGCATTATCGTTGAAAGCGAGGAGGGAGGATTAAAGATTGACTACAGTTATCGCACATTCCTCGACAGGGTGTGGGAATCCGGGCTGAAGGATGCATCAGATATCCTGTTTGCCTGAGGAGGTGCGCACATGGTCGGGATGACGGGGGGTCCCGCCCCCTATGTCTATGTCTGTACCAGAATGCGCATGCGAAAGTCCAAGCTGATCCAGCGGGACGAGTACCTCCGGATGCTTAACATGAGCCTTCCGGAGATCACGCGGGTCATTGAGGAAACCATGTACAAACAGGAGATCGATGAACTCGGTACGAGTTTCAAGGGTATTGACCTTATCGAGGTTGCGCTTTCATGGAACCTTGCCAAGGAATACCAGAAAATCCTTGAGATTACACCGGGAACACTCAAGCAGTTCACCAGTTCGTACCTGCGCCGCTGGGATATCCAGAATGTGCTGAATATCCTTCGTGGGAAGACCGAAGGGATAAAGGTGGGCAAGATCAAGGAGATCCTGATCCCCGCGGGGAGCCTTGACCGCTTCACACTGGATCGGCTCCTTGCGGAAGACTCAATAGACCGGATTGTTGAAGCGCTCCGAGGATACCGGATGTATCCCGTGCTTGCGGAAAATATTGGCGAGGCAAAGGAAACAGGTTCGTTCTCAAGGATGGAGAACGAGCTGTACAAGCAGTTCTATGCGGACTTGCTCGCGCAAGCGGAGAGCGGGATCAAGGGAGGGCAGCTCTTCCTGTCGTTTATCCAGTTGGATATCAACATCAGTAATATCAAAACCCTGTTCAGGCTCCGTGCGGATAAAATCGAGGGGGATCCCCACGAGATGTATATTGCCGGCGGTGTCCTGACTGTCAATGATTTTGTACGTCTTAACACGATTAAGGATCAGGTTGAGTTCATCGACAACCTGAAAATGAAGGTCCGCCAGAAGACGCTGCTTGCATTCCTTGACGAACTCAAGGGAGAGAAGAAGGTGCATGATATCGGGGTGAGACTCACCAGCGTACAGCTCGACCAGATGGAGCGGATGTCAAAGCGTCATCCGTTCTCTATTCACCCCATCCTTGTGTATCTGGAGAAGAAGAAATACGAGGTGTTCAACCTGCGTGCAATTGCCCGTGGGAAAGAATCCAGGCTCCCTGCAGACAGAATAATGAAGTACCTGGTGATCTGAATGGAGATTGCGGTTATTGGCAACAGAGAGTTCATCCTCGGGTTCCGGCTCGCTGGTATCAGGAAAACCTATTCTGCTGAAAATGATGAGGAGCTCACGAATTTAATCACAAAAGCGATGCATGACAGCGAGGTTGGCATCCTTGTGCTCAACAGTAGTGACATGATGAGGATTCCCCGCAGGCTTCATGCGACCCTTGAGGATTCAGTGAAACCTACCGTGATTACACTCGGAATCGAGGAAGGGGGCTTGTCGATGAGAGAGAGAATCAAGAGATCGGTGGGTGTTGATCTGTGGAAGTGAATAGCAAAAAATCCAAGGAACCAAAACAGGGAATGCTGAAACGAATTTCCGGCCCTGTCGTGACGGCAGTCAACCTCGACGCCCACATGTACGATGTGGTGAAGGTCGGAAAAGAAGAACTGATGGGAGAGGTCATCAAGATCCAGGGCGATAACACCATCATTCAGGTCTACGAGGATACGTCGGGCATCAGGCCCGGCGAACCGGTGTCAAACACCGGCCTTTCCCTTTCCGTGGAGCTCGGGCCGGGGCTGCTGACCAGTATTTACGATGGCATCCAGCGCCCGCTCGCGGTACTTGTAGATAAGATGGGCGACTTCATCCAGCGCGGTGTGTCTGCCCCGGGTCTTTCCCATGACAAGAAATGGGTATTTAAGCCTCTGGTCAAAACCGGCGACCGGGTGCAGGGCGGTTCGATCATCGGCGAAGTTCAGGAGACCAACATCGTCCATAAGGTCATGCTCCCGCCGAATGCAAAGCCAGGAGTTGTCAAAACCATCAAAAGCGGGGAGTTTACGGTCGAAGAGACGGTATGCTTTCTGGAAGACGGTACCGGGTACCCGATGATGCAGAAGTGGCCGGTGCGGGTGCCCCGTCCGGTGAAGGAGAAGATGAACCCCGTCATCCCCCTGATCACCGGCCAGCGGATCCTGGACGGGCTGTTCCCCATCGCCAAGGGCGGTACCGCTGCGATCCCCGGGCCGTTCGGGAGCGGCAAGACCGTCACGCAGCAGCAGCTGGCAAAATGGAGTGACGCAGAGATCGTGGTCTATATCGGGTGCGGCGAACGTGGCAACGAAATGACCGAGGTGCTGACTGAGTTCCCGCACCTTGAGGACCCCAAAACGGGGAAGCCGCTCATGGAACGCACGGTGCTTATCGCCAACACGTCCAACATGCCGGTCGCCGCCCGCGAGGCGTCAGTGTATACCGGCATCACGATCGCCGAGTACTTCCGCGACATGGGATACGACGTCTCCTTAATGGCAGACTCGACCTCGCGCTGGGCGGAAGCAATGCGTGAGATCTCATCCCGCCTCGAAGAGATGCCGGGCGAGGAAGGCTACCCCGCGTACCTTGCTGCCCGCCTCTCTGAATTCTATGAGAGGGCAGGCCTTGTCAGGACCCTGGGTGGCGGGAACGGGTCGGTCTCGGTTATCGGAGCGGTCTCCCCGCCGGGCGGGGACTTCTCCGAGCCGGTCACCCAGAACACGCTGCGTATCGTCAAGGTCTTCTGGGCGCTGGATGCCAAGCTCTCGCAGCGCCGGCACTTCCCCTCGATCAACTGGCTCAACTCGTACTCCCTGTATCTCGAAAGCCTCCACGACTGGTACGACAAAGAGGTCTCGCCTGAGTGGAACAAGCTCCGATCATGGGCGATGGAGGTGCTCCAGAAAGAGGCGGAACTGCAGGAAATTGTCCAGCTGGTCGGTTCTGATGCGCTGCCCGAGGCGGAGCAGGTAACGATCGAGGTGGCCCGTATGATCCGCGAAGTCTTCCTGCAGCAGAATGCGTACGATGCGGTCGACACATTCTGTGACATGAAGAAGCAGTATGATATGATGAAAGCGATTCGCATGTTCGCTGATCTTGCGTACGCGGCGCAGGTTGCAGGCGTGTCCCCCATCCAGATCAACGCGACCAAAGCGAAAAACGATCTCCCGCAGATCAAGTTCGTCAAGGACTATAAGCCGGAGCTCGAAAAGATCGGGAAGGCGATGGACGCCGAATTCAACGCACTGAGGTCAGCAGCATGAAGGAATACAGGTCGATCAACAAAATCGCAGGACCGCTGCTCTTTGTGGAAAAGACCGAACCAATCGGCTACGGGGAACTCGTCAACATCATACTCTTTGACGGTTCGGTCAAGCGCGGGCAGGTGCTGGACACCAGCGACGAGCTCGTTGTTGTGCAGGTTTTCGAAACGACCGCGGGCATTGGCAGGGACAGCGGCGTCCGGTTTACCGGGGAAACGATCAAAATGCCGGTCGGCAGGGAGATGCTGGGGCGAATCCTGTCGGGTGGTGGCAAACCAATCGATGGCGGACCTGAGATCGTGCCGGAAAAACGGCTTGATATCACCGGCGCCGCAATTAACCCGTATGCACGGGCATCGCCCAACGAGTTCATCCAGACCGGTATTTCGACCATTGACGGGACAAATACACTGGTGCGGGGGCAGAAACTCCCGATCTTCTCGGGCGCCGGTCTGCCGCACAACACCATCGCTCTCCAGATTGCACGCCAGGCAAAGGTGCTCGGGGCAAAGGAAGAGTTTGCCGTCGTATTCGCCGCGATGGGCATCACCAAGGAAGAGGCAAACTACTTCATGCAGGACTTCGAGCGCACCGGTGCGCTCGAGCGTGCGGTTGTGTTCCTGAACCTCGCCGATGACCCCGCTGTCGAGCGCATCATCACACCACGGCTTGCCCTGACGACCGCCGAATATCTGGCATTCGATCTCGGGATGCACGTGCTGGTCATCCTGACCGATATGACCAACTACTGCGAGGCGCTGCGCCAGATCGGAGCCGCAAGGGAAGAGGTGCCCGGTCGCCGTGGGTATCCGGGATACATGTACACCGACCTTGCATCCATCTACGAACGTGCAGGCCTCATCAAGGGCAGGAAGGGGTCGATCACGCAGTTCCCGATCCTGACGATGCCCGGCGATGATATCACGCACCCGATCCCCGACCTTACCGGGTACATCACCGAAGGCCAGATCGTCGTATCGCGCGACCTGCACCGCAAGGGCATCTACCCGCCCATCAACGTCCTGCCGTCGCTCTCACGCCTGATGAACCTGGGTATCGGTGCAAAGCACACGAGGGAGGACCACAAGAAGGTCTCGGACCAGCTCTACGCCGCGTATGCAGAGGGCAACGACCTGCGGGGACTTGTCGCCATCGTCGGAAAGGATGCACTCTCCGAGCGCGACCGCACGTTCCTTGAGTTTGCCGACCTGTTCGAGAACCGGTTCGTCCGGCAGGGTTATAACGAAGACCGCACGATCTTCAACACGCTTGACCTCGGTTGGGATCTCCTCTCCACGCTGCCGGTGGAACAGCTCGTCCGTATCGACCGCGATCTCATTAACAAGTACCACCCGCTGTTCAGGAATGTACCGAAAAAGGAGTAAGTATCCATGGCGCTGCGCGATATCAAGCCGACCCGTTCGGAACTGATCAACTTAAAAAGGAAGATCCAGCTCTCCGAGCGTGGCTATAAGATCCTCAAGATGAAGCGCGATGGACTGATCCTTGAATTTTTCAAGGTGCTCGCCGAGGCAAAGGACAGCCACGGCGACCTTTTGGAAAAATACCGTCATGCAGCCGGGATGATGGCGCTCGCCAATACCGTCGAAGGGGCGATCGGTGTGAAATCAGCGGCATTTTCGGTGAAAGAGGTGCCGCAAATCTCCTTAAAAAGCAAGAACATCATGGGCGTGATCGTGCCGGAAATCTCATCCTCCAAGGTCAAAAAGAGCCTTGTCGACCGGGGGTACGGTGTGCTCGGCACGTCACCGGTGATCGATGAAACCGCGACCGCCTTTGAAGATCTCGTGGAATCGATCATCGAAAGCGCCGAGATCGAGACGACCATGAAGCGGCTGCTCGATGAGATCGAAAGCACCAAACGGCGCGTGAACGCGCTGGAATTCAAAGTAATTCCGGAGCTTAATGCCGCCAGGGACTTCATCAAGATGCGGCTTGACGAGATGGAGCGTGAAGAGCTGTTCCGGTTAA
>Ga0315285_10001470_pt1 | contig 24823 bp, 17 predicted proteins | sample YL17G09_36_MG_FD_203698 | JGI IMG/M metagenome (GOLD analysis project Ga0315285, IMG submission 203698) | Sediment microbial communities from Yellowstone Lake, YNP, Wyoming, USA - YL17G09_36 | ecosystem: Environmental > Aquatic > Freshwater > Lake > Sediment | place: USA: Wyoming | collected... | reverse complement strand
GAGACGCCTTCCCGGGCATTCGTCAGGAAGCTTCGTCCAAAGGAGAGAAAGGCGTTCCTGAAAAGAAATAAGGGTGGTCGACGATGAGCTCAGCGCCTATGGAGGAAGTAATTTCCGGACTTCACAGTCAAGGTTCTACGCTACAATCTTGAGAGATTCGGGGACATCGCGGACGAGAACAATGAGCCAGGCGACTGGTTTTTCAGGGTCTGTCGATGGCGCTCACCACAGATGTCAGGGAGGCCCTCTTTAGTCCGGCGATTCTCTCTTTCCTGCTTGGTCTCGACCGGCAGGGCTCCGCCTGCAAGTGTCGATGCTCCAACGCCCTAGCTCATCGCTCAGATGATGCCGACCTGCTTGCCGCCATTCACGAACGCGTCGAGCGCCTTGTCCAGGTCCTCGCGCTTCAAGCCGGCGTTCACCATGGTCCTGATCCGGGCCTTGTCCCTCGCGACCATGGGGAACACGATCGGGAGCGCGAACACGCCCGCCTCCCATAGCTTCTCGCTGAGGGCCTTCGCCTTGTGGCTCTCGCCGCACATCACGGGGGTGATCGGCGTGACGCTGTTGCCGATGTCGAAGCCCGCCGATCTCAGCTGCTTCTTCCAGTACTTCGTGTTGCTCCACAGCTTCTTCACGTGGCGGGGCTCCGTCTCGAGGACATCTATCGCTGCGATGCACGCCGCCGTGGTGGCTGGCGGATGCGAGCCGCTCAGCAGCCATGATCTGCTCTTGTTGAGTGCGAAGCTCCTCAGGTCGTTGCTTCCGGAGACATAGCCGCCAACGACGCCGAACGCCTTGGAGAAAGTGCCCATCTCGACTGTGATCTTGCCCTCGATGTGGAAGTGGCTGCCGCAGCCGCGTCCGCCCTCACCGAGCACGCCTTCGCCGTGCGCATCATCGATGTAGGTCATCGCACCGACCTCGTTGGTCAGCTTCACAATTTGATCGGCTGGGGCGACATCGCCATCCATGCTGAAAACGCCATCGCTTATGACGAGGATGCGGCGGTACTTCTTGTCCGCCTCCTTGAGGACCCGCTCCAGGTCGGCCATGTCACAGTGCTTGTAGATGCCCCTCTCGGCCTTTGTCAGCCTGACGCCATCAATGATGCTGCCGTGGTTGAGCTCGTCGGAGATTATGATGTCGCCCTCTCCCGCCAGCTGTGGGATAAGGCCCTGATTCGCGGCGAAGCCGCTCATGTAGTACAGCGCTGCCTCGGTCTTCTTGAACTTCGCGATGCGCTTCTCGAGCTCGATGTGCAGGTCCATGTTCCCCGCAATCGGCCTCACCGAGCCGCTTCCGGCGCCGTGCGTCTTGACCGCTTCCTTCGCCGCCCTCTTGATCTTGGGGTGGTTGCTGAGATTCAGGTAGTTGTTCGAGCACAGCATGATGACCTCTTTGCCGTCCACAATCGAGTGTGGCGCCGACGGCCCCTGCAGCGTCCTCAACTTCCAGTCAAATCCCTTCTGCACCAAATCGTCGTATTCAACCTTCAGGAATCCTGTTGCGTCTCTCTGCATTCTCTCTCCCCCTCATTCCATCGGGAACGCGACCTTGCCGCAGTTCCCAGACCTCATGACTTCCATCGCCTCGACGTAGTCGTCGAGCTTGAAGCTGTGCGTTAGAATCGGCTTGAGGTTGAGCCCGCTCTTGAGCAGGCCGCCCATGCGCTGCCACGTCTGGAACATGCGCCGCCCGTGGATGCCGAACACCCTCAGGCCCTTGGTCACCAATTCGTTGATGTCAAATGTCAGAGGACCCGGGTAGATGCCCAGGATGTGCACGCCGCCAGACGGCATCGTGGCCTTGAACGCCTGGATCAGCGCGTCGTGGTTGCCGCTGAACTCGAGGCTCTCCTGCACTCCCTCGCCACCTGTGTCGTCAAGAATTAGCTCAACCGGGTCCTCCCCGGACTTCAAGACCATATCCGCCCCAAGCTTGCGCGCGAGATCCATCCTGTACTGGTTCTTCCTGCCGACGGCGTAGACCTTTGAGGCGCCTATGTGCTTGCATATCGCCACCGCCATCAAGCCAATCGGACCGAGGCCGAAAACCGCTACCTTTTTTCCGACGACATCGCCGCTGTCAACTGTGTAGACAGCGTTGCCCAGCGGGTCTTGGATCGTCGCGTACTCAAGGGGCAGATCCGCATCATTCTTGAGCACATTCTTTGCGGGAATCGTCATGTACTCGGCGAACGCGCCCGGTCGGTCGATTCCAAGGATGCTGACTGTCCTGCAGACGTGAGCGTTGCCGCTCCTGCACTGATAGCAGTATCCGCAGGCTATGTGGCCTTCTGCGGAGACATAGTCGCCCTTCTTGAACTCGGTCACGGTGGAGCCGACTGCTTCGACCTCGCCTGCGAACTCGTGACCTTGAATCAAGGGCGTCTTGATTCTCTTCTGCGACCACGCGTCCCAGTCATATATGTGGACGTCGGTGCCGCAGATCGACGATATTCGCGTCCTCATCAGAATCTCGTCAGGAAGGGGCTTCGGGATCGGCACCTTCTTGACGACCGTGCTCTTCGGCGCAGACTTCTCTTTGACGGCTGCCTTCATCATCTTATCGGCCATGCCAGTCCTCCTCGGAGTGGTGAAAGGAGGGAAACTCAAGTTCTACTTAAACCTGTAGGGGATGCATCCTCATCGTTCTATAGCCGACTATTACCCGTAGATACTCTTTCTTGGCGAACTCCGAGTCGAGCTTCGCATCGCCCGTGTCCACGCGGAGGGTCGGCGTCACCTGAAGCTTCGATGGCGTCGCGAATACAATGATATTGGAAATCCCGATCCTTCGCACCACCTTCGGGCTCAGCTGCAGGTTGCCCCGCCCCAGGATGAAGCCCTGAGCACCGATCGGGCTCACGGCGAGATAGGCGGGTTCATGCTTGTCGAGAAGCCCGAGCAGGCTCCGCTCGTCGAGATCCTTTCCTACCTGCTTGCCATCGACGACCGCGTCTATTCCCAAGAGCGTCTTGTCGATCTTGAGGCTCTTGCTGATTCTGGAAATCGTCGAACCTGGGCCCAGAATGAAAAGCGCCTTAGGCTCCTTCTCGATCAGTTCAGAGAGGTACTCCCCCATCTCGTCTTTGATCGCCTCATCAGCAACTTCCGCGACCATCATCTTGCCCGCCTGAACGAGGTTCGGCTCCTGCAATGTCGTGGCGGTGCCGAAGAGGCGGACGACCCATTTGCCTTTCCGATACTTCTCCTCGTCGAGGTCGAGAATCTCCGCTTCTCCCGGTCCGATGCGACCGTTGATGAAACCCTGGAGCAGGAAAGCGACATTCTCCGGCCGCGTGCAGAAGACACCGGAGTGCATCTTCACTCCTGCCGGGATGCCTACCACAGGGACGTTCTTACCGACCACCTTCACGATGTCTCTTGCGGTTCCGTCCCCGCCGCAGAAGAGAATCACATCCACTCCCCTCTCTGCAAATGCCTTCGCGGCGGCCTCCGTGTCTTTCGCCGATGTGTGCTTTGGCGGGCGGTGAACAATCTCGATGCCGCTCTGAGTAACTCCCGCTCGGAGCAACTCCGATTCCCCCATGACTCCCGAGCATGTGAGGAATTGCACATCCTTCACCGAGCTGCCGAGCTGCGAGACGAGCTTGGTCAGAGCTTCCTTCGCGCGGTCAGGAGAAACCGACTTGGCTCCCCGACGCCGCGCTTCCTCCTCGACGTTGTCTGAACCCTTCAGCCCGACTCTCCCGCCAATCCCGGCTATCGGGTTCACCAGGAAACCTATGCGCATCAAGCCGACTATGTGTGAGCGGTATTTCAAAATGCCCATCGAGGGGCGATGTGATCGTCAATGCTCGATGCCCGCCAGCTTCCTCGCTAGCTCCTTCTTGCTCTCGAGCTCGGAAAGTTGTCTGATCGTCATCTGAGCGGCCGCGGGAGAACCGCCGCCGTGCAGGCATAATGCCCCGAGCCGCCCGGGCCCGGCCACCATGCTCTCAACGAGCTTTGCCACACGGAGCTTCTTTTCTGCAGTCACTCCGTGAGTCCCGCGGTAGTACTTCTCAACGAGCGGACCGATCTTCGGACTCTTCAGGTCGAGCTCTGAAGGCATCGCGGAGATCATCCCGCCACCGATATCCTCGGCGAGCCTCTGCACCTCATATGGAAGGCGGGTGACGCTGGTCTTCGTGACGTTCGCGAGAAGCTGATCGGGGAACCATGCGCCCGATGGAGATGCCTTTCCCTCGTACGCTGCGCCGATTGCCTGCGCATATAATGCCTCAGAGAGATAGGTCATCTCGGTCAGCCGGTCCTGCATCTGCCTCGACAAACCGTTGTATTCCGCGAGGAGTGCGGCGGCTCCGGTGAGCACATCACCGCATCCCGCCAAGCATCCGCCGAGCACCATGCGGTGCAGCAGGACGAACCTCGAGACGACCTCTGCGGCGTAGTCGTTCTCGCCGCACATGAAGACGCGCTCCTTTGGGACGAACACATCGTTGAAGATGACGAGCGCCTCTGAGGATCCGAAGCGGACATTGCCCTTGTCGAAGCTGTCCTTGAGCTTCGCCTCCCCGCCAGGCTGGGCGTTGACCACCTGGACCACGCCCTCCGAGTTGAGCGGCACCGCAAAGGCGACAGCGTGGTCTCTCTCGTCCTCGGAGAAACCGGTTCCCGGCTGCACGATGATCTCGTGTGAGCCCACAGCACCGCCGATCATCGACTTGGCACCGCGGACGACGATTCCCTTCCTGTCCTCCTCGACTACGCGCAGGTAGACGTCCTTGTCGGGCTGCTGCCTCGGTTTCAGCGCGCGGTTCCCTTTCGGGTCTGTCAGCGCGCCCGCGCACGCGAGGTCCTTGCCCTGCACCATCGAAGCGTACTTCGCCAGTCTCTTATGATAGTCAGTCCCGAGACGGGAGTCCATCTCAAAGGTGGTGTGCCAGAGGGCGTTCAACGCATCCCAGCCGCAGCACCTGCTTCCAGTACACACCCCGGTCTTCTGGCAGACGAGGCGGGCAACCCGCACGCGGTTGACCAGATCCTCGCGCGATCGGTGTATCGAGCAATAGACGTTGAACCTCCCGCTACCCTCACCCCTCGTGAGCATCTCCGCGTTCCTCTGGTCTCTGGAGAGATCGTAGATCTGGCCGATGCCCTCGAGCGCGAGGCGGGTGAAACCGTTCTTCGTCACATCGGGGATGCGCTTGCCGAGCATGTACGCCTCGGTCTTCATCTTCCCAATGCTCTCGATGTATTGCTCCTTTGACTTCAGCGTCATGCCTGCACCTCAGAGTAGGTCGTTCGAGATGACCAGCCGCTGTATTTCCGACGTCCCCTCATAAATCTCTGTTATTTTCGCGTCCCTATAGTACCGCTCAAGAGGCAGATCGGTCATGTATCCATAGCCGCCGTGGATCTGCAGCGCCTTGCGAGCTGCTTCCACCGCGGTCGACGCCGCGAACAGTTTCGCCATCGCAGCCTCCTTCGTGTGCCGCTTTCCGATGTCCGTGATCCGCGCGGCCTTATGGGTCAGAAGTCTGGCGGCTTCGATGTCTGTGGCCATGTCCGCGATCATCCATCTGAGGGCTTGCTGGTCCGCGATCGGCCTGCCGAACTGCACCCTGGTCTTCGAGTACTGTATCGCAGCGTCGAGCGATGCCTGGGCGATGCCGCAAGCCTGGGCGGCGATGCTGATACGACCGCAATCGAGCGCCTCCATCGCAATCTTGAACCCGTCCCCTGCCCGGCCGAGCATGCTCTCGGCAGGAACGCGCACGTCGTCGAAGATGACCTCGGACGCGAGCGAGGACCTGATGCCCATCTTGTCGAAGATCTTGCCAATCTTCACACCAGGCATGTCCCGCTCGACCACGAAGCACGATATCCCCCGGTGAGCCATCGACCTATCAGTCATGGCGAAAACGAGATACGTGCTCGCGAGCGGCGCGTTCATGATGAAGTATTTGCGGCCCTTGATGATGTAGTGGTCTCCCTTCAACGTCGCCTTGGATTCCATGGAGGCAACGTCGCTTCCCGCCACGGGCTCGGTTAGACAGAAGGAACCGAACTGTCTGCCCTGGGCCAGAGGCCTGAGGTAATGCATCTTCTGCTGTTCGTTCCCGAACCAGAGGAGAGGCTGACTCACGAGCGAGGTGTGCACCGCCATGGTCACGCCAAAAGCTGCGGAGCCTTTCGATATCTCCTCGACCGCGAGCACATAGCTGACGACGTCGTGCCCGCCGCCGCCGTACTTGCGGGGAATCGGGATGCCTGTGAGGCCTGCCTTGGCAAGCTCCCGCCACGCGTCCATGGGGAACTTGTTCGTCTTGTCCCACTTGTCCGCCTCGGACAGGACGTGCTCCTCGACGAACCTCCTCGCTTTCCTCTTGACCTGCTCCTGGTTCTTGCTTGGCGAGAAATCCATTGTGATCGCCTGTCTCTCTCCGGACCGACCGGTAAGAACGTTGGCGGTGTATAGTCGTTGTGGGCGAGGCGGCGTTGTCAAGAACTTAGTGATGAAAGACGACGCGGACGACGCCATCATCTTTGCTCCTATGGAGAACGGCCATTCTCGAGGATGTGAGTATGACTCGGAAATCCCTGGAGATTTGACAACGCCGGGCGAGGCCATGTGTCCGGGTCGAATTCCACTCAGTAAGCCACTCTGTGCTACCCGCGGTGATAATCATGGCCGATAGGCACGACAAGTCCCTTGATGCCAACTGACGCGAATACTATCTGATACGTTACTCAGAAAACAAGGCGAGCTTGATGAGGACTGCAGGAGGATACTCCTCCTCGCCATGAAGTCCCCCAAGACGCCGCCGCAGATCAGCAAATTGACCGACATCCCGATAACGAGATGCTGGGAGAAGGTCCGCTACCTGGAATCACTCGGCTTGATCAGGCCCGTCCTCGCGTTCGTGAACAACAAGGGAAAGGCAGTAAGGTACTACGAGACCTCCATCCACACGGAACGCCTCGAGGAGAGGGGATTGGAGAATCTCGTGACCTCTCCCTACATGTTCTGAACCGCCCCGCGAACGCGCCTAGATCGGTTTGTCAAGCCCCTCGACCCACCGTCCCAAGTTATAAATAGGCTGACAAGCATGCTCAAATTGTCCGACAAAGGTCGGACGTACGCATAAAGGGATGGGACATGGGCCTACGCCGAAAGTCCGGCAGGGCTCCTCGGGACCAAGCGACGAAAAGCTTGGTCAACCAAGGAGTCTACAGGATAGATGTCCAAGACCATGAGCTTGGCTTCTTTCACCGTCACAAAGCGGCTTTCTCTTTCTGGTCTGGCGTTCGATACATCCTGATCCTTTCAGTGCTGCTGTGGTGGCTCCCGACCGTCGGCCAGATGATCGCGGGTTACGTTGGCGGGAGGAGGACCGGTGCTCCATGGAAAGGCGTCATCGCGGCGGTCATCCCCATGGCGGTGATCTTCGGTGCGGCGTACGCGGTCGAGCATGGCTACATCGGGCTTGGGGCTGACTTCTTCGGTGCACTGCCTGCCTCGATCGTGCAGTCCGTCTCAAGCAGGGTCCCAGCACTCACTCCATATGTCGACTTCGTGGTGCAGTACATCGCCTCGTTCGTCATCGCGATGCGCACGACATTGTCCATGGGCTCGAACGGGTACATGGTTACAATCGTGTTCGCGTACATCGGCGGCGTCATGGCCGAGCAGGCTCGGCACGAGGTCGCGGCGTCAGGGGGACGCTCGGGCGCCAATGTCTCAATCACTCAACCGATATTCCATCACGCTCAGGAGGATGGCGAGATGATCAGATCCAGACGAAAAGAACCAGTGGAATTGGCGACGATGAAGAAGATACCAGCATCGAATGTGGCTGCGGCACACGCTGCACCGGTTGCCAAGGCAGACGAAGAGCCGAGCAAGGAGAAGGTCTCAACCAGCTCCAAGGATGCCGAGAAGAAGCACACGAAGAGGCAGGTCGAACCAGCGAAGACCAGGAGCGAGCAGCAGGAAGTCAGGTTGCAGCACTACGTTGACCAGGCGCTGAGCAGGTACCAGGAAAAGCACCATCACTGAGTGGAGGCTCGACGAGCGGAGTCGGCAGTGCCCCCGCTCCAAATAAGGTGCCGCCATGTGCCTACCGAATGTTTTTCTAGACGGCCTTGGCATTCCACGGGCGTGAACAAGCCCGCGGTTTCCCTCCTTGGCTACCATTCAATCCTCCGTGGGCGGCGACTTCCGGGATTCCTGCGCTGCGCAGAGACCGGACTGCGAATCGACCTCTCCGCAGACGAACCGACGCTATGGCGGTGTCATCACGAGGGGATGAAGAGGCTCGATGCCGGACTGCGCGGCGACGGCCCTGTGTCGTTGCTGCAGTTGAAGGCCGAGCTCGCGCGGAGACTTCTGAAGCCGTGCAGGCTCTGCGAAAGGCGGTGCAAGGTGGATAGACTGGCGGGGAAGACCGGCTACTGCGGTGTCGACAAGCCGAGGATATCGAATCGCTTCGTGCACATGGGCGAGGAGCCCGACCTGATCCCCTCATACACGATATTCTTCTCGGGCTGCACTTTCGAGTGCCTCTTCTGCCAGAACTGGGACATTAGTCAGCGCGAGACGGGGACGACTCTTCAGGCGGGCGCCGTGGCACGAGACATCGACGAGCACTTCGGCGATGTGAAGAACATCAACTGGGTGGGCGGCGAACCGACGCCAAACCTGCCGTTCATCCTCGATGTTTTGACGATGGCCAAAGAGCCGACCCCGCAGATATGGAACAGCAACATGTACATGACTGAAGAGGCCATGGCTCTTCTTCACGGAGTCGCCGATGTCTACCTGGCCGATTTCAAATGGGGGCCGGGCGATTGCTCGAAGAAATATTCCAGAATCCACTATTACTGGGAAATCGTGACACGCAATCATGTGCTCGCGAACGAGCACGCGGAGATCGTGCTGCGCCATCTGGTCATGCCGGGCCACGTAGACTGCTGCTCCCGCCCCGTCCTGGAATGGATCGCCGGCAACCTCGATACGAGCAAGGTGATCGTGAATGTCATGGACCAGTACCGTCCTGAATACAAAGCGCCAGGAATCCCTGGCATCGATCAGAGGATATCGGAATCGGAGTTTCTTGAAGCTTACAAGCTCGCGAGGAATCTCGGGCTTGAGGTCACTTGACGGTCGCTTTCTTGCCGGAGGTCTTCTCAAAGAGAGCCTTGGACAGAGCCTGGAATGCCTCCTCGACGTTCTCGCCTTTCTTGGCGGAGGTGAAGAAATACGGGGCGTCGAACGCCTCCGTCGCCTGTTTGACCTCCTCCTCGCCGAATGCCGCCTTGTTCTTCAGGTCCATCTTGTTTATGGCGAACACCACGGGTATCTCGCCGACAGTCCTGAAAACCGACTCCACCCATCCATCCAGGTCCCCGAGAGTCTCCTCGCGCGTCACATCGCAGACGGCCAGTATCCCCTGGGCCCCGTGGAAGTATGCCTCGCGGAGCAGCTCCCTGAACCCTTTCGAGCCCATTATGTCCCAAATGGTCATGTCCATGGACACTGGAGATTCGCCCTCCATGGACATCTCGAACTCTTTCTTGGAGACCTTCGCACCGAGGGTCGTGATATACCTGTCATCGAACTCATCCAGAACGTATCTGCGGATCAGCGATGTCTTGCCGACCGCATGCTCTCCAACCAAGCATATCTTCGACTTCATCAGTTGCGTTTCGGTCAATTCGTCGGCCTCCGTGCTTCAAGCGAGACAAGGGCGGTCATTTCGGTTTCATTCATGCCGCGTCCACTCCCTGCATCGGATTCGGTACTCGAATGACCTCCGAGTACTTAGCAATTTTGCAGTGGTTCTCTTCCGTGAATCGCGACGCGGCCAATCACCGACCGGACTGGTCGGCCAATCGTTATATAACGCCCCTCGAATGCAACCGCGTGGATGGCTTCGCGGCTTTCCGCGTCCTCACCGGTCTGGCTTTCCTCGGCTTCGCCTCATGCCGAGACTTGAAAACGCGCCGCGTTCCCGATGAGGTCTGGATCGTGATGGGCGTCTTGGCCCTGGTTTTGCTCGAGGTCGAACTCGTCCAAGGGGGAGCCTCCTGGGAACATCAGCTACTCCTTGTCCCGACTGCGATCATCTTCTTCGGCGTCTTCTTCGGGGAGGAGATGTGGACCGAGGAAGGATTCAGATTGAGACCCATCAGACTCATCGTCTACGCAGTTGCAGGCCTGCTCTTGGCGTTCCTCGCGTATCATTTCTGGAGCACGAGCGGCAGCGATTCCAATGCGTTCTGGGGCCACCTGAGCATGCCCATAATGCTCGTCCTCGCTCACGTGTTTTACCAGTTCGGGTTGCTTCGCGGCGGGGCGGATGCAAAGGCGTTCATGTCGATTGCCATCCTCGTGCCAATCTATCCGAGCATTGGACCCGGACTACCGCTCGTTAGTCTCTCCCCGACCATCCAGCATGCCGTCGATCTGATGTTTCCTTTCGCGCTCGTCGCCCTCCTTGACGCTGCGCTCCTGCTTGTGTTCCTACCGCTGTTCTTCCTGGTATTCAATGCATTACGTGGAGACGCCAAGGGAATCCAAGCACTTTTCGGCTACCGAGTCGGCATCGACAAAGTGCCCAAGTTCGTCTGGCTGATGGACAGGGTGGAGAACGGCAAGCATCTCAGGATCCTTCTGCCTCGGAAGAGGGAGGACCGGAATGAACAGATCGCGAGGCTACGAGAGAAAGGCTTCGACCGCGTGTGGGTGACGCCGCAGATTCCATTCCTCGTGCCCCTGACCTTCGGGTTTGCCGCGGCCTTCCTTGTGGGCAACTTCATCCTAGGCCTGACGCTGCTGTTCGGGCGGTGAATGAGCGGGATTCCGGAAAAAGAAGCCTTTTATAGGGCCGATGTTCTACTTCCCGACAGCAGTGGTACGACGGTCAAAGCGGCGGTGATACACCCGGTCTCTTTCCGAACCCGGAAGTTAAGCCCGTCCACGTTCTCCGCTGTACTGTGGTGCGCGAGCACACGGGAAGCCTATCCCCGTAAGGGGCCTCCGGCAAGCGACCTAGGTACGCTAGCCGCCTACCCTTGTGGTAGGTGACGAAACGTACCGCTTTAACGGCCGTTTGTCGGTGGAACGCTGTCGGCCACTGCCTCGCGCTTATTTCTCTTTCTGCTGAGGAACCTCTGGCCCGCGAAGATGAACAGGGGGATCGCGATCGGGATGATCACGTCCTGGAATTCAGGGATGATCACGGTTGCCGACGCCTTGCTCTCCGACAATTTATACCCACTCTGCGAGGTGTAGTTCAGGAACACCCAGTTCACCAGTATCGAGTTCTGTGCAGGGTTCTTGATCTGCACCGTAATCGTGAAGCTGTGCGCGCCCGGACCCACGTTCGCGAAAATCCAACGGTACGTCTGGCCGCTCCACGAAGAAGGAGCGACGCTCGCTCCGAGATACGTCACGTCGGTCGGCAGCGTGTCGTTGATCCACACCCTCAGGGCGTTGGCGCTGCCCGTGTTGTTGAAGTAGATTGTGTAGGTGACGATCGCACCAGGGACCGTCACAGATGGCGATGCAGTTTTCTCAACCTTGATTGTCGGCCTCCGGCACGTGAAGTTCGCCCACGAAACGCTGCGCTCCATCCATCTGCCAAGCTGATCCGTGTAGTTGCCGAAGACCGTGTTCACTTGGAGGGTGCTATCCTGGGCATTTCCGTTCACCTGAGCGATAATCGTGAACGACCTTGGAGCTCCAGCAGGAACATTGGCGAATCTCCATCTGTAGGTGTTCCCGCTCCAGGAAAATGGAGGGACGCTGCTGGAGTAGAAGGTGACTCCGGCAGGGAGTGTGTCGTTGATCCACACCGCCCTCGACACTGCATCGCCCGTGTTGTTGTAATAGACGGTGTATTGGACGTAGTCGCCCGGACCAGCGATCAGCACATTCAGCGTTTTCACGACCCTGATGATTGGGCGATATCTGTCGTTGGGCCCACCTCTGGTCGGAATGCTGGACACATACCAATCTGAATTCGCATCCGTGTCGACTGGTTTGCCGTCGCTCGCCGCTTTGAATCGGGCCCAAGTCTGCGTCGTGCTGATCGAGGGATATGTAGTCGCATCGACAATCGTGTTGGCTGAATCCCTGAGGATAATGTTGCCGTTGGAACCCGGGAGGTCGCCTGAGGGAATATTGACCGAGAGATACTCGGCGCCGCTCAACCACGATCCGATAATCTCCGTCGTGAATGTGTAGATTGTGATGTACTTGTTCCCTTTGATGATCTGCAGTCTCCACCCACTGAGAGCGACCGGAGAGGATGTGGGGTTCGCGAGTTCCACCCACGCAGCTCCTTTTTGAGGATATATCTCGTTGATGACAACGTTGTCGCCAGCAGGGGATCGCACGCCGTATCTCCCTCCCCTCGTGAGGAGAGGTGAGACTGAGTCGGTGTCGCGCAACCAGTCGGTCATGTAGACGATGACCCTGAAACCTGGCATGAGGCCGAACACGGTGGCATTCGCCGCCATCTCCAACCTGCCAGAGTCGATGGCAGCCGCGACATTTCCCATCCATTCGAACGGCACATTCGCGTTCGGGCGGTACCTGAAAAGGCTCGCATTGTTGAGCTGCCCCTGGCGCCCATTCGCCACGAGCGCATAGTCGACACCATAGACCTGGCCTTCGATCTCCGTATAGAGACCTGTCGCAGTGCTGTTGTCCGCGTCGACGTACGCAAATGCCGTGTCCATGCCGGTGGGGACGTTGTAGGAGAAAGGCCCCAAGTATCGCGACACAATCCTCCCTGCGTAGGGAGCTGGGAAATAGCTAGGGATCGTCGCGTTGAGCCAGAAGTCCGAGCCTGCGGGATAATCGAGAACGCCGTCCGCGTCAACATCGCCATTCGATTGACTGTCAGGGGTTCCGTCGTTGTTGAAGTCGTCCGGAAGAGAATCCATTGAGTCGGGCACCGTGTCCCCATCTGCATCCGTGAATTGCGCTGGAATCGGCCTTTCTCTGAGATTGGGTAGGTCCTCACCGCCAAGCATCCGACCCTGAACCTTCATGTAGAAAGCGAAATCGGCAGTGACATTCAGCCCGACCTCCGCGATGTCGACGTTCGTGTTGATCGATTCCAGGCCTCCGGAGGAGCGCACATCCCATAGTCCGTCCCTTTGAACCTTCGCCGCGTCCCAGTCCCCAAACACCCCATCAATCGTCACCTTGGGCGCTTGGCGGTAGTAGGTCCCCGAGATAATCGAGTCCCTGAGATCCACGAGTGAGTTTGTGGATATGGCAGACACCTTCAGCGTCAGTGAGCTCGCATCCGGGGCGGTTGAGAGGTGCGCAACCACGAAGAGCGAGACGCTCTCCCCCTCTCTAATCGTCAGGTCGACTCCGAGACTGCCGATTCCAGAGATGAACGAGGATGTGTTGAGCAGCGTGTCAGCAGGCTCGTACGTCCCATCGTTGTCGTCAAGATGAAGGCTCAGCACCACGGACTGGTCGGGCATCGAACCCTGCTTGGTGACGTTGACGGCATGGATTGTGCTCGAACCTGCCTCGGCCCGCAGGCGCACATAGAGGAAAGCTTGATCGTCAACCGTCATGATGTCGCTCACGAGAGTCCTCTGGGTCACTGCGAGCGTGGAATATGCCACACATGCGACGTCATCCGCGATGTCGATCACTCCGGTCGTGTTCGCGGTTAGAACGATGATGTGGGCCTCGCTTGGTTCGGCCAACGGCATCATGAACTCGAGCATGCTTCCTGAAGCCGCTGCCGAGATCGCATCTCTGTGCGAGAACGCAGAGAGATTGTTCTGACCCCCGCCAAGCCCCGGATTCCAGTCCGAGACTCTCGAACCCGCCATCTTCCCATCATAGCCGCTGATCAGAACTTCCATATCGGCACCTATGCCGCCTATCGAATATCCGGTGGACGGTCGCCCGTCCGCGTCCACCATGATCAGGACATAGTCAATGAGGTCCGGCGCGGCGGGAGCACTCGGTGTGTCGAACATGACTCCGTCGACCTCGACATATACGGCGAGCTGCCCATCTTGCGAGGAGACCTTTGTTGATACGATATCCAGGTCAGAGCGGTAGGAGACATTGGCTCCCCTTGTGTCCCCGACCGCGTCGTCATGCGTCGGGATTCCTGCCCAGTCTGAGAAGCTGCCATCGACTCTCAGGATCGTCGTCTGAGGCCCGCTTGGGATGAGAGTTGCTATCAACGGCGCGAGGAGGAGAATCGCGATTACGGCAGCGACTACGCCTGCGGACCTGAACCAGCCTCGTTCCGCACGGTAGATCGGCTGGAACCTTCCGCGCCTTCCGTTGGTGAAGCCGTTCCCATTCACTAGGCCGTTCACATGACCTATGCCGTTGACGAGGCCGTACACTCTCCCCAAGCCGTTGACCAGGCCGTTGGTCCTCCCGATGCCGTTCACAAGACCGTTCGTCCTTCCGAGACCGTTGACCAAGCCGTTCGTCCGGCCAATGCCGTTAACCAAGCCATTGGTTCGGCCTAGCCCGTTGACAAGGCCGTTGGTTCTCCCGATCCCGTTGACCAGCCCGTTGACGCGCCCTTCCCTCGGCGTCCCTTTTGCGCGGGGAACGCCGACCGTCCTCAGACCGTCGAGAGCTTTCCGCTCGCCCTCCATCTTCATGCGGCGGACGTCTTTGGCGCGCGCCCTCGATGTGTCAGCCTCCTCGTTCCTGCCAAGCCTCTGCAAGAGCTCCGCCCTCGTCTCCCACGCGACATCGAGCCTCGAATCCGATCGAAGGAGGCGCTCGTAGTAGCTGAGCGCTTTCTGGATTGCCGATATCTCCGCGGCAGGTTTCTCCGGCGGCGCCATCGCCGACCATCGTGGCGGTATCAAGGACGAGTCGGCCAGGGTCTCGGCCAGGTTCAGGACCTGCAGTCTGTACTCCTCATCCCTGGCGGGATTGATCTTCGCTGCCCTCTCGAGGCATTGCACCGCCTCCTTAGGCCGCCCGAGCTCACGGAGAACGTGCGACTTCAGTACCCAAGCCCTTTCGAGCTTCGGGTCAACTTCCAGCAGTTCTTCGTAGTGTCTCAACTCCTCGCCGAGCTGGTCCGCTCTTGTCGGGGTCTTCTCGGCGACCCTCTGCCAGCGGGCGAGGAAGTCTTGGGAAACGCCTTTGCTTTCCTTGATCTCTGGGGCCGGGACTTCCCCAGGAACGGTTTCCTCGGCGGATGAATAACCGCATATGCCGCACCTCTCTGCCCCAGGAGCGAGGAAGGCGCCACAATGGGGGCAGACCTTGACCTCCTCCTTCTCAACCTGTGTGACGACTTCCCTGGGGAGCTCCTCCTCCACCGCCTCAGCCTCTTCGATCACCTGATGGCATGTGGAACAACTCTCGGCATCCTTGGACAGGAATGCGCCGCAATTGGAGCAGATATAGAGCGCCGGCTGCTCGGAGACTCCCTTGGCGGGCTCCGCCGCTGGAGCAGGCGCCCCGTCTTCCTCCTCTTCGAACTCCGTGCCGCATTGAGGACAGATCTCCGAGTCTGCACTGGCGAATGCGCCGCAGACAGGGCAAATGAACAGCTCCGCCTTATTGGAATACCATCGGTCGCCTATGGAGATCGACTCGGAGGCCTTCGCCCTCACCGCGGTTGCCTCCTCCAGGGAGAGCACGCATGATTCCGCAATCGCCTCCGGAGTGGCATCCGCAAGGTCATCGATCCGCGGGTACCTTGCGCGGACTCTCGCCGCCTTCTCGCGGTCGAGGTCGCAGGTCGTCAGTAGCCACTCTTCGTACAGCTCATCCATCTGAGGATACGATTATCGCCGGTATTCAAGCCATGTGTGGAAGCGCATAGGGCAAATGTGGAAGCGCATTTTACCTTGCTAGAACATTATATTGTCAATTTACAAGGGTACCGTAGGGATCCAGGGGGATTGACAACACCCCTTTTCCCCTCCCTTTCCCGATCCTGAGCTGGAGCTCCGTTTCCGTCCGTCTGAGGACCTGCGGCGACTGCCTTTCGTCCTCGAGGCGCGTCAAAATCCGCTCGACATATGCCCTCGCCCTCAGATGCTGCTTTTCCTGCTTGTCCTTGAGCACATTGGTCGGATACAATCTCGTGAACCTTCCATCTATCGCGACCGTGACGAGACCGAGCTTCTCTAGTTCTGACGCGACCTTGCTGGCGGTCTGCCTGCTCGCGTTCATCGCCCCAGACAACTCGACCTTGGAGATGCCTGGCGACTCTACGATACTCCTCAAGGCATCACGCCTTTTCGAGGTACGAAGGGTGATGAAAAGATCCGCATCCGCCGGGTCAACGAAGTCCTTGGGGTAGTAGACCTTTTCGTCATGGCGGTGAACCACATATCCTCCGGAGACGAGACTCCGCAGATGCCAGACGACCGAGCTGGACGACATCTTTAGGTCGCTCGCAATCTTGCCGCCTGTCGTGAAGGGTCTTAGACTGAGATATTCCAGAATCCGGCGCCTGTGAGCGTTGAGGAGCGGTGACGTGGCGGGAGCGGGAGACTCCGCTTTCTCTTTCCCGTCAAGGGCGTCTTGCAGCGCCTTGCCAATCCCTTTGAGCATCCTATCCCTCTGAGTACTCCGCCAGAATGCTTTCTATAAGGTGCTCAGCCTTCAGCGTCTTGAAATCCTCGTCGCTGAGACCCTCGAGAGCCTTTTGCACGCTCTCTTGGATCCCCTTGGGGAGAGGTTTCTTCTGCTGCAGCACATCTCTAATCTGCGACGGTATCTTCGTCGTCAACTCGCGCTTGTAGGCGTTCGAGTCGACTATCAGCCCGAGGCCTTTCATGATCTTGTAAGGATGCGAGAGTTCGCTGTGCTTCGTCGAACGGGCCTTGATGATCTTCAGCAATCGTATCACACTTCCCTCTGCCGCCTTGTACTTGAGGTGTATGACACAATCCGCGAGGTACATCGGTATGATGGTCTCAGGGCCGGTCAGCTCGCCCGGGCCGTGCTCCTCGAGCGTGCACAGGACTGTTCCGACCCTGCGGGTCTCCTTCAACATGAAACCTATGAGGTCCCTCTGCTCATACTGGTCCTTGGTCGACCAGAGCACAGGAGTGAGAGGGTCGACGGCAATCCTCGTGTTGGCGCCTTTCCAGTCCGCCACGAATGCGGGAAGCTCCTTGCGGATGAAGTTGCTGAACTCCCGCCCGGACGCGTCGATGAACACGAGCAGCCCGTCCTCGAGATAGTCCAGGATGTCCGACCAGCCCATCTCGATGGCCTCGCGGATTATCTGCTCCTTGTTCTCGTCGAGGGAGACGAAGATGCCCTCCTGCCCTTCCTGGAGCCCGCGCCTGATGAACTGAGTCGCGCAGGTGGTCTTTCCGGCCCCGGACGAACCGATGACGACCGTCGTGCTGTTCTCGTTGAAGCCGCCGTCCAAGAGAGGATTGAGGCCGAAAATCCCACTCTTAATCTTGCGCACGGCTGAATTATCCGGCCCTCGCTATATATCACTTTTCCCGCGGGAATCTCGTTCGCGACCAAGTCGAGTCGCGGCAAGATCCAGCAGAAGTTGGATGGAATGTGGCGGGGAAGAGAGGAAATCGCTCGCCATCAGCTCTTGGACGCCGCTCCACGTCTGACGTATTCCCGGAGGCGCTCGATATCCTTCTCGCCGAGACCAACTCCGAGGATGCCGTCCAACTTGAAAACGGGCCGACCCGATTCGAAGACCGCCAACGTCGGGACGACGTCGATGGAGTAGATGTCCCACAGGGAATCGTCCATGTCATCGAGGAGCACCGCAGTGATCGACCATGGGAATTCATCCTGGTGTCGCTCCATTATCGGCCTGAACGCGCGGCAGAAAGGGCACCAGCTCGCGTCGAACATTACTATCACCGGATCCCTTGCGCGAAGAACCTCCATCTCGAATCTGTCTGGCGTGATCGTCCTCATCGTCGTCGAATGCGGTCATCACGCAACATGGTCATTAACCTGCTTCGACGCAGTATCACGCAAGGCTTTAGTGCATGTCGCGCATTCCCCGCCGCTCCTCAATTTTAGAAGGGATGGTATGGCCAACTGGGTTTGCAGCAGCGACATCGAGGCGTACTTCGCCAGTCTCCAGAAGGAGGCGGACCGCTGCTACGAAGTCGGAAGGCTCGCGAGGGCGAAGGGGTTCGACCCGGAGCTGGACATAGAGACGCCTCAGACGAAGGACCTCGCGTCCCGCGTGGAGAGGCTCCTCAAGGATTATGGCGTCGATGACGTCGCCGACATCATCCGGGAGCACAGCAAGAAGCATGACAGGGAGACGGTATCCATCATGGTCGCCAAGGATGTCGCGAGGCGCGGCAACGGCTCCAAGGAGAAGGCCGTCGAGAGGGCCGTCCGCGTCGGGCTGGCGATACTCACGGAAGGCATCCTTGTCGCCCCGCTCGAGGGTCTCGCCGATGTCAAGGTCAAGAAGAACAGGGACGGGACATCATATGTCGACCTCCTCTACGCAGGTCCGATACGCTCCGCGGGAGGCACTGCCCAAGCGCTTAGCGTCCTCATAGCGGACGTCGTAAGAAGAGAACTGGGCATAGGCAGATATCAGCCGACGCAACAGGAGGTGGACCGCCTCAAGGAAGAGATACCGCTCTACAAGCAGGTTCAGCACCTCCAGTACAATCCGACAGCAGAGGAGATCGAGCTCATGGCGAGCAACTGCCCCGTGAGTATCAACGGCGAAGCGACGGAGGAGATGGAGATCTCCGGGCACAGGGATCTGCCGCGCGTGGAGACGAACCGCCTGCGCGGCGGGATGTGTCTCGTCATCTCCGACGGCTTGTGCCTCAAGGCTCCGAAGATCCAGAAGCATGTGAAACGGCTGAAGATAGACGGCTGGGAGTTCATCGACAATTACATCAAGGGGAAGACCGAGGAGACTTCGGACCGCCAGGACGAGGATATCGTCGTGGAGGCCAGCGACAAGTTCATTCAGAATATTCTGGCGGGGAGACCGGTGCTCTGTCACCCGAGCCGCGCCGGCGGCTTCAGGCTGAGGTACGGAAGGACGAGAGCGACCGGATTGGCGGCTGTCGCAATCCATCCCGCCGCAATGGCGGTGCTCGACAACTTCATCGCCGTCGGGACTCAGATAAAGACGGAGCGACCCGGGAAAGCCGCTGCCGCGACGCCCTGCGACACCATCGAGCCGCCAATCGTCCTGCTCAAGGACGAGAGTCTCGTGACGCTCAGCTCGCTTGACGAGGTGGAGGAGGCGCGGGAATCCATCAAGACCATCGTCGACCTCGGCGAGATACTCATACCCTTCGGCGAGTTCCTGGAGAATAACCACGTCCTCATGCCAGGAGCGTTCGGGCTCGATTGGTATCACGCGGAGATGGTGCATGCCGCGATCAGGCCGCCCGATGACTTGGGCGATTTGCCATTCCAGGATGCCTTGAACTTGAGCAGGAAGCACAAATTTCCGCTGCATCCGCGGTACAACCTGTTCTGGCATGACCTGACCGCGAACGAGATTCTTTCGTTGCGCGACTTCGTCGAGAAGAATGGTCATGTTGATGGCGAGGTGCTCAGGCTTCCGAACGACCAGAGATTCAAAGACATGCTCTGCGTGCTCGGCGCACTCCATCGACTGAATGACGGGAATATCGTCATTGACACCTACGGGCCTCCGCTCGTCCTCTGCCTCGGGCTCGAGGATCGCGGCGGGATGCTCGAGAGGGTGCGAGACTCGCAGGCGAAGGATAGCCTCGCCCTGGTCTCCGCGTTGGCGGGAATCGAGGTGAGGGCCAGAGGCCCCACGAGGATCGGCGCACGCATGGGCAGACCGGAGAAGGCGGCGCCGCGCAAGATGAAACCCGCCCCGCACGCCCTCTTCCCGATCGGCAGGGAGGGAGGGCAGCAGAGGCTCTTGAGGGAGGCCTTGGCAAACGATGTCGTCGAGCTGGAGGTCGGGCTGAGGATCTGCAGGACGTGCGGCAAGAGGTGGTTCCTCCCGAAGTGCCCGTGCGGCGGCCACACTGTGCTCAGGGACGCGAGATCCCCTCAGAAGATACCGCTCAGGGAGGTCTACGAAGAGGCCGCTGCGAGGACGGGGCTGAGAGGGAAGAACATGGACGTGAAATGCGTCCAGGGCATGATCTCAAAGACCAAGACTCCGGAACCGCTCGAGAAAGGTCTCCTTCGCGCCAAACACGAGGTCTTCGTGTTCAAGGACGGCACAACCAGGTTCGACATGACGAACCTGCCCCTCACTCACTTCAGGCTCTCGGACGCCGACATGACGCCAGAGGCGGCGAAGAAGCTGGGATACGAGAGGGACATCCAGGGCCAGCCAATCGTGGACGAGGGACAGCTCGTCGAACTGCGCGTCCACGACATAATCGTCTCTCGCGACTGCGGGGAGTATCTCGTGCGAGTCTCCCATTTCATCGACGATCTGCTCGAGAAGCTCTACGGTCTCCCTACGTTCTATGACGCCGCTGGGCCGGAGGACCTCGTGGGGCAGATGGCAGTCGGCCTCGCGCCGCACACGTCTGGAGGCGTCCTCGCACGGATCATAGGCTTCACTCCCGCCAAGGCCTGCCTGGCGCATCCCTATTTCCACGCCGCGAAGCGGAGGAACTGCGACGGCGACGAGGACTCCGTGATCCTCCTGCTCGACTGCCTGATCAATTTCAGCAGGGCGTTCCTTCCTGAGAAAAGGGGGGGTTTGATGGACGCGCCTCTGGTCCTCTCGACTCACATCGACCCGAACGAGATTGACAAGGAAGCTCACAACATCGACTTGAGGTCGCAATACCCGTTGGAATTCTTCCAGGCCACGATGAAGCACGCGGAGCCGAGGAAACTCGAGACAATGATGGACATCGCGGGCAAGAGGATCGGCAGCGTGCTGCAATACGAAGGCTTCAGCTTCACTCATGACGTCACGAGCATCGCCGATGCCCCTCTCACCTCTGCCTATGGCGAGGGCGGCATGGTGGAGAAACTCGAGGCGCAGCTCAACCTCGCGTCGAAGATCAGGGCGGTGGATGTGCCCGATGTCGTCACGAGAATCGTCGTCCACCACTTCCTCCCTGACCTGATAGGCAACCTCAAGGCTTTCTCCAGCCAGCAGGTTCGGTGCACCAAGTGCAACGCGAAGTTTAGGAGGATGCCGCTTAAGGGGCAATGTACCGTCCTCACAAACAAGGGACACGAGTGCGGCGGGAATCTCATGCTCACCGTGCACAAGAGCTCCGTCAAGAAATATCTCGAGGTCTCGAAGCGCATCGCGGAGCAGTATGGCGTCTCGAATTACCTGCGGCAGCGCCTCGACTTGGCCGAGGAGGCTATCGCCTCGCTGTTCACCAACGAGAAGGTCAAGGGCCTCAAGATCGACGATTTCCTGTGATGGCACGAGGGTGAAAAGGGCTCCGGGTAGAGGCCTTGGCAATGTGACGTGCTACCACATGTCCCGAAGGGTTATTGTCCATCGCCTCGATTCATGGAATGATGTTCGCGTCTAGAGCCGGCCACGTCGAGGTATCCGGAATACGGAAGATGTTCGAGTCCGCACCGCCGGGCGCGATAAACCTCGGGCTGGGAGAGCCGGATCTGCAGCCCCCGCCGAAGGTCATCGAGGCGCTCAAGAAGGCCATAGACAGCGGCATGAACAAGTACGGGCCGACCGGGGGCATACCCGAACTTCGGCAGGCGGTCGCGGAGAGACTGGCCAAGTTCGCGGATGTCAAGCCTGACACAGTGCTGATAACCACAGGCGCGACAGAGGCGCTGTGCGTGACGATGCAGACCCTCATAGACAACGGGGATGAGGTCCTCATACCGGATCCCGGTTTCGTCCTCTTCGGACCGCAGGTCAGGCTCGCTGGCGGGGTCCCTGTCACCTACTCGCTTGCCAAAGATAACGGATTCATTCCAGGAATCGATGAGTTGAGGTCGCTCGTGACGCACAGGACCAAGGCGATCATCGTCAACAGCCCGGCGAACCCGACAGGTGCCGTGTTCGACAGGAAGACCGTCCAGGCCATCGCCGACTTCGCGAAGGAGGAGGGCCTCATAGTCATCAGCGACGAGGTGTACGACGCGATCGTGTACGAGGGCGCGCATGAGTCGTTCCTTGGCAAGTACGAGAACACCGTCTATGTCAACTCGTTCTCCAAGGTCTTCGCCATGACCGGGTGGAGGCTCGGGTACCTGACCGCACCCCCGGAGATGATCAAGCAGATGGCCAAGATCCACTACTACATGGTCGCGTGCCCGCCGACACCGACGCAGTACGCGGTCCTCGCGGGCCTGAGGGAGCCGGAGGACTACGTGCCGAAGATGGTCAAGGAGTTCGGCATCAGGCGGGAGATCATAGTCAAGGAACTCGGCAAGATGCCGGGCTTCCACTGCCTCAAGCCGAAGGGCGCGTTCTACGCCTTCCCCACGTACGACTATGACATGGCCTCTGAGGAGATGGCCATGAGCCTTCTCAGCGGAGGGGTAATCTGCACGCCCGGCAGGGCATTCGGCGAGCAGGGGGAGAGGCACATACGCTTCTCCTATGCGAACTCGCAGGACAACATCAAGAAGGCGATGGAGCGGGTCAGGCATCACTTGGAGACGGCTCTCAAGGGAAAGGTAAAGTAAAGCAACCTTCTTCTACCGCGCGATGCGGAGATCGACCGCCGCTGCACTGGTTGCGATACTACTCATTGCAGTGTTCACCAGGCTGATGCCCCTGTCTGAGTTCGTGTACTGGGGCTCTGACATAGGCGAGTATCACTCATTGACGGACCGGCTCATAGGCACGGGTCACCTCGGAACTGATTATTCTGGGTGGGGCAAGACCTATCCATACTTCCCAGGGTTCTACTTTGTTGTCGGTGGCGGGAGCATGATGGGCGTAGACAGCAACGCCGCCCTCAACCTGATACCGCCGTTGCTCAACGCCGTGGCGGTACTGCTCGTCTTCCTCGTGGCGGTAAGACTGTTCCGCGACGACCGCATTGGCCTGATGGCGGCGGGGGTTCTCGCCGTGGCCTTCCCTTACATCTACACGAACTCGCACCCGATTCCGTCTGCGATCGGCACGGTCCTGTTTCTCGCGTCGATGGCGCTGCTAGTCGGGTCGCAAAGTGAGATGAAGAAGCTCGCGGCGCTCCTGCCGCTCGCCGCCGCGATCGTCGTCACGCACCACCTGTCGACTTACTTCCTGATCATCGCCGTCCTCACGGCCCTCGTCCTGAGGAGCCTCCTCGCCAGCAACTTCAGATGGAGGAGCGTAGCGATCGAGGCGGTGTTCCTGGTTGCCTTGCTCGCCCTCGCACTTCCATTCTGGCTAGTCTACGCAACGCCGTTCCGGGAGAACCTCCTCGGTGACCTCGGGACGGTACCCTGGTGGGGGCCTTTCGCTGCTCTCGGCATCGCAGCCCTCGGCTGGCTGGTTGTTGTCCGCCTGAGGAGGAAATCGGAGTGGAGGTTCTCGCCGAGATATCCGACACTCCGGAGGAACGCGGTTATGTTCGTCCTTGCGATCGCGTTCGCGTTCGCGCTGATGAGCTTGTTCACCGTGATCAATGTCCTCGGCACAACCATCAAGATCCACCTTCAGGATGTCCTCTACATCAGCCCGTTCCTCCTGCTGATGGCGTTGGCCGCTCCAGGAAGGCGGCCACTGGACTTTGCGCGGGATGGGCACAAGCCGACCGCCTGGCTTGCGGCATTCACACTCTCGCTGTTCGCCGGGTCAATCGTTGGCGAGCAGGTACTCATCCCATACCGCCACGTCGACTTCATGATGATTCCTGTGGCAATCATGGTAGGGTCGGGAATCGTCCTGCTCCACGACCTCGCTTTCGCCGGGAGGAAAGGCGGTGCCGTTGTCGTGGTGATTGCGGTTGTTCTCATCGCGGGCAACCTGGCGGTTGCATATCCTCCGCAGGATATCATGGCGGGCTACAACGAGGGCACGGACTCGAAATCGCTCGTCGCGATGAATTGGCTCCCTGGCCATGTCGATGGTCTTCTTGCGACCGACCACAAGGCCTCAATGCTCTCCTTCGGATATGGCGGGACGAACGCCACATGGGACACCGCGAGAGAAACCATCTTTGCCACAAGCTTCACCAACGCCAAGTCCGAGATGCTCGGCGTGAACTCGCCGTCGGGACCCAAGAGGGTGGACTTCGTGCTCATGAACGTGGATGTGAGGACCGGAGCGCAGATGTTCCCCTGGGAACCCGCCATTGGCCTCAGCGAGCAGGCCCAAGCGAAGTTCAACGGGCTGCCTTACCAGAGGTTCTATGACGACGGATACACACAGATATACTGGGTGAACTGGGGCTACTCCTAGATATCGGTCTCTCTGCGAATAGTCTTAAGAATATCAGCGGTTGTCTGTTCTGGCATAAAGGAGCAGTGCCTGCCTGCGCATCGCGATATTCCATGACTTCCTGAGGAGCCTCGGTGGCGGGGAGAACGTCTCCATTTGCCTGGCCAATGCCTTTGGCGGCGATCTGATCACGACAGACTTCGACGGCGAAGTGCTAAGGCTGGCGGATGCGGGGAATGTCAAGGTGATTGACCTGGGTCGATTGGCCAGCACGCCGGTCCTTCGCCAGATACAGGCCTCCCTCCGCTTTGCCGGCGCGGACTTCGACGATTACGACTTCTACTTCTTCTCAGGGAACTGGAGCAGATGCGCCGGCAAGTCCCACAGGCCGAACATCTTCTACTGCCATACGCCGGTCCGAGCGTTCTACGATCTCAAAACGCGATACCTCAGCGAACTCCCGCCACCGCAGAGGCTGCTGGCGAGGGCCTGGATCGCGGTACACAGCAGGTGGGACCGTGAAACGATCGCCCACAT
>Ga0315285_10001468_pt1 | contig 24835 bp, 16 predicted proteins | sample YL17G09_36_MG_FD_203698 | JGI IMG/M metagenome (GOLD analysis project Ga0315285, IMG submission 203698) | Sediment microbial communities from Yellowstone Lake, YNP, Wyoming, USA - YL17G09_36 | ecosystem: Environmental > Aquatic > Freshwater > Lake > Sediment | place: USA: Wyoming | collected... | reverse complement strand
AATTCGCTAACGTATTCATGCCGCAAAAAGCGGGGACAGACACGATTTTCAAACTGCCGAAAATCGAGTCAGTCCCCGTTTTTTGCTTTGTGTATTATACGTTGCCGTATTTATGGATCCGTGTACTAAGGAGATGTTCTTTTTTGTAGATGCGGCGTCCCCGCCGCGTCAATTTGCACCACTCGCTGAAGTTCACGCTCCCGGCGCCAACTCGCCGGGCGCGGCCGTGGCGTGGTTCAGCACCGCGGCATGATCGAGTTGCTCGCGCGTGAGGGGCGCGTTCCGCCGCGCCAACTCGCAATACGCGCCCTCCGCCATGAAGGTCCGCACCGCCTGCGCGATCCGGGCCGCATCTTCCTTTCGGCACAGCGCCAGCACCGTCCCGGCCATCCCCGCGCCGGTTAATGACGCGCCCAGCGCACCGGCATCGGTTGCCGCGTCCACCAGCGCATCGAGCACGGGGCTGCTTGCGCCGTAAGAGCCCGGCATCGTCTCGAGCGGCGTCCCCTGCGCGATCCACTCGTCCAACGCCACGTCACTCACCTCCGCCGACCGTCCATCCCGCCAAACGCGCCGGTCGCCGTCATGACCGACCGTCATCAATCTTCCCGCGCGCGCATAGTCGCCTGCCTCGAGCGCATCCACAAAAACCCGTGCGCGTTCCGACTCGGCGATGCCAAACAGCAGTGGGCCGCGCAATGCCACGCTTTTCGGGCGCATCTCCTCGGGCGCGCTCGCGAAGTAGCGGTCGTAAAGCTCGTCCAATCCCGGCAGGTTGTACCGCATCCGCAGATCCGCCACCGTCATTTCCTCCGGGATCCGCCGCAACAGGTCGAGGATGTAGCGCGTCCCGCCAAATTTGCCGAACTCGACCGGCGACAGCGTCGAGAGCCGCCGCGCCTTCTCGATGACTCTCTCCGGCAACCCCTGCCGCGCCATCTGCTGCCGCAGGATCTCGAGCGCCATCCCGTAGGCGAACCGGTTGCGCGTGTAGTCGACGCCGGCGGGCCCGCTCAGGCTCCGTTCGGTGTACGAGTTGATCACGAGGATCGCCAGCGCGTCCGGGAACTGAAGGCGCCGCGCCCCCGAGAAATCGGGCCGGGCCGGATCGAGCGCGAGGTTCACCATCTCCCCCACTCCGCCGAGCACCATCGCCGCCTGGTCGCTCAGCCCGCACCGCGAGCCCGTGTACCATTCGGCGTCCCGCGCCGCCTCCGCAAGCTGGGTCTCGCCCAGTTTGAGCCGGTTCAGCGCGAGGATCGCCTTGATGAGGCAGATGCACAACGCCGCCGACGAACTCAGCGACGCGCCACGCGGGATGTCACTGCCGACAACGCCCCGCAACCCGCAAAGGCGCGCCCCCGGGAACCGGTGCAGGACACTGAGAAACGCGCCGCGCACGTAGTGCGACCAGTGGCCCCGCCGCGCTTCGACCCCGGCCCGCACCCGCGGCTGCATGATGAAGTCCGCCCAGTCGCCGTCGATCCCGCCGGTGTACAACGCCCCGAGCGCGAACCGGGTCTCGTCAAACACCGGCTCGGTGTTCGCCACGACAACAACATCGTCTTCCGCAGGGCGCACCGCGAGCACAATCTCGCGCTGGTGCGTCATCAGATTGAGGTAGCCGCCGTGCGTGTCGACGTGCATCCCGCGCAGGTTGATCCGGCCCGGGCACCGGAACACCCGGAGCGGCCCGTCGCCGAACCGCCGCAGATGCGTCTCCGCCGCCGCCCGCAGGAGGGCCACCCGTTCCGCAACTACGAGGGGATTGTCGCCGTACACGTTCTTGAACCGGTTGCCCGGCCCGGCGCCGTCCGCAATCCCCACCCACTCGGATGCACGCAACCGCTCGCTCGTCATACGCCTTCCACCTTGCCCAGCTTGCGTCTCAACAGCTTTCGCCCTTCGAACCACGCGATGCCGGCAAATCCCGCCGCAAACGCGGTCGCCATGTCGAGCGGGTGGAGCACGCTGAAGTGAAACAGGTCGCGGAAAAACGGCACGTAGATCACAATCCCCAAGAACACCAGCGCCAGCACCACCACCACCCACATCGCCCTGTTCGGGACTCGAAACATCCCCGCGATCGTCCTCGACCACGACCGGTTCGTCAGGATCAGGCTCAGGTTCGCCACGATCAGCGTCGCAAACGTCATGGTTCGCGCCTCACGTTCGCCAAACCCCCGGTACCACTGAACGACGAATACGAACAGCACGATCGCCAGGACCACCAGCCCCTGCATCAGGCTCAGCAAGAGCAGCCCCGAACTGAACAGCGGCTGGTCGGGTGGGCGCGGCGGCCTGTTCATCGCGTCCGGCTCGGCGTCTTCCGCCTCGAAGGCCACCGAACATGCGGGGTCGATCACGAGTTCCAAAAACACGATATGCATCGGCATCAGCACCAGCGGCCACTTGAAGAGCACCGGGATAAACGACAGCCCGGCTATCGGCACGTGGATCGCCAGGATGTAAGCGATGGCCTTCTTCAAATTATCAAAAACCCGCCGCCCAAGCTTCACCGCCTCGACGATCGACGAGAAATCGTCATCCACCAGCACCAGGTCCGCCGACTCGCGCGCAACGTCCGTCCCTCGCCCGCCCATCGCAATGCCGATATGCGCCGCTTTCAGCGCCGGCGCGTCGTTGACGCCGTCGCCCGTCATCGCCACCACCTCTCCGTTCGCCTTCAGCGCGCTCACGAGCCGCAGTTTCTGCTCGGGCACGACGCGCGCGAACACACTCGTCACCCGCACGCGTTCGCACAACTCTGCGTCGTCCATGGCGTCCAGTTCGGGGCCGGTGATCACCTTGTCGGACGGCGTTAGCCCGATTTGGCGCGCGATATTGAGCGCGGTTTCTGCATAATCGCCCGTGATCATCACGACGCGTATGCCCGCCCGATAACACTGCTGGATCGCCGCCGGCACCGTCGGCCGCAACGGGTCCGCCAGGCCAATCAGGCCCAGGAACTGGAAATCGAAATCATGCTGCGCCTCGCGCACGGTCGCCTGTTCCGCGTTCGGCAGCGGCGCTTCCACGAAGAACAATGCCTTCGCGACCGCCAGCACCCGCAACCCTTCCCGCGCCATTACGCGCACGTGCTCGTTGATCTCGAGCAACCGCGTCTCGTTGAAATGGCACAGGTCGGCGATGGCTTCGGGCGCGCCTTTCGCGGCAATCACGTAGTCGCGCGCGTCCGGCGACCGCCACACGTGCGACATCGCCAGCAGATCCTGCGACAGCGGGTACTCCTGTTGGAGCAGCCAGTCGTCATGGAGATGTTCCGTGTTCGCCAGGTACCGGTCGCCCAGCGCCCGAAACGCTTTTTCCATCGGGTCGAACGGGTCCTTGTGGCTGGCGAGGATGCTGTACTCGAGGATCTCGTGAAACGGCTCGGGCAGCGGGCCCTCGATCGAGTAATCCACATCGAAATAGCCGTGGCGCGCGAACAGCTTGCTCACGGACATCTTATTCTGGGTCAGCGTGCCCGTCTTGTCCACGCACAGCACCGTGGCCGCGCCCAGCGTCTCGACCGCGGGCATCCGCCGCGTCAATACGTTCTTTTGCGAAATCCGCCACGCCCCCAATGCCAGAAAAATCGAAAGGACCACCGGGAATTCTTCGGGCATGATGGCCATCGCCATCGTGATGCCCACCAGGAACCCCTCGAGCCAGTTGTGGCGCGTCGTGCCGTAAATGATCACGACGGCCGCGCAAAGCAAGAAGCCGCCCGCCGCAAGCGTCCGCACCATCCGGCCCGTCTCGCGATGCAGGCGCGTCTGTTCCCGCTCGACCGTCTGGAGCCGCTTGCCGATCTGGCCCAGCACCGTCTCGAGCCCCACCGCCCGCACCTCCGCCACCGCTTTCCCCCGCACCACCAGCGTCCCCGAATACAGCCGGCCGTCGCCGTTTCGCCGCGTCTTCCGCACCGGCAACGATTCCCCCGTCACCAGCGACTCGTCTACTTCGATATACGTGTCCGACAGCAGGTCTGCGTCCGCCGGAACCCGGTCCCCCTCGGACAGCACGAGCACGTCGCCGCGCACCACCTCGCGGCCGGCAATCCTTCTTTCATGCCCGTCCCGGATCACCATGGCGCGCGGGCTGGAAAGGTCCCTCAGCGCCTCGAGCGCCCGCTCCGTTTTCCGCTCCTGATAAAACGTGATCCCGATGATGACGACCACAAACGCCATCAGCATCACCGCCTCGCGCACGTCGCCCAGAATAAAATAAATCGTCCCGCCCCCCACCAGCAGCAGAAACATCGGTTCCATCACTACCGAAAAGGCTATCGACAGCAGGCTGCGCGGCCTCGCCGAAGGCAGTTCGTTGAACCCCTCGGCCTCGAGCCGGCTGCGCGCCTCCTGCTCGCTCAACCCCGTGATGTGTGCAAGATCAAATTCCGGCATGGCTGTCTAAACAAGTTCCGTGGGACGATTGAGACAATTGGGACAAAGGAAACAATTGGGCTCTGAGACTTCCGATTGTACCAGTCCGTTTGCGTTCCTTGCGCTCGTGTGGTTCTATAATATCTGCCGTTGTCCCTAAGCTGCAACTAGCCTACTGTGATTCTGCTCCGGTTGCCTTTGATATACTCCATCAGCGGCGCCGCCAAGTCCCCGGCCACTTGGAAATACCGGTTTGTGCACTCTTCAAGCCGTTCTTCCCGATTCGGGTTGTCTTCCTCTATCGCACGTTGTATAGCGTCTGGAGTTAGACTACCACTTACTCCCAGGGCAGCAATGGCTTCCTGTGTGAGCGCGGCTGTTTCAGAACATCCAATCCGTTCAAGCGCGTCGACTGTAATCGGTACATATTCGGCAGAGTTCACAAACAGTTGCGCATAGCCTCCGTTGTTAACCTCCCGCTCCAACGCCTCGATTGCCAAGACTGCCCTGACCACTTCTCAAGCCATTTCAGTTCCGCCATCGAATTGCCCTCCTCTTGTGTTTCTGGTGAGTGTATCCTCCAGACAGCAAAAAAAGCTGGTGGCTTCTCTGTCTTTACTCCGGCTGCCGGCTGAGACTTGTGATCCGATTCCCCAAACCCCACGCCCTAATCGTAGCTGGTTCGAATATTGTACTTTCGGCTCAGGTCGCGCAACTCCGCCAGCAGTTCGGGCCGCTCGCCCACCCGGCAGATCTCCCCGATCAGATAGTAGATTTTTTGAAACGCCCAGTTTCGCGCGATCTGATCGTCGCCGGTCGCCGCTTGCCGCAGGTCCGTCTTGAAAATGACCTCTTTCTTGTTCCCCAGCGCCGCCCCCGTCAGCCGCATAAAAAACTCCCGATCTTTCGCCGGATCGAACCGGCCGTACACCGTCACCGCCTTCTTCCGGTAAAAGTCCGGGATATCTTTTGGGAAGATTTCGGTTTTGTCGATGCTGCCGAAATCCGCGTTGAGTTCGACCAGCAACGGGTCGTTGAGCCGCGCAAAAAATGCCGGCAGGTCCGATTTGATTGCTTCAATCGATGGCGCCACGAGCGATTCCCCCTTGTTTCGGTACGCCAACAGATCGAGCAGGTACTGGTTCACCGTGTTGCCGCCGCCGCACGCAAATATCGTGTTCCCCAGCACGTTTCCCGCCGTCACCCCGTTGATGATCGTCCGCATGTCTTTCACACCCTCCGTGGGCCGCCCATCGCTCATCACGACCACCACGCCCGGTACGCCGGGCCGCGGCGGCGTCTGCACCACGGGCCGGATCGCGTTATAGACGTTCGTCCCGCCCCTCGATTCGAGCGTCGTCAGAAACGCCGCGGCTTCGGCCTTGGCTTCCGGCGTGGCGGGAGTGAACTCGGGCTTGAACGGGCTGGGCGCATCGCGGAACACCACGATGTTGAACCGGTCGTTCGGCCCGAGCATCTGCACCATATCTCGAGCCGCCCGCGCGGTCTGGTCGAGCTTGTACTGCACGATGCTGTTAGAAGCGTCAATGACGAACGTCACGTCTTTGGGGAGCGGCGGAATGTTGCTGTCGGTTTTGGGTGTGATCTCGACGCGGAAATACCCTGCTTTCTCCTGCGGGGGGAAATACGCGCTCACCCGCACGTCGAGCAGGTCGTCCATGAACTCGAACGGCGCCTCCTCCTTGATGTCCGCCACCACCGGCGCAAGCCGCTGCTCGACCGCGGCCGGCGGCGCCAGCGCGTCGCGCGGCGGCAGGTTGACGCCGGCCTCGAACGGTGGCGGCGCCTCGAGCGCACCCGCCGGCTCTTGCGCGGGCATGCCCTCGCCTAGAAGGCTCCGCGCCGGCAGCGAGCCGACCGTGATGGGCCCTTCACCCAAATCGCCGGGCCCGCGCAACGCCGGGTATTCGTTCTCACCAAGAAACCGGTCGGGGCTCGGGCTCACGAGCCGCCGGGCAATCTCGATGTCCTGCCTTGCGGTGGCCTGGCTGATTTCGATGATTTTCGCGTCAACCTCGCGCAGGATCGCCGGGTCCGGTTGCAGAAAATGCTCCCGCTCGATAAGCTCCGACGCCAGCCGGTCCGAAAGCTGCGGAATCTCGACCGGCTTGTCCAGCAGCGAGTCCATCAGCTTGAATGCCTCCGCCTCCTGCTGCAAGAGTTCCTCGATCGACCCAGGCCCTTTGGGCGGGCCGGCCTCGTCGCGGTTCTCGACCTCGGGCGGCGGCGCCTCGGTTCGGATTCGGACCTGGAACCGTTGCGGCGGCCGTTGCGGTTGCGGCGTCAGCCCCTGGATCGTCACCATCGGCGCAACGGCAATCAGCCCCGCATGCACCAGCAGCGAAACCGCAATGCTCAAGCCCAGCAGTGACTGGCGGCTGTACATTTCCGGCTCCTACTCGAGTTGCGCCACCGACTCGCGGGCCTTTTTCGCCTGCTCCGAGTCGGGATACGTGCCGATTAGCTCGTCGTACGCTTTCCGCGCCTGGTCGGCGCTGCCCGCTTTCTCAAAACACTGGCCCGCCCGCAAAAGCGATTCCGGCGCCAGCTCTTCGTTCAGAAAAACGATCACGACGTACATGTAACTGCGCGCGGCCGATTCGAAATCGCCCTTGGCCTCGTACAACTCGCCCAGGTGGAACCGCGCCCGCGTCGACGTTACGCCCGTGTTCGTGTTCGCCACTTCCTCGAACAGCTTGAATGCCTCGTCATGCTTTTTCTGCGCTTCGTGGAGCGTCGCCATCTTGTATTTCGCATCCACCGCTATCGCGCTCTGCGGCGCCGTGGCCACCACCGCCTGGTACAGCTTCACGGCGTCGTCCGGTTTGCCCGCGGCCTCGCTGCACTCCGCGATCTTGAACCGCACCCGCTCCGGGTTGAGATAATCGGGCCGCGCCTTGAGCAGCGCTTCGAACGCCTGTGCCGCCTGATCCCACTTCTGCTGATCGTACAGCCGCTGGCCCACCCACGCGTACGTCTCTTCGCTGAGTGCCACCGACGGATACTCCTTCATCAGTTTCAGGAACATCTCGCAGGCCGCGTCAAAATCCTTCGTCTCGTACCGCGCCAGCGCAAGACCTTTCACCGCCCGCCCTGCCGTCGTCCCGCCCCCGGCGGACTCCTGCGGATCGATGTTTAAGGCCGCGGTGTACGACTCGATCGCTTTGACCGCATCCTTCACATCACGGACGTAATGGTCGCCGATCCGGAGGTGGGCTTCCGCCGCCCTCGGCGTCTGCGGGTACTTATCGAGCAGCGTTTTAAACGTTGCCGCGCTCGACTCGAAGTCTTTCATGTTGTGATACGTGATCGCCAGCCGGTACAGCGTGTCCTGCTCGACGGCCGGGTCCGGCGCCCCATCGAGGATCTTCTTGTACTTGCCGACGGCGTCCGCAAACGCCGACGAGAAAAACGCCGCGTCACCCGCACGCAGGATCGCCTGTTCCGTCAACTCGTTTGACGGATATTTTGCCGCAAACTGCTCGAAAATCTTCGCCGCCTCGTCCGTCCGTCCAAGATGCGCCAGGCATTCGCCGCCTTTATACAACGCCTCGGCGCCGAAATCGCTGTCCGCGTATTTCTCGGAAACGAGCCGGAACTCCTCGTAGGCGTTCTCGTAATCGCCCAGCGATACCATGATGGTGCCTAGCAGAAACGCCGCATCACCCACCATTTTCGGGTCGGGCGACTGCAGGAACGACGAAATCTCGGCCTTCGCCTCCTCGAGTTTGCCCGCCAGATTCAGGCACCACGCGATCTTGTACTGCGCCCGCGCGGCAAATTCCGACTTGGGATGGTCGGTGCGGATTTGCTTGTACACGGCCATCGCCTCGTCGTACCGCTTCTGCTGTTGGAGGCAGTTGCCCAGCAGGTATTTCATTCCGGGCGCCTGCGGCGAGTCCAATTTTCGTTTCAGGAAATCCTGCGCCGCAGCCGCCGACTCCGGAAACTTGCCCGCGTGATAAAGCGCCCAGATGTGGCCGTACTCCGCCCGCTCGGCATACGCGGAGTTGGGGAAATCCTTCTTGAGTTGGTCGTACGCCTGCACCGCCGCATCAAACCAGCCGATCTGGTCGAACGCCTCCGCCGCACGGAACTGCGCTTCCGCCCGCAGCGACTCGTCCGCGCTCGATTGCGCCACCGTCGACAGCGTGGTCGCGGCCTCCTCGTGGTTGCCGCGGGCCAGGTACACCAGCGCCAGTTGGTATCGCGCGTACGGCACAAACGGGCTGTCGGGCAGCACCTCGATCAGCTTCTTGAAATTAGCCTCCGCGGCGTCGACGTTGTTGCTCTCGGCATTCACTTTGCCCAGGTAATACAGGGCCCGGGCCCGCGTTTCGCCGCTGCTGCCCTCTCCGGAGAGCGATTCGAGCGCCATCGCCGCATCCGCCGGCCGTTTCAAAAAGTACAGCACTTCCGCCCGGCTCAACGTCGCCCGCTCGAGAATGTCGCCCTCCGGTTTTCTGGCCATCAACTGGTCGAACGCCTTCAACGCCGCCTCGTAATCGTGCGCCGCGTACGCCGCCTCGCCCAACCGGTACAGCGCGGAACTCACCTGCTCGCCGTCCGGATACTTTTCCAGGTATGATCGGTACTCCGCCGCCGCTTCCTTGTAAAAGCCGCGCTGGAAAAGGCCGTTGGCGAAATCAAACTCCGCCTGGCCCGCCGGTTCCGCCGCGGCCACTGCCCCAGCATAAAAAATCAGCGCCGCACACGCCACCGCAAACTGCCTCATTGCGCCCCCGCCTCTTTCGGCTCTTCCGTCAACGCCGAAAACGACACGTTCGCGATGTCCGCGTTCTTGCAGCAATCGAGCACGGCGATCGCCTGGCCAAGCGCCGCGTTCCGGTCGCCCCGAATGATTACCGACCCGCCCGGGAACAGTTCCGCGACCCGGTCGAGCACGTCCTGCAACTCGGGGATGCTCATCTCGCGGTTGTTCAGGACGATCCGCCCGTCTTCGCGCACGTTGATGTAGATCTCGCCCTGTGTCCGCTCGATCGGCGCCGCCGAACTCGCCGTCGGCAGCATGATGTCGATCTCGCTTTCCATCGAGGTGTACGCCGACACCGTCAGGAAAAACACCAGCGTCAAAAACACGATGTCGATCAGCGGGGCCAACTGGATTGTGTCGGCCTCTTCCTGGAGTTTGCGCCCGAATTTCATGATTCGCGCCCCCGCGTCAGCAACTCGACCACCTCGCTCGCCTGAGCCTCCACCTCCGCCACAATTCTTATCACACGCCCTCGAAGGAAGTAATAAACCACCATGCACGGGATCGCCACCACCAGACCGCCCACCGTCGTGATCAGCGCTTTCGACACGTTTTCCGCCACCACCATCCCGCGCACTTGCGCGTCGTCCGCCGCGATGTTGCTGAACGCCAACACCATGCCCCAAACCGTACCGAGGAGGCCCAGCAGCGGCGCGGTCGTGCCGATGTTGTTCAGGTACGAGATCTTCTGCCACAACGCCGTGATGCCGCGCTCGCCCTCGCTTTCCATCGCCTCCTGGATCACGTACCGGTCATGCCCCGACGCCTTCAGCCCCGCCCGGACCACTTTCGCCAGCAACTCTTCACGCCCTTCGCAAAGCTGATACGCCCCGCGGAGGTCGCCCGCGCGGATTTGCGTCAACACCCGCCGCGCAAAATTCGACGGCACCTCCCGCGTCGGCGTTACCGTCAGCGCAAAATAGATCGCCATCACCAACGCAATAAAACCAAGCCCCATCGTGATCCACAAAATCCAGCCGCCCCACCAAACCATCAACATCAACGTCACCTGGCGCGGAGCCTTCTCGACCACAACATCCTCCGCCACCGTTGGAGCCCCCGCCGGTTCCGCTGAAGCCGCCTGCGCAGGTGACGCCGCGGAGGCGTCTGCTGGCGCGGCTGCAGCCGCGGCTGGAGGCGCCCCCGGCGCCGATGGAGGCGTCGCAGCGTCCTGCGCCCAAACCTGAGCCCCGGCCAATGCCAACATGCCCGCCACCACCAGCCCGATCACCACCCTGTATGCCATCTCAGTTTCCTTTCACCAAACCGCGCGCTCTGCTTCCCTTAGTACTCTTGTTCGTAAATTCGGTGACGTATTCATGCTGCGAAAAGCAGGGACAGACACGATTTTCAAACTGCCGAAAATGCGCTTCCAAACTGCCGGAAGCGAGTCAGTCCCTGTTTTTCGCTTTGTGTATCATACGTCGCCGCATTTGTGGATCCGTGTACTTAGCCTCACTGCGTTTCGTTTTGGCCTACAGCCTACAGCCTCCATCATTAACTCATTGACACGCCTACCATTATGCAGGCAAGGCATTTTCTTTGCAATGACTATAATGTGCGAAGAAGCCGGATCGGTTGCCTCGCTACAACCACCGCACGTTGAGCTCGTTTCGCGGTGGTATGCGCTTGTATTCGTATTTCGGGTAGCCAATCATCATTGCGGCGCAGATCTTATGTTTCTCGGGGATTTCGAGGAACTTTGGGATTTCGCGTTTCAACCGCGCCGCCGCCATCAGCACGCCCGCCCAGCATGTCCCCAATCCACGCGCATGCGCCGCCAGTTCGATGTACGTCAAGCCGATGGCCGAATCGATGGCCGGCTCGAAACCGTCCGTCGAGGCGTGAGCAACCAGCACGTGCGGCGCGCCCCGCAAGATCATGTCCAGCCCCCCCTCCCACGCCAGGACCGCACGCGTAAAATATGGAATCGTGCGCAAGCCGTCCACCACCATCGCCGCAAGCCGATGCACCTTCTCCGCATCCTCGACTACCAGCCAGTTCACGCCCTGCCGGTTCGTCGCGGTCGGCGCCCACCGCGCGGACTCGATCACCCGCCGCAAAACGTCCCGCGCCACCGGTTCTTTCCTGTAAATCCTCACCGACCGCCGCGTCCGCAGCAACTGTTCAACATCCTCGATAGCCAGCCGCGGCCGCCCGCCGTCAGGCAGCGTCGCCGGGTCTGTCCCCTTCAGCGACAACGCGCCCGTCGGGCAGATGGCCGCGCAATGGCCGCACGCCAGGCACGTCGACTCGGCTTCCGGAATCTCCCGCGGCAAATCGCCCGGCGCCATTTCCAGAAGACCCATCGGGCAATCGCGAACACAGATGCCGTCCCGCGCGCACTTCGATTCATCAATGCGGATTAAGGACATGTTTTCCCTCCTCCGGCAACTTTTTCACCGGCATTTCCGGATTATGACCAGTGCATGTAACCTTAACATAATGCAACGCAACAAGGTAAGATAGATCGACAGGACGTCGACCGACGTAAGTCGACGGAATACGTTCCTTCATTAAGGTGTATCCTAATCAGGAATATGCTTGTCAGATGGTTGCAGACGCTATAGACATCGGCCTTATCGCCGATACCCACACCGTCGTTCGGCCGCAAGTCATCAATGCCTTTCGCGGGGTCGCCCGAATCCTTCATGCAGGCGACGTGGGCTCGCCGCTGGTCCTCGCCGAGCTTCAAACCATCGCGCCCGTCACAGCAGTCCGCGGCAACGTCGACCAGGGAAGATGGGCCGACCAACTCCCCGACACCGAAATTGTCGAGGTCGGCGGCGTCCTCATCTACCTCCTCCACGACCTCGAAGACCTCCCCCTCGATCCCTGCGCCGCCGGGTTTGCCGCCGTCGTCTTCGGCCACAGCCACAAACCCGAAACCCACTACCGCGACGGCGTCCTCTACATCAACCCCGGCAGCGCGGGGCCGCGCCGGTTCGCAAACCCCATCACCGTCGCCCGCCTCCAAATCGCCGCCGGAACCGTCCGCCCCGAATTCATCTCACTCGAAACGCCGATAAGCCATTAAGCACGTCCCGCGAATGTAGGCGCGGTCGTCTCGCCCGCGCCGTCCAGACTAGCGGCTGCTATCAGAGATCAAGGCGGGGGCCAACCGCACAGCAGAATGATGAAAAGCTTCTTGCGATCAAGCCGTTTGTGGTATGGAAGGCCGCTCAGCCCTTTGACGGCGCGGGCGGGACGACCGCGCCTACGCACCGCCAGGTCTGGTTTGACTCGGTAGACACCGGCGCCTATCCCCTGCTATCGTAGGCAAAAAGCCAAAAGAGCCCATAATGCGCTTGCCTGTCGCTGTTTTGCTTATCGCCTTGACGGTCCAAGCGGCTTCCGGAGCAAACTTTGAAAAAGCCGACGGATATCGCGGCATCTGGTATTTCAACCAGCCCACCAACGACGAATACGTCTACAAATACAGCGGGGGCCTCGGGACGTATTGCGCTAACCACATCCCGATGGCGGTCTACGCGCCCGAGGTCAGTAAGACGTTCTTCGTCTACGGCGGCACGACCCCCGGCAACGATACACTGCTCGAAATGGTCAGCTACTATGATCACGCCACGGGCAAAGTGCCCCGGCCGACCATCCTCATGGACAAGAAGACCACCGACGCCCACGACAACCCCGTCATCGCCCTCGACGATGCCGGCCACGTCTGGGTGTTTGCCAGTTCGCACGGCACGTCGCGGCCTTCGTACATATTCAAGAGCAAGAAACCCTACGATATCGACGATTTCGACATGGTTTTCAAGACAAATTTCTCGTATCCGCAGCCGTGGTACATCCCCGGCGGGGGGTTTCTGTTCATGCACACGCGCTACCAGCCGGGTAGAGCCTGCTACTGGATGACCAGCCCCGACGGCATCACGTGGTCCGACGGCCACTGCCTCGCTTACATCGCCCAAGGCCACTACCAGAACACATGGCCCTTTGGCAACCGCGTCGGCTCTACATTCAATTACCACCCCGAAAAACTCGGCCTCAACTACCGCACCAACCTCTATTACGTCCAGACCGGCGATATGGGCGCCACCTGGAAAAACGTCGCCGGCGAACCGGTCCAGACCCCGATCACAAACATCCAAAACCCGGCGCTCGTCCGCGATTACGAAGCCGAAGGGTTGAAAATCTATATCAACGATTTGAATTACGACGGCGCCGGCAACCCCGTCATCTTCTACGTCACCACCAAAGGCTGGAACCCCGGCCCCGACAATGGCCCCCGCGAGTGGCGCGTCGCACATTGGACCGGCGCAACATGGGAGTTCCACAAAGTCACCGACTGCGACAACAACTACGACATGGGCTCAATCTACATCGAGCCGGACGGCGTGTGGCGCGTAATCGGGCCCGCAATACCCGGCCCCCAACCCTGGAACCCGGGCGGCGAGATCGGCGTGTGGATCAGCAAAGACGAAGGCAAAACCTGGGAGATGACGGGGCAACTAACCCGCAACAGCGAGTTCAACCACACCTACGTCCGAAGACCCCTCAACGCAAACCCCGGCTTCTACGCCTATTGGGCCGACGGGCACGGCCGGAAACCCAGCCCCTCCCGCCTCTACTTCGCCGACAAAGACGGAAACGTCAACCGCCTCCCCTACAACATGCCCAAAGACTTCGCCACACCGGAAGCCATCCCCTGATCCGTCCGATCCGTCGGATCGGTCAGATTCGCCCTATTGCCTTTTTGTTCGCGCAAGACTCTCAGGGTCCTGTGATGGCTTTCGCAGACGCTTAATCACATCGGCCGCGAGCTTAACCTTCCCTTCCTCAATTTGCCGGTTACCAAGCGCCAGGATTTTCAAAAGAGCCGTCGTTTGATGACTCGTCATAGGTAAATCCGCAATCCGAAATCCGCAATCGGCCTCACCCGTGCGCGCGGGTCTCTTCGTACAAAGCGGCAATTTCCGGCACCGTCAGCGGCACGTCGTAGATGCGCACGTCGTCTATCTGGCCGCGCACAAAATACACGTCTTCGTTCAGCCCGTACCGGCCAATCAACAGCGGTTCGCTGCTGCTTCGCGGCCGGCCCGTGACGTGCTTGCGGTCCGCCAACTGGCCGTTGATGTAGACACGCATCTCGTTGAACCCGAACGTCGCAACGACATGCTGCCACTCGCCCGGTTTGACCGCGCCCGCGTCCAGCGTGTCCACGCCTGCCAGGTAAAACCTGACCTTGCCGTTGAGCACCTGGAGGAAATAGCCCGCTTTTTGCCACGAGCCTTTACAAACGAGCACCGGCATCCCCTCGAGGTCATCGAGTTTCACCCATACGCTTACCGTCAACGCATGGCCCGGGTCCCACTCCGGCTGAGGCGGCAACTCCGCCCAACCCCGGCCGCCCAGCGCAATCCCGTGTTCCGTCAACTGGGCCAGGCCCGCCAAAAACTGCTCGTCTTTAAACGACAGTTGCAGCACGGGCGACAGCGGTTCCGTTGACGAGATAATGCCCACCTTTTTGGACGGCGGCCCGATCCGCCCGTCCGCGGCGACTGCCGATATGGTGTACGTGTACGGCTGGCCCGGCTCGACCTGGTCCGAGATTTGGAGAAAATGGCCGTAATCCGCGTCGATGAACGTCTCTTCAATGACCGCATGATTACGATTATACTTAAGTATATAATATTGGGCCGCGGTAGGCTCGTCGCTGTCCCAGCCGACCACGATCCGGTTCGCGCGGCTGGTCACATGCACTTCCGCCGGCGGATCCGGCAGCGGCAGTTCCGGCACCGCCATCGCAACCCGCGATGACGCCGTCTCGCCCGTCGCCACGTTCCGCGCCACGACTTCGTACTCGACCGTCGCGTTGGAAGGCGGGGCCGCGTCTTCAAACCAGCCTTGCGCGACCGTCGCCAGCGGTTTGCCGTCGCGCAACACCGTGTAGGTCTCGCCGGGCTGCGTTTCCCACGTTAGGCGGCCGCGCCACAGGTCCGGCGTCAGGGCCGCCTGCGCCTTCACGTCGCGCACCGGCTTGAGTTTTGGCGCCTGCGGCGCGGGTTGCGCCTCCGGAGCGAACTCGACGCCCGTCGCCGTTACCGCGGGGAATCCCGGCGGCCATGACAGTCTCGTCCCGTGTCCGCCCCGCGCTTCGATCCCGTACTCATAAGGCGTTCCGGCTTCTATCGAATCGGGTAACGTCAGCCGGTACGTGTTGCGGCCGAGCCGCGGCAGCGTCACCTCGCTGAACCGTTTCGCGCCTAACGCGCGCGCTTTGAAAACGAGTTGCGGCGTCTTATCGCCGGCGCCCGTGAAGATCACCCGGTCCGGCATCACGATCAACTGCGGCTTGTCGGCAAACCGTTCCGGCAGGGCCTCGAGCCGGGCAAGCATGTCCGGCGGGAACTTTGCCCGCGCCCGCACGTCGGCCCATGCTTTTGCGTTGATGGTGGCCAGCACGCCCAACTCGCCTTTCGTCCGCATCCGGCCCGCGTAAAGGTGTAGCGCCTCGGCCAGCGGCGATGACTCGATGACGCCCGCCGCGTCATCCAGCCGGCCCGCATCGATCAGCTCCTGGAATTGCGAATCCGGGTTCAGTTGTTCCGCGGCAGAGGTCCACGCCAGCACGTAGCCCACCTGCGCAACGAGATCGTCCACAGACGACTGCACCGGCCCCGCCTCCGGTTTGTTCAAATGAAACGCCGCCGAAAGCACCACCCCGAGCGGGCCCTTTTCGAGCGGTACGATGCCCGCTTCGACTTTTGTCACCCCGCGCGCAATCGTTTCCGGCAATGATGGCCCGCCCGTCATCCGCTGAAGCTCGATCCCCACCGCCGCCAGTTCCGCCTGTTTTGCCTGTTCGCTGCCCGGCCACGTGAACGCACCGCATTCCGCCTGCCCTGCGCCGCCGACCCACCGGTACCCCAGGTTTTGCAGCCGCTCGATGTACGGCATGAAATCGCGGCCCTTGTCTCCGCCAAACAAATCGGCCGCGCGACGCGCATTGAACTTCACCGGCGTCAGCATCGTGTCCCATGCGAACCGCGCGCAAAACGTCGCCGATTCCTCGACGTCGCGCGTCCGCCAATGAATGCCCACGAGGCCCTGCGCCCCTTTGTCGAGTGCGTCTCTGCACGCCCCCGCAATGTCCTCGAGATTGGGCTGGGGCACCCACTGATCGCCGTCGAATTCGAACCAGACGATTGGCCATCTTTGGCGGTTTGGCCCCAATTGGCCGTAGGCCGCGCTCACCTGCGGCGTCACGTCGATGTTGTCCAGCGCCGAGAATACCACGTCCTCCGGCATCAGCTTGTCCATTCCCGGATAGAAGTCGCTGCAGTGGAGCCACTGATCGCCGCCCCAGCCGCTCATCACCAGCCGCACGTCGGGCCGCACCGCCTCGAGCACCTGGTATGCGTGAAGCCCGAACAGCGTAAGCCGCGCCGCTTCCGCCTGCCGGTCGAACCCGTTGACCCCGCCAAACGCGTCCGACCACCGTTGGGCGACGGTGTTCAGCGGCGTGCGCAGCGCCGGTTCGCCGCCCGGGCCGACGCCCATCCCTTCCGGCTCCCACAGCCAGACGTAGTCCAGCATCGGGTAGTCCGCCAGCAGCGCTTTCAGCCGCGCCTCGAACCGGGCCTGCGTCGCTGGCTCGAGCGGGTCGCCCGTGAGTTCAAACCCCAGGCAAACGTTCAACCCGCGGCCTTTCGCGTAGGCCAACGCCTGCCGCAACGTCTGTTTGGCCGCCCGAATCGATTCTGCCCGATCCTCGATCAGCGAACTGGTCGCGCCGAACACGTCGCTGTCGAAATACTCGCCGGCGCCCGCATAGAACTCGCTCGTCCGCATCGGGCGCGTGCCCCACACGGCGTCCGACGTATTCTGAAGCGGCTCGCCCCCGATCAACTGCCCCTCAAACTCGTACGCCGCAAATGGCTCGTTGTCGTACACGTGAAACCCGACGAAGTTGCACCGCATGTGCGTCAACTGATCGAAAAACCACTGATAGTCCGCCAGTTCCCACGTCGTCGGGCTGTTCAGAAAGTTAAACCACGGCAGCGATCCCCGCACCGCGAACACCGGCGTCTTCGACATGCTCACCCCGCGCGCCGCAAGCTCACCCATCGACGGCACCGAACCCGGCAGCGTGTCGCCACCGAGATAAAAACCATAGCCCAGTTCCTCGAGCAGCCCGTACACGCCGTTAAGCACCCCTTTCGGCGTCGGCGCCGCAACCACCACCAGAGACCGCCGGCCCTCTGAAATACTCCGCAGCAGGTAGCCGTCGCCGGACGGCGGTTCAAGCCCAAACGGATACGTCAGCCCCGTCCCCGGCAGGTTTTCCGGCGTCCCCACCAGAAAACCCGACGCCCCGGGCGGCACGTTCTCAACAGTCTCGACGCGCGGCAGGTCATGCAGTACCGCGTACAGATAGCGCTGAAGCTCCGAAGCCGCCTGACGTTCCAATGGGCCCGCCCGCGGCGTGATGTACACATCGGGCACAACCGCGGCCGCCACACCCGATACGGCGATCGCCACCCAGCAAAAAAGACCTGTCCGCAACACGTTCATCGGCCTCCCAGCCCCGGTAAAACTCACAGGTATCATCATACCGGCGCACAGTCTAGCTGATTTCCCCGCCCGATTGAAAGCCCGCCACGAGTGCCGTTGATGTAGGCGCGGTCGTCTCGCCCGCGCCGTCCAACTCACAAAGCACGCATCAAAGTTACCGCCCTGTCCTCAACTACACACTTTTATTGATGGCTAGCCTGTGGTTTGGACGGCGCGGGCGAGACGACCGCGCCTACCCTACCGGATTACCTTTTCGTCCTTTCGGTTTGTCAATCCGCAATCCGAAATCCGCAATTTGAAAATCCCCCTTCGCCCGCGCATACTGACCGCGCTGATGGCGCAATGGGCCGAACCGCGGTGAGCGTGGTCGTATGGCGAAACTTCAGATTCTACCGGGCTGGCTGTTCCCGATTCCGGGCCTTTTTATACAAGCGTTCGGGCTGTTCAGCGGCGACCTTCAGTTGAGTTTGGTTGGTTCGGGCCTGCTGTCGGCCGGCCTCGCCGTGTACGTCCGGGGAAAAGGCTACCATCCCGCGTGGGGCCTTTGGGGCGTGGTTCCCCTGCTTGGCCCGGTACTCCTCTTGGCGCAACCCAACCGCCGCAGAGTGCCCGGTGCGCACATACGTGGCGGCGTCGGCCTGTTGTCAATCATGGCGGTGTTCGGGCTCGGCCTGACCCTGATCAGCCCACAGCTCGTGAGCGGCAACTTCCCGTCCTGGTTGTGGCGCCACCCCGAGCCGGCCCCCGCCCCGCCGCCCGTCGTCGTCCAACAGATGCAGGTACAGCCCGAACCCGCGCCCGCCCCTGCGCCCGAGCCACCCGCACTCGAACCCCCACCGCCGCCGCCCGCTCCCACTACCTTTGAGGAAGGTTACCGCCAAATCAAGCCCGGCATGACCTACGCGCAAGTCTGCAATCTCGTTGGCGACGACACCCTCATCGTCGGAACGTCCGAGTCCATGAAGATCGTCCGCTGGAGAGGCAGCGACCGCCAGGTGTTCACCGCCCGGTTCAAAGACGGCAAACTCGACCTTTTCTCAAGCCTGCAGAAACAAATGCCCCCGTTGTCGCTGGCGGTTCGGGAGGAGTTGCGGGCCCGTTCCGCAGAGCGCCTCAGCCATAGGCCCGCCCCGCCCAAACCCGAACCCGAAGCTCCACCCACCGGAGAGGAACAGCCGGAATTGGAAAAAACGCCCCCCGCCCCGGATCAGGCCGGCACCGCCGAACAGCCTGAGCCGCTGACCGAGGAGCAAGCAGGGGCTCCAAAAACCGGCGTCGTCACTGGGCGTGCCAAGCCGGAACGCGTCGTGCGCGTCGGCAGCCAATCGGCTGAAAAAAAACCACGCCCGTCTGTCAGAAAAGCCCGGCTGCCCAAGCTCTCGGGGCAAATAAGCCGGGGCGCCAACGACGTTATTTTTGTTAACAGGTCCGAAAACACGCTGCGCGTCGGCGTGCGCCTTGGAATGCGCGGCGCCGATTTTGACATCGGCCCCGGAGACTACCACACGCTGTTCCTGAGCAACGGGTACTACTCGATCTACTACATCGACTTGGGCGAGCCGGAAACACTCCATTCCGGCGGCCAGGTCCAAGTAGACAGCCCCCCCACCGCCATCCAGGTAGACCTCCCACGATAATTAAGATGCGACCGCAGTCAAGATGCGACCGCGTCAGGAGGATGCGGCTGCGCCAGGGCCCGGCGGCTCGTCTTCCACCTCTTCTTCGACCCAATCATAGTCTCCGTCGTCGGCCTGGCGGGGCGGCTGCTGAATTTCCGGTCCTACGGGCGAAACTTCCAACGTATCCGGCGACACAATCCCGCACGACATCATGAACTTGACGGCGTCTTCCACGCTCAGCGAAGACTGAGTCACCCTGTCCGGCGTAATCAACTGGAAGAACCCCGTGGTTGGGTTGGGCGTGGTCGGAATGAACACCTTCAGGTATTCGACCCCGTCGCTGGCCATGATCCGGCCCGTAACAAACCCGACCGAGAGCGCGCCCGGGTTGGGGAACTCAACAAACACGGCCGATTTGTAGTTCGACGCTCCGTTGGTGCTCGATACCGCCTCGACCACCTGTTTGGTAGCCGTGTAAACCGTTTTCACCACCGGAATCCGCTGGATGATGGCTTCGGCGAGGTTGAGCAACGTGCGCCCCACAAACGCCGTCGTTACAACGCCAATGACGTACAGCAACCCCAGGAACACCCCCACCGAAATGATCCCCACGTAAAACCGCGGCAACTCGCCCAACAGCATCCGGATTACGGACGCCAGCGGCTTCGCCGTGATCACATAAAGGAAATTAATCACGAACGCCGAGATGCCCAGCGGCACCACCACCAGCAAACCCGACAGCAAACGCCGCCGCACATTGTGCCGCAGCCTGCCCCAGAACGTCTTCTTCCTTCTGGTTTTACGCATTGTCTTCATAACCGACCGGTTTCCTGCCGCCGTCTATTATACACGCGACCGCCGAATCCGCGCCAAGCCAATTCATGTCAAAATGGAAGAAAACGTTCCTTTGGGTGTATAAATACATGACATGACTGTAGAGGGGCGTTCAGCATAGACCAGAGGAGGAAGCATCATGAATAAAAAAGGCAGCGGGGCGGCGTGGGCGGTCGCGGGGCTGGTCATTGTGGCCCTGGTAGGTTCGCTCGTGTGGGGATTCAGCCTGCAGCGGGACGTGCGGTCGCTCATCCAGACCGCCACAGATTCCCAACAACAGGCACAGGCACTTAAAGTTCAGGCAGAAAGCCAGGACGAGCAGGTGCGCCGGCTCGAGGAGACGGTCGGGCAGCTCGAACAACGCCTGGCCGCCGTAACCACGCAGGAAAACGCGACAGCCCCCGGCGGTGCCGCCGCGCCCGGCGAGCCGGCCGCCGAATCCCAGAAACCCGCCGAAGATGCCAACCCAATGGCCAACATGTTCAAGATGTTTGAGGGCGAACAGGGCAAAAAATTCGCCGAAGCCAGCGCCGACGCCGCCATGGCCATGCAGTACGGCGACCTGTTCACCGAACTGGCCCTGCCGCCCGAAACGGAGCAGAAAGTCCGCGGCATCATACGCGACTACATGGTCCGCGCCATGCAGGCCAGCGCCGAATTCATGAAAGGTGGCGCCGACCCCAAATCGGCGAAAAAGTTTGAAGACGATTTCGAAGCTGAAATGAGAACAGAACTCTCCAAGGTGCTCACCAACGAAGGCATGGCCATCTTTGACGAGTACGAAGCAGGCGCACCCGAGAGAATGCTCCGGAAAAGCTTCGAGATGCAGCTCGGCATGTTTGCCCCCGCCCTGACCGAAGAGAACCGAACCATGGTTATCGACGTGATGGTCGAGGAAATGATGGCCCTCAAACAAGAGCCGGGCAGTCTCGCAACCATGACCGATCCCAATGCAATGGGAGCACAGCTCGACGCTCTCGATCGAAGCCGCCAGCGGTTGAGCACCGTGCTCGACGAACAACAGATGACCCAGGTGGATGGGTTCATTCAACAGACCCGGATGGGCATCGAAATGTTCACACAAATGATGTCATCACAAAACAAACCTGCACCTCAACAGGAAAAACAGTAGGCTCGCATCCGGCCCTAAAAATTCACGTACAATGCAGTAGGGTCGAGTTCCCACTCGACCGCGGCTCCACCACAGACCAAGGAGAAACAGCGTGAATAAAAAAGGCAGCGGAACGGCATGGGCAATTGCGGCCCTGGCCGTTGTGGCCCTGATAGGTTCACTTCTCTGGGGGTTTGCACAGCACAAGCAGGTGCGGTTGTTGCAGCAAAATGCGGCCAGTTCCCGGCCACAGGCGCAGGCGCCAAAAAAGCAGCCCGGGCAACAGGACCCACAGGTCCGCCAACTCGAGGAGACTGTCGCGCAACTCGAACAGCGCCTGGCAGCGGCCGCGTCTCAGCCCGCCCCGGCTGCCGTGCCCGAAGATGCCGCCGCGCCCGACGCGGGCCCAGCCAAGCAGGCTGATTTGAAAACGTTTGAAGGGGAAGAGGGCAAGAAATTGGCCGAAGCAAGTGCCGACGCCATGATGACCACCTACTACGAGGACCTGTTCACCGAACTCGCGCTGCCTCCTGAAGTCGAGCAGAAAGTGCGCGGGATCATTCGCGATTTTTCGGTGCGGCTGTTGCACGGCAGCGCGCAGGTCATGAAAGACGGAACGGCCGATGAGGTCGAGAAGTTCGAAAACCGCCTTCGAGCGGAACTGAAAACCAGCCTCTCCAGGTTCCTCACGAATGAAGGCATGGCCATCTATGACGAGTACATGAGAACCCTGCCGGAAAGGGTGCTCCGAAAAAATTACCAGAGGCAGATCGGCATCCATGCCCCGTCGCTTTCCGAGGAAGACCGCACGATGGTTGTCGACGTTCTGGTGGAGGAAATGTTGGCCGCGCGGGAAGAGGTAGCCGGTGAAAATCGCGGCGCGTCCGCGATCGAGGCGCTGGAACGGAGCCGTCAGCGGTTGAGCACCGTGCTTGACGAACAACAAATGAGCCAGGTCGACAGCATGCTCGAACAACAACGCCGGGTTTACGAAAGATTTCAGAAATGATGTCACGGGAAAACCAATCAAGACGGTGGCACGGGCGTCCCGCCCGTGTTCCATGGCCGGGACGGCCATGCCACAATCTTGATTAGGCTCCCAGCCCTTCTGTATGATTCGGTGTGCGAAGAGCTTATGCGACGCGCGCGCGCCATTCCCTCCAGTCTGACACAGGAGGCCCCGAGCCATGGCAAGAGTCGAGCTGCGAGGCGTAAGAAAGGTTTACCCGGGCGGCGTTGAGGCAGTCAAAGGGGCCGATCTCGTCGTGGAAGACAAGGAATTCGTTGTTCTCGTAGGCCCGTCCGGCTGCGGCAAGTCCACCATGTTGCGGATGGTGGCCGGTCTCGAGGAAGTCTCCGAAGGCGAGATTTACATCGGCAACAGGCTCGTCAACGACGTCCCCCCAAAAGACCGCGACATCGCCATGGTGTTCCAGAATTACGCCCTCTACCCCCACATGACCGTTTACAAAAACATGGCGTTCGGCCTGATCCTGCGCAAATACCCTCGAAAAGAAATCCAGGAACGCGTACAAAAGGCCGCCGAAATACTCGGAATACAGGACCTGCTCGACCGAAAACCAAAGGCCCTCTCCGGCGGGCAGCGCCAGCGCGTTGCCGTCGGCCGCGCCATTGTCCGCCAGCCCAAAGTGTTCCTGTTTGACGAGCCGCTGTCGAATCTCGACGCCAAACTGCGCGTACAGATGCGCGCCGAAATCAGCAAGCTCCACATGCGGCTCGAATCTACCATGGTCTACGTCACCCACGACCAGGTCGAAGCCATGACCATGGGCGACCGGATCGTCGTTATGCTCGACGGCGCCATCCAGCAGGTCGCCGACCCCCTCACCCTGTACAACAAGCCCGCAAACAAGTTCGTCGCCGGCTTCATTGGCAGCCCCCCAATGAACATGCTCGAAGCAACCGTCGTGGCCGAAAACGGGTCGCTCCGCGTGCGCAACGACGCACAAAGCTTCGATTTAGCCGTCGACCCCGCGCACCGGCCTGCGCTCAGCCCATACGCCAACAAGAAAGTCATTTTCGGCATACGCCCCGAAGACCTCGAAGCGCGTGGCGAGCAAACCTCTGCCTGCGCAAACTCCATAACGGCTGGTGTCGAAGTCGTCGAGCCGATGGGCGCCGAAATCCACCTCTACCTCAACGTCGCCGGCCAGACCGTCACCGCCAGGATCAAATCCGAGCAGGAACCCGAAGTCAACAAGGCATTCTCGCTTAACGTGGCCATGGATCGAGCCCACTATTTCGACCCCGCCACCGAACAAGCCATCGTGTAACATGCAAAAGGTGTGCAGGCGAGACGCCCGCACCACAATAAAACCAAGATCCGCCCAAATTAAACATTGTGGTGCGGGCGTCCCGCCTGCATGATTTGTGGTGCGGGCGTCCCGCCTGCATGATTCAAGGGAGGCGCGGGATGAGCGTTCTGGTAACTGGCGGCGCGGGGTATATTGGCAGCGTCGCCGTCGAACGCCTGCTGGCCGAAGGCGAACAGGTGGTGGTGCTCGACAGCCTCGTCACCGGCCATCGCGACGCCGTCTCGAAAGGCGCCACGTTCATCCACGGCGACATCCTCGACCGCGAACTTGTTCGCCACGCGCTCGCCCAACACGATGTCGACGCCGTCATGCATTTCGCCGCATTCATCGAGGTGGCCGAATCCTGCGCCAACCCGCGAAAATACTTCCAAAACAACACCGCTGGCGCAATGAACGTCCTCGACACCATGCTCGAGGTCGGCGTGGACAGGTTCATCCTCAGCTCGACCGCCGCCGTCTATGGCAATCCCGATCGCGTCCCCATCACCGAAGAAGCGCCCGCCCGGCCCATCAACCCCTACGGCCTGTCCAAACGAATGGTCGAGCAGGTTCTCGAATGGTACGCTCGGGCGCACGGACTGCGATACGTCTCGTTGCGATATTTCAACGCATCCGGCGCCACCAAAGAACACGGCGAAGCACACAATCCCGAAACCCACCTCATCCCCAACGTCCTGCTCGCCGCCGAAGGCAAAAAAGAAATCGTCGTGTACGGCAACGATTGGAACACGCCCGACGGCACCTGCATCCGCGACTACATCCACGTCGCCGACCTCGCAGAAGCCCACCTGCTCGCCATGCGCCGCCTCCGCAACGGCGGCGCCTCCGATTGCTTCAACCTCGGCAACGGCGAGGGCTACTCCGTCCTCGAAGTCGTGGAGGCCGTCAAACGCGTGACCGGCAGAGACGTGCCGCTCGCGTTCGGCGAACGCAGAGCCGGCGATCCCGAACGCCTGATCGCGTCAAGCGAAAAAGCCCGGCGCACATTGGGATGGCAACCGGCCCACGGCGATATCGACACCATCGTCCGCGACGCCTGGAACTGGCGCCAAACCCACCCCGCAGGGTGGCATGGCCGTCTCGGCCATGATTAGGATGTGTAAATAAATAACGGTTGCAAATGGAACCTGGAGCGTGTATGATCTCGGGGTATGAAGACTTCCTGGGATCTTCAGGCGAAGCTGGCTAGCGTCTGGCCGCTCCTGGACGAGCGGACG
>Ga0315285_10001465_pt1 | contig 24849 bp, 25 predicted proteins | sample YL17G09_36_MG_FD_203698 | JGI IMG/M metagenome (GOLD analysis project Ga0315285, IMG submission 203698) | Sediment microbial communities from Yellowstone Lake, YNP, Wyoming, USA - YL17G09_36 | ecosystem: Environmental > Aquatic > Freshwater > Lake > Sediment | place: USA: Wyoming | collected... | reverse complement strand
AAATAGCATGGGCACCTGAAGCCTTGAAGTGCTTGGGGAGAGATTACAAGCCGAAGAACCGCATCATTCCACATGTTTATGTTGTGCCAAGACGGTAGCTAATACCCATTGATTCCATTGTCTCTTTAAATCAATTCCTCCAAAAAACCTAGGGGGGTAGGGGGTCCGCGAGAGTAGGGTCAGACGAGTTTCTGCGCTAAAAAAAGAATTCTTTTTTAGTCATGCAGAGGATTCATGATTAACATTGCAACCGAGACTATACTCGGTACATTAAGGAAGGGTGTCATTACTACGAGCATTCCAGAGGCCGTTTTCACACCGAGACCGTCCTAGGGCCCTGTTGAGGTTTCTATGTTATGCCACGTGGCATCTGTCTGGGGCCTTTTCCGCAGTAGCTCCTGGGGCTCTGTGAGAAAAAAGGTAGGGGGTAGGGGCGGGTGAAAGCTAGGGTCAGACGAGTTTTTTCGCGTTCCAGACCAAGCTCAATGGTCCGGGGCCTCTAGAGAGTATGAGGGATGGGCATAGGTGTTCGAGTTCGCAGAGCGTGACGACTGAGGGTTCCTCGTTCTTTTGGAGTGTGCAGCCTGGCAGGGTTTCGTATTTTGTGATCACTGCTTTGAGTTCGTCGGTTGTCCACTGGCTTTTCTCTGCGGCTAAGGGCATGACGACGCCGATGAGCCTAGCTGGCCTTGAATACAGTTCGTGTGTGACCACGCAGACGCCTGTTTCACTGTCCTGCCAGATCATATTTCGCCATTTCATTCCTTCACCTCCTTGCAGGCTGTTTGTTGTGGGCTCTCTGGCGCCATTTTCTGCTTCTGGTCTCGGCTGCGGACTTATCCGCGAAACTTTGCTTTAGGCGGGTACGGAATGTGTAGAGATGTCCGCGGTGATGGCCAGGTATAATCCGTTTGGTGAGAGAGCGGGGATGAAGAAGGTTACTGAGCAGAAGCCTTCCAAGGAGATTTTGCGGGTTTCCAAGGTCCTTGAACAAGTCGGGTTTAATGTTCAGCTGCTTGGAAGCGGGAACTATGTTCTCCAGAAACTTCAAGCACTCAATGCCGATGACGTGGAAAGGGTTAGGGAGGCCTTCGCCAAAGCCGACCATCCACGCTTCTCAAAGTTTTCAGGCTCAGGCCTTCCATTCGGGCATATGGGGGATTACGAGAGAAAGGTGAATGCTGCAACCTTGGAGCAGCTTGCAGGACTTATAAAGATCTGCGGTCTTCTATTGCAGACGAAGGCTTACCTTTTCCGGCGGCTCGCGCGTTTGGGATAAAACTTTACCCCAACCAACCAACATGACACGACGATTGAGGAAAAGTTATAGCTGATTTAGAGAAACTGTTTCCAAGGTGGACAGGTTTGTGGATTGAATATTCGATTCCAGCAGACTTTGAGAGACAGAAGCAGATAATCAGACACTTGAGAACGTGGATTGAAAGCATTAATGAACAAGGACTCGTAAGGGGTTTTGCCTTTGACCATTATTCTGGGCAAGAGGGCATTCAAGACGATTTGAGAGTTCGATTTGACTATCCAAACGAAGCAAATCCTGATATTGAGAATGAACTCAGAACAAAAGTCAGAGAATTTATTCCCGACTATTCACCACACGGCACACCTTGGGACAGTAATGAAGAAATTTTGAAAGGATACGAATTCGGCAGTCGCTGTGCCTTTCTCTTTTGGCGAATGGTCGAAAAAGGCAGATTCCCACAAGAATACTTGTCTAACTATTTGCAGGGGAGCGACTCGACGCATACTGAGATAAGGTTAATGCCTTTCAACTTCCAATCGCATTTTTACCATGGACTCATGAATTCGCTAGGCGTTCCGAAACAACCAAATGAGCTTTTGCTACATCTTTTGGCAATAATTGAATCCAAGCATTTCCACAGTCAAGAAGAACTATTCACATGGATTAGAACGCTGTCGCAAGACTTATTCAGATTTTACCGATGAATGACGCTAGAAGACACTTCTATCAGTCCTCTAGAGTCAGTTTTCTGGTTTTGCGGAAAAGTTGAAGCCAAAAGGATTGACGCAAGTCTTTTAGAGTGGACGCTCGCATTCGGTATTCATGAAGAAGCAGGCGCTTTACAGGGAACTTGCGAAATACTACGACTTGATTTACTCGTTCAAAGATTACAGAAAAGAGGCTGTTCGAATCAAAGCACTGGTCTCGAAATACAAGAAATCGGAAGGAAAAGACCTCCTTGACGTTGCCTGTGGCACAGCACATCATTTAGAATACTTGAAAGACGAATTTTCTTGTATGGGTGTCGATATCAGCAACGAGATACTGGAAGTCGCAATGAAGAATGTTGAAGGAGTTGTTTTCGAACAGGCAGACATGACAAAATTGAATTTTGGCAAGCGATTTGATGTGATTACTTGTCTGTTTGGTTCCATCGGTTATGTGAAAACCTACGCCAACCTAAGAAAAACTATTGAGTTTTGCCAAACATCTGAAAACTGGTGGTGTTTTATTGATTGAACCATGGTTCACAAAATCAACCTTCATAGAAGACTCTCCGCACATGCACACATATGACGGAAGAGACATCAAGATTGCTCGACTTTGCGTTTCCAAAATCAAAGGTAACTTTTCAGTTCAGGACATGCACTATTTAGTTGCCGAGAGAGGTAAGGATGTCACACATTTTGTTGACAGACATGAACTGGGACTCTTCGAAATTGATAAGACTCAGGCGATTATGAAGAAGGCTGGGTTTCAGACAAAATTCCTGAAAAATGGGCTAATGAAAGACAGGGGATTATTCATTGGAGTAAAACAATAAATCCCTGATTTTGTGCGAGTCTTTCTGTTGAACAGTTTAGAAGCATGTTTTTTAGGCAACTGCTTAAATTATCATTCTTTAGGGAAAGTGGATAACCGAAGCAAAAGTTCTGGTTGCGGGAGAAGACCTGAGCCACGCTTTGGAAAGAGTTAAATCGATATACCGACATGAAGGGGCGTGGTCGAATGGAATTGAGCGTTGAAACGTTCTTAGAATCAGTCAGCAATCCGCACACAAGAAAGGAGTATAGGTACGGCGTCAAGGCGTTCTGTGAATGGTTCGGTAAGTCGCCTGAGGAAATACTGAGGATGAGGCAAGAAGACCTGACCCAGATAGCTGGGGAGAACCTCATCGAATACAAAAACAGGGCAGTCCGGTTTGAGAAAGAGATTGAAAGGTTTCATGATTTTGTTCTGAAGCAGGGTAAGTCCATTAACACGGCAAGAACCGCTACTCTGGGCTTAAGACAGTTGTTTAGGTATTACCAGATGCCACTTTTGATGCGGAAAGGGACAGGAGTTACAAAGACGGTGAAGACGACCAGGAGTTTTCCTCTGAGAATCGAACATATCAGAGAGATGTTCAAAGTGGCAGACTTGAGAGAAAGAGTGATACTGAGCATGGCCACGGACCTGGCGCTGAGAATGAGTGATTTTATCAGACTCAAGAAGTCAGACTTACCAGATTTGAACCTGGAGCCTCCGATACCTTTCGAGATCATGACAGGCAAAGAAGACGTTGTTGCCAATGCTTTCCTAAGCGCTGAAACGGTGGAGCTGTTGAAGAGCTACATCTCGGCGCTCAGTCAAAGGGAGAAGGATCGAAGGGAAAGAGCAAGACGCCGCGGCGGAAAAGTACACGAGAATCCTTATTTGTTTCCGAGCAATGGCAGCAGACCTATCACGGAAGAAAGAGTCAATGGATTGCTCAAGATTCTCGCGGAGAAAGCTCGGATAAACACTAATGGCAAGAGCTTGACGTTTCACTGCTTCAGAAAAGTGTTTCTGAGCGAATCCGTAAATTCTGGAATTGGGCTGACAGCAGGCAAGAAGTTGATTGGCAAAGCAATGCCGCAAAGTGATGATACGTATTTGACGACAGTGCAGCTCAGGGCCAAGTTCATCCAGTTGAAGAAGTTTCTAACGATACAGCAAACCGCGGAGCCTGAGAGCGAGAAGAAGATCGAGGATCTTAAGGATGTTGTGACGGGGCTTCAAAAGGATCTGGTCCGGCAAGAAGAGATAACCAGTGCTGTCACCGAAAAGAATGTGCAAATCACGAGAGATCTGGAAGAAATGAAGAAGCAGATTGAGGTATTTCAAACACTCGTTGAATTTCTTCGGGATGTGGGGGTTACGGATGATATGCTGGCCAAACTCGCGCTTGAAAAACTGCATAGAGAATCCACCTGGGGGATCAAGGAGCCAATTGATTTGAGAAAGAAGAAAAAGAAACACTGAGCAAGGGCTTAGTCGCGCGCGCTTGATTAACAAGTCGGCGAATGCGGGAGAATCGGCGAAAACTTCGCCTCCAGGATTAGAGGGGTTCTCTTATGAAGGTGAAATCGCTCAGTCTTAGCCGAGGTCTTTCATAGATGGCACCGCATTTTTTGCAAAACCATACTCCTTTGTTGTTGTCGTAATTGAGTGCGCTCCTGCACTCTACACACAACGATTTGAATCGTCTTCCACAAGAGCATCGGTTTTCGCTTGCGGAGACATCGATGATCATGTTGTCGGATGTAGCATTGCAGTGAGGGCATCTGAAGTTAAGTTCGATTTCTGAGAACTTTTTTTGGAGCTGCTCTTTCTTCCTTCTTTGTTTCTCTTCTAACAGAAAATTGTCCAGTCGCTCTTCAATGTAACTCGGCAAGTCGGGCCAAAACAAGTCTTCATTTTCGGTCTCATATTTGTCGAGTGATCCTATGGCGTTGGATAACGTCTTAGCAAGGGGCAAACCGTCTGCTCTGCAACGAGGTTCAAAATCCTTCAGCACTTGGGAATCATAAAGCGTATCCTGCACGAATTTCTTCAGTTCTTGACTGTTTTTGAAGATACTTTGGCGGCCCTCCGGCGTCTCAGCCCTTCGGAGTTGCAGATCTCGAACCCTTTGACGAGCCTGTGTAACCATCTGTATGTGGTCCACTTGTTTCTGTAGTTCTGCTTCCGTTTTGTTGAGAGTTTGTAGTGTCGGATCCTTGCGGAGCTTCTTTGCTACAGTGTTTATGTGGGTTTGAGCCTGCTTCCAGTAGTTGGAGACTGTGCCTCTGCTTATGTTCGCTAAGCCTTCTACTTTCAGTTGTTTGCTGATCTTCCTGAAGCCCATCCCTGAATTTTTGAGCTCGACTATCCTTCGAAGAACCTGGTCTTGGACGCTTGGACGCTTTTGGACGCTCTTTGGACGGTTGGACGCTTTCTTCCCCACGGAAATCCTCGACACTCTATTTCTAGTCACATTTACTTTGACAGAGTATATCATTTAAGCTTTGTTGTGGAACCTAGTTCGGGTTTTCTAAGGATATACCGATGAAGCGCGCGCGCTTCTTCCATAACTAGCTTCTACAAACTCTATAAGGCAGCTGAAAGAATACTAATCTCTACAGAAATCAAAGGGGAGACCAGAGATGCGTATTCTGTTTATAAACCCTAGGTATGATGAGACTCAATATCGCTACAAAGTGAACAAACTTTGTCCTCCTTTAGGAATGGCATACATAGCCAGCATTCTCCTCCGTGAGGGTCATTCTGTAAGGATTCTTGACATGGAAGCACTCAAAATGGAGTGGGATGCTTTGCCAAACTTTTTGGCCAATGATGCTCCAGATTTGGTTGGTATTCACGGAACAACCCCAGTTTCAGAATATATCGTTCAATGTGCCAAAATCGTGAAAGATGCTTGCCCAACTGCAACGTTGGTTATTGGAGGACCTCACGCCACGATTTTACCAGAAGAAGTGTTAAGCAAAATTCCTCAGGCTGATTATATTCTTAGAGGCGAAGCAGAATTTACGATGAGAGACCTCGTAGGTCATCTTGAAAATTCACAGAAAGCTGCAATAACCAAGATTCCTGGGATAGGTTTTCGACGCGGAAAGCGTATCTTTGTGTCTCCTCAATCGCCACGAACAGAAGATTTAGACAGTCTTCCTTTGCCTGCTTATGACCTTCTCCCCCTAGATGCCTACTTCGAAGCTGGGGAAGGGGGCCGCGTTTTTACGATGATGTCTAGTAGAGGTTGTCCTTATAACTGCATTTTTTGCTGTGAATCGTTTTTGTATGGCCATAGGTACAGAGCCAGATCTCCTCAGAACGTTGTAGACGAGATGTCGGTACTGGCGAATGAGTATAATGTCAATCACATCGTCTTCTACGACGCTGAATTCATGATTGACACAAAGCGAGTTGAGCAGATTTGCAATGAGATTATCGAACGATCGCTTCATATAACGTGGCGAGTAAGAGCTAGAGCGGACAGAGTCACTGAACCGTTGCTCAGATTAATGAAAAAAGCAGGGTGCACGGAAATCTCAATTGGCGCAGAAACAGCCTCGCAACGCTTGCTCGACGTTATGAACAAGAGATGCAAAATAGAGGACATAGAAAAAGCATTCCAAATAGCCAAACATGTTGACGTTTGGACTGTAGGATATTTCATATTTGGGATTCCTGGAGAGACTCCTCAGGATTCATATCAGACAGTTGAGTTTGCTAAACGACTCGACCCAGATTGGGCACTTTTTTCAGTCGCAACGCCATTACCAGGGACAAAATTCTATAAAATGGTAAAGGATAGCATCATTACCACCGATTGGTCACGATTCAAAATGAATGCCAACTCACCAGTTGTCTCATACGATAAGATGAAAGAAAATGATCTAAGTGAGATCATGGAATATGCTTATCGCTCATTCTATTTGCGTGAGGAATGGCTCGTAAACCGTCTGAAAAAGGTATCGTCTACGGATAAAATGCAGAGAGTAGTAAAGAGCTTCTTCTACTATCTTGACAAAAACTTTCTGCCAGAACTTCCAAGTTCTATTGAGCCATTCGCACAACCAAATGCGCACGCAAAATCACTGCTCAGCAATCAAGTCGAGTAGTCACCCGGCGATGACCTTACTATGAGAACTCTAGTGACTGGGGGGGCGGGGTTCTTGGGATCCCACTTATGTGAGTATTTGATCACGCAAGGTCATGAAGTTATCTGTATAGACAATCTCATAACAGGGGATTTGGAGAATCTTGGCAATATCCGGAATGATGCAAATTTCAGATTTGTTGAGCATGACATATCAGATTCATTCTCTTCTAGAGAGAAAATCGATTATGTTTTTCACCTTGCTTCTCCTGCTTCGCCAAGAGATTATATTGAATATCCGATTGTGACTTTGAAAGCAGGGGCTTTCGGTACCTATCATATGCTTGAACTTGCCAAATATCACAGAGCAAGATTTCTGCTGGCATCAAGTTCTGAGGTTTATGGTGATCCCAAGGCTAATCCTCAATACGAGGAGTATTTGGGGAATGTAAGCTGCATTGGTCCACGAGCCGTTTACGATGAGGCAAAAAGATATGCTGAGGCGATGACGATGGCTTATCACAGATCCTGTGCAGTGGAGACGAGAATAGCAAGGATTTTCAATACGTTTGGTCCCGGAATGAGGCTTTATGATGGTAGAGCCGTACCCAATTTCATTGGACAGGCACTAAGGGGAGAGCCCATGACTGTGTACGGTGATGGTTCTCAGACCAGGAGTTTTTGCTATATTTCAGATATGATTGATGGTTTGCACCGGCTAATGATGAGTGATTACAGTTCACCAATGAATCTTGGCAATACTGAGGAACTGAGCATATTGGAGTTTGCGAAGCTAATAAGAAAGTTGACGAATTCAGTTTCAGAGATTGTCTTTATGGATGCAATCGAAGACGATCCAATGCAAAGAAAGCCTGACATCTCAAAAGCCAAGAAATATCTTGACTGGAAGCCAAAAGTGAACCTTAGAAAAGGGCTTGAGATGACAGTAGATTACTATGTTAGAAAGCTCAGACTCATTAAAAAAACACAATCGAAAAACGAAAGAGAAGGAAAAAGGACAAGAAGACTGACGCATCCTCTGACCGAGAAATGAGTCTGCCGCGGCATATTTTTTGAACTCGTGGCGAAGGTGTTCAAGCGCGCGCATATGTATAGCGCGGCGAAAGACGTATTACCCGTAGAAAGACCACGGGCTTGTAGGAACTGATCTGTCTTGAATAGAAACGATAGCGCGCGCCGAACTCCCACATTTTCTGTGGCTTTTCGCGTTCTGATACACCACTGATGATAAAAGGCATCCTTTCAGACAAGCGTTATTCTAGTGTCGTCTAGGCATGCTTCTACCCTTTTCGCTTTGGGGATGAAGTGCGCGTTTCTTAGGAAAGGATAAAGTGGGCTGTAACCAATAGATGACAAAACTGACTTAATATACGACAGTCCCGGACTCGAGACTAATGGTGGGGGTGCCCGTCCCGATCGATCATGGACAGGGTAGGGGGTTCTCTTTTAACTTGGCTATCATGAGATGCTTCATAACATTTCACTTCATTCTGCTGAAAGGATTTGGAGCAAGAAGCATCTAGTCCTTTCCGCGTGCGTTAGATTTATCAAGTGTCATCCTCAACTCTTATTGACTTTGTCGAAAAGATTGGGTGGGCAGTTAGAATATGGGAGACAGAAACCGGGAAAGAGATAGAACTTCACCGGATTATATGTCTAAACAGGAAATCTTGGACCTACAGACTGGAGAGTTCACAGAAGTGATTCCCTATGCTGCAGAAACACCTTTCTATCGAAAAAAGCTGCAAAAGAATGAGGTGGAAATTCATGAAATTCATGAAATCTCTGACTTGACAAAGTTGCCTTTTACAACAAAAGAAGATCTTAGGGGTTCAAGTCCAATGGAGCGAACTGCTCACAATAGAGATGGAATTGCCTTTTTCTTCTCAAGTTCCGGGACGACAGGCTCTTCTACCACATATCCTTGGTCAACAAAAGATGAATTAGTCTTAAGGGAAGTGGCAGCTCGTTGTATGGAAGGAATTGGAATTGGCCCTGGCGATATATCCTTAGTGCTTGCCCCCTTTGGAATGCCCATAATGTGGTATTGCATGTTAAACCAGTATCTTGCGGCGGGTGCTGGCGTAGTTCCCCTTGGAATGTCCCCCTCAGACAAGATCATAGAAGCGATGAGTGCTTTTCCAGTTACTGTTATTGCAACCGTTCCTGTGGTAGGAACGCGTTTATTTGAATTTGCGAATCTCAATAGAATTCCATTAGTGAAAAACCAACTCCGTCATTTTCATTTTGGCGGCGATTATCTAAGCAACGCAAGGCGTCAACGGATTGAGAATTATTGGGGTGTCAAATGCTATGATTTCTATGGGCTCAGTGAGATATTTGGACCTATCGCGGGTGAGTGTGAGGAAAAAAACGGTTTACATTTAGCGGTTGACTACGTGTTAGTGGAAGTGATTGATCCTAACACAAAAGAAGAAGTTAGTGAAGGAGAAAGAGGAGTTGCTGTTTTTACAACACTATGGAAAAAGGCAGCACCTTTGCTCAGATATTGGAGCGATGACTATGTATCCATGACTTGGGAAAAGTGTAAGTGTGGACGTACTTCCCCAAGAATTATGTATGAAGGTAGACCATTTGATGGTGTGTTCATGAATAATAAATGGTTTTTTGCAAAGAATATTGAGGAGAAACTGTTGTTGTTCCCTGAAAGTAGTGATGAGTGGAGGATTGAGATAAAGGGAACGATTGGCGAGCCTTCGGCAAAACTCTACCTAGAAGGCACCTCTTGTGAAATTCCCATTGGAAAAATAGAAGAGAGTGTCGCGGATTCGCTGCAGATTCCAATAGAAACAGAAATTGTTCGTCATGGCTCCTTCTTGCGAAGCGATCTCAAACCGAGAAGAATGGTGGATACTCGAGATGATATTAAAAATAGAGGTGGTAACAGAATCTGAATTTCTAAAAGTGGCGATATGAAATTCCAAGTAGAAACCTCTTTAGGAAGAACCTCAGAAGAAGGTATGCATTCCCTATATAGTATGCAATTGTCAGCGGCAGAGTTCCAGACTATGGCGAGGCAGACATCCCAAGTTGATTTGGCCCCATGCTCGAGATCTAGAGCGCGCTATCTCCATGATCCTCCATTTGTTAAGGCATGTAGGAAAATTCGTACAAAAATGGAAAGTTGGCCAAAGCAACATGGTCTTTGGTTGGCGAAATGGAAGGCTTATGAAAAAATCCTACACACATTTGGATATTGATACCACTCTTTTCGCGTCTTAGGTAACCCAAAAGAATGGGGAATGAAGCTGAACTATGACACCATTGCTTCTGGCTTACTCAAATACAGAAATGCTAAAGGTGTCTTCAACATGCGCGGTGACCCTTGGGTGTTCATCACATGGGAACGCTTTATAGCAGTTGCCGTGTTCTGTATGTATCTAGGGAACTGACTTCATCTATTGCGCTGGAAGCGACTTCTATGTATGCTGAGAAGCACGGAGGCATATCAAAATGCACGCGAGATGGTTTCTAAAGCTGATACGATGGAACGACTGGGGTGATTCAAAATTACCGCTTTTCTTTCTAATCTACTACTATCTAATACTTGTTCATGATCATGTGCGGCTGCTAAACTTGATTCTGTTAATTCCGTTAGCGGTTTTCTTTGCCTCTTTCTTCTCTTTTGGTTACTTCCTTAATGATCACTTTGACAAATCAGTTGACATGATAGCGTGCAAAGAAAATGCTATGAGCCACTTACCCAATTGGCAACAAATGCTCGCGCTGACCTGTGCCTTATCTACAAGTCTTGTTGCCTTTTTCCCTTTTTACCAATACAGTTCAGCTACTACCCTACTCTTCCTTAGTTACCTGTCCTCAATTCTATATTCCACACCACCGTTCAGACTCAAAGAGAAAGGTCTTCTGGGAATAGTGTGTGCGTCTTTGGTTCAAAGGGTCCTTCCTGTGCTGATTGTCTTCTCCATCTTCGAGCATTTCGGATTTGATGCCCTCATTTTTGCAGTCTTCTCTTTCCTTCTAGGACTCAGATGGATATTAGTTCACCAACTTCTCGATCGTAATAAGGATATACAGGCGAAAGTTGAAACTTTTGTAGCAATCAGGACCCCCGAAAGAACGTACAGTTTGATGTTGTTCTTGTTTGCCTTAGAAATTGCTTCAGCCATGGCATTAGTAGGCACTATAACATACCATACTTCACTCCTCCTAGTTCCCTTGCCGATTACCTATCTTCTGTATGAGTTGTATTTGTATCCCCTTTGGAAGAGATTCGGCTTCAAACGCATGCTGTGTTCCTATGATTTCGCACCTTTGGCTGACTTCTACTTTTTCTGGCTCCCCTTTTCGATATCTATCATATTGGGGTGGCTGAACCCGTCATTCTTTGTGATTTCTGCTTTGGAGATATTATGGAAAATAAGATATGTCAGATACGATATTGGACTCATCAGGCTGAGGAGCAATGTATAAGAAGTCTCTCTTCCACGCAGTGGAGAAAGGTTTGGGGAAGTTTCTTACTTATGAAGGAGCTGTTAAGATGTCAAGCTCGCTTAATCTTCCACTTGCTCCACCGATTACATCATCAGTGCAGATTACAATGGAATGCAATTCTAGATGCAGTTATTGCGATGTATGGAAGTTGAAAGACCCACCAAAAGCAATACCCTTGGAAACTTTGGATAGAATCTTTAGCTCTCTTAGAACGTTAGGAGTGAGAATTGTATCCGTGACCGGCGGTGAGCCTCTTATGCGCAAGGATCTCGATGGAGTTTTGCGTTCGGCAAAACGTCACCGTTTGCTGTCTCATGTGGTCACCAATGGCATATCCTTGACAAAAGATCGTGCTGTTGAACTTGCAGAAGCCGGACTAGACTATATCCTTTTGTCACTGGACTCATTTGATCCTGAAATTTATGAAAAACATAGAGGTGTACCTTTTGAGTTAGCTGAGAGGGCGTTGACATCATTATCTAATCTAGTAAACGAATATCCGCGTATGGGAGGTGGCGTGAACTGTGTAATCACTCGTCATAACATTGGCAAACTGGTTCCATTCGTTAAGAGGGTTGCAGAATTTGGTGAAGGAAAGATCGGGGTATATTTGCAGTCATACCATAATCCTCTAAGCTTCGCGGAATTATCACAGAGACTTGACCAAGAAATGATGAGCAAATTGAAGACATTAGGTCCTGATACGTCCGAGAGAATGATTGATAATGTCCCCCGCTATGACCTCAAACCGATTCTCGAAAATGAGATAGAACAACTCATCCAGCTTAAGAAGGACGGTCTTCCGTTAAACAACTCTGAAACCTACTTAAGAAGCATCCCAGACTTCCTGTTTGACAACAAGTTACCAAATGGTTTTGTTTGTTTAGCAGGTTATACTGGCATTGTTATTCGGTACGATTTGAAAGTATTGCTTTGTTGGAGATCACTCCCAGTTGGAGATTTACATGAAAAGAAGTTGTGTGATATTTGGTATTCTTCAGGATGTATGAAGCAAAGAGTGAATATGAAACGTTTGAAGTGCCCAAGATGCATGCTCCCTTGCCATAACGAACCGGCTTGGTATGAAGGATACAATCTTATCTATAAATCCCCTGAGTACGTAAACCGATAAGCAGGGATGAGTGTGAAGAAGACGTTTTCCAGTTTTGTGGGAAAAGGCCTACGCAATTTCCTTAGTTGTGAAAAGCTAGTTGACGTGTCAAGCAGACTAAATCTCCCACTTATCCCCCCAATTATAGCATCCATAAAAATAACAAACCGGTGCAATTCCAAATGCAGCTATTGTGATATCTGGAAGAGTTGGAAGTATGAAGATTTATCTCTAATCGACATTGAGAGACTCTTCGGCTCACTTAGGAAATTGGGAACAAAGAGCATTACTCTTGGCGGGGGAGAACCCCTTATTCATAGCGATCTCATACAAATGGTATCTCTGGCGAAATCCTACGGACTGCGAATTCACGTCTTAACAAATGGAGTCAAACTGACCAGAGAAAAAACTATCGAACTAGTAGAAGGAGGCGTAAGCACAATCAATCTGTCTCTTGACACGAGGGATTCTGGAATTTACAGAAAACACAGAGGTGTATCTTTCAAATTCGCCGAGCAAGCTTTGGCTTCTCTGCTCCATGCTATTGAGGAATATCCTAACTTCTGTGCAGTCTGCACATGTGTGGTGACCGCCTATAACATTGACAGACTAGTGCCTTTGGTCCAATGGATTTGTGAATACGGAAAAGGGGGAATATTGATGAATTTCCAATCGTACAATCCAGTCCCTACGCTTTCATATATGCTTCAAGATTCGACGCGGCAGCAGCTGATGGAATCTGTGGCACATTGCCAGGATCTCCCAGCTGTTCTGCGTGGGGATTCCAATCTGGCTCCGAACCCCCTTCTCAAGCCAGTTCTTATCAAGCAGATAGATGAGCTCATTCAGCTTAAGAATTCAGGTTTTCCCATAAACAATTCCGCGTTTTACCTGAAGGGTATACCGGACTTCCTTTTCGACCACAAACTGCCCAGCAATTTTGAATGCTCAGCGGGTTACACGAGTGTTTTTATCGGGAGTGACCTGAAGATTTCACCTTGTTGGAGACTGCCTCCCATCGGAGATCTGCATCAAGAAGATATACGAGATGTTTGGTTTTCGAAAAGATATCAAGAACAGAGAAAGAAGATGAAACATTTGAGATGCCCAACATGCTGGCTGCCTTGCCATAACGAGCCTGAGTGGTACAGGTATTTCAGCCAAACTGATTAACAAATTTGAAAAGGAGAAGGAATGCTTGGATGATTTCGCAAAAAAATTCCCAATGCAGATTATGGAACAGTTTTACTCTTGTCGTAAAATGCAGGGAGAGCTGGCATCTTGAGTGAAGTTCTCAAGATTAACGTATACCTGCCACAAGAAAAAGAAATAGTTACAAATTTAAGGAGACAAATGAGAGGAAAACTCTTCATAGATGTTGGTGCTTTCATTGGAGAGTATTCGATCAATTTGGCAGACAACTTTGAGGAAGTATGGGCGTTTGAACCAGCAACTGATGCACGAATATGTTTAGAAGAAGCGCGCGCAAAAATGCATTTTGGATCGCTGGATTTGTTTGCAGAAAGAGAATAGGATGGAAAAATTCGTTTGGTTTCCAAGAAATTCGAAGAATATTCGAAGGGAGCGAATGGAAAACTAAGTATAAATGGAAAAAACAAAGAATCGATTGTGTTTAGTGTTGTCACACCGACGCGTGGACGCGTCCATTTAGTAGGAAATTTCCTTACTTCACTTCGAAAAGCAATACTAAGCTGTGATATCCTCGCTGAAGTAATCGTAGTTGATGACAGTCCCCTGGAGCAGCGAAAAAAGATAAAAAGTTTCTGTCAAAGGTTTGGAGCACGATATCTGGATGGTCCATCTAGCGTCAGGGGAAAACGAAATATAGGCGTTAGAGAGGCGAGAGGAAAAATCATCTTTTTCGTAGATTCAGACTGTGAAGTGTCTGCAAACATCTTTAGAGAACATTTGAAAATGTATGATAAACCTGATACTGGAGGTGTTTTGGGCGTAACAGAATTTGTTGGCAAAGAAACCGCCACATGGGAAATTGTAAGAAGGACGAAATTTCTTGACGCTTTCCTCTTTGCAAAGACACTGCCCAAATACATTGATTCTGCCCCTTGGGGGACTTGCACAAATCTCTCCATTAAGAAAGAAATTTTGGAAAAAGTGGGAGGATTTGATACAGAGTTTCCCTTCAGAGGGGGGGGCGATGACACGGATCTTGGCATAAGAATTAATAAAGCTGGATATAAAGTAAAAATGAACCCGAATGCGATAGTTTTTCATACTCGTGAGACTTGGAATGATTTTGTTTCTGTGGCAAAACGTGCATTCCGCTGGGGAAGAATGGATTATTACGTCTTCTATAAGAAGCATAAAGACAAAATCTCTCTCATATTTGGTAAACCTGTTACTGTGTTTTTGTTGTTACTATCTATAAGCCTTATCAGAACCGCAATTAGCAACTGGTTTGCTTTGTTTTTGCCTTTAGCTTGGCTTCTAGCTTTTTTGTCTTTAACCAGCCTCTTCAAGATCATTTCATTTAAAGAACCTCTGAAAAATATCTGCTTTGAAATTCCCGCTCAGTTTCTACATTTTCTGTTTGATTTTGGAACTATGCTGGAGTCCATCAAGAACAAAAGCGCATCAGCATTTTTCAAAGCACCATTGGATGATCCGAGGCAAGCCGTAATCTTATGGAGCGAAAAAGCTAGAGAAGCATGGAGTATAGTTCTTAGTGTTCTTATAGTTTTGTTAATCTTCTTGGCGATCTAAAATGGAGGGAAGCACGAAAGAACCCTTGAATGGGATATCGGTTGTTATCCTAACGCAGAACAGAATTACATATGCAAAGCGACTTCTTAGCTCTCTGCATCAAGAATTGAAATCTTTCGAGGGACAAGCGGAAGTTGTGGTAATCGACAATAGTAAACCTGAACAAAGCGTGTCGATAGCTGCCATTTGCAGGGAACATAACTATGGGTTTTACTTCTTCAAAGGGAGTATATCTGAGGCCAGAAACTACGGACTAAAGATTGCCAAGTTCTCCATTGTTTTATTTATTGACTCAGATTGTGAAATAGTTCATGGTATTCTGCAAGAGCATATTACGTCTTATGAACGAGGGGACATTGGAAGTGTGCTAGGTTTGACAAATTTCACAGGAAAAGAGAATTGGGTTTGGAAGGCTATTGCCAGAACACCCTTTCACATAGCCTTTTCTTTCGCGAAGAGAACAGATTATGCCCCCTGGGGACCATGTACAAATATCTCCTTCCGAAAGGATGTAATAGAAAAGGTTGGCGGATTTAGAACCGATTTCCCCTTTGATTTTAGTGGAGAAGACGTAGACATTGGATTAAGAATTAATGAATTGGGTTATAAGATCAAGTGCAATCCGAGAGCTTTAGTCAACCATAATCGAGAAACTTGGAGTAGTCTTCCGAGGTTCTGCAAAAAAATATTTAGGTGGGGAAGAACAGATTTCCATATACTCAAGCATCATCCTCAATTATCAACTACCGATTTTCCCAAGTTTACTACTATTTTGCTTTTGCTTCTTGCTTCATCTGTCATTTCTGAGCTTACAGGGACTGGTTGGATAATATGTCGGCTCTTGATGACGTGGCTCCTATGCGTTCCAATAGTGGAAGCTCTTTTAAGAAGCCATGTCTTAGAGAGGAAGATTACCGGTTTTCTCTCAAACTACATTTCGTTTTGGTTAAATTTCACTTTCGAATTTGGGTCTGTTTTTGAGTCTTTAAAGCACGGTAGCTTTTCCATGCTTTACAAGAAAATTGCATATGGCCAAGGACAGTTCATATTCGAATGGAAGCAGAAAGTGGTACAAAGCTGGAGCTTCATCGTCACTCTCATGATATTTCTATTTATACTAGCGCTAACCTACAAAGCACTATGAGTGGGTTATCAGTTGTTGTTCCAGTAAAGGGGAGGCCTTATTGCTTAGAGAAGCTTTTGAAAAGCATCGAAGAAGCTAAAAAAAGCACATATTATCCCATAGAAGTTATCGTAGTTGATAGTAGTGAAAAAGAAACCAAACGAGTAACAGAAGCATTATGCAAGAAATTTCAAGCAAGATATTACTATGCGCAAATAGGCGTGTCCGAAGCAAGAAATTATGGAACGAAAATTGGTAAGCTCCCAATAGTTTTTTTCGTTGATTCTGATTGCGAGGTAGAATGGAATCTATTCAATGAACATGTGAAATGTTATACTGATAGACAAATAGGCGGATGTGTTGGTCTTACAGAATTTAGAGGTAATAAAACTTGGTTATGGAAAATCATAGAAAAAATGCCTTTTTTGCAGCCTTTTCAGTGGGCACGGTGGAAGAGCTACGTTTCTTGGGGTCCATGCACGAATATTTCTTTTAGAAAAGAAATACTGGAAAAAGCCAATGGATTTGAGTCAGTAATGGGGGGTACCAGAGAAGGCGGGGAAGATGTGGATATAGGTTATCGCATTAACAGCTTGGGACACAGGATTTCTTGCAATCCCAACGCCAAGGTATATCATACACGAGAAACATGGGCTGGGTTGCCGCAATTCATTGAAAGAACGTTTAGATTTGGAAGGGCTGAATACCATCTCATGAAAAAACATCCTGAAAATATTTTTCTTGATATTCCTAAGAATTCGTTAATATTCTCCTTTCTACTAATACTATTTATATACCAAGTCTTCATTAATAGCTCCTTGTTATACATTACAATTCCTTTTGCATGGCTATTAATAGCGATTTTTGTTCAATCTCTTTTGTCTTTAAAAAAACACTTAATCAGAGGTAATTGGAAAGACATCGCTCCTATATGTTTCGCTATGCTCTTTGATTTGGTATTTGAATTTGGAACGGTTATTGAATGCCTCAGAAAAAGGGATTTGAAACTTTTGCCCTACAAATTTGTTTATACCGAGGATCAGCAGTTGAGCCGTTGGCATTGGGGAGTTATTAAAATGTGGAGTATTATTACATCGCTATTTGCCCTTTTCATCGTACTATTAATTTCTGGAAGGTAGAAAGGTGCGTCACACGGCCGACATAACAGTAGTAATCCCAACTTACAACAGTGGGAAATATATCTCCAGAGTTCTTGATAGATTATTCAAAGAAAGCAGTTATGTTCCAAAGCAGGTAATAATTGTAGATGGGTATTCAAAAGACTCTACACTTATCAAAGCAAGGGAATATCCTGTTGAGATCTTGTTTGAATACGATAGAAACGTAGCTACCGCCAGAAATAACGGAATAAAAAGCTCTAACAACAAAATAATAGCTTTTACTGATTCGGATTGTGTCCCTGATAAGAAATGGATTGAAAAAATAATCGGTCGTTTTCAGAAACATCCGACGCTTGTAGGCGTAGGCGGTAGAGTGTTACCACTTGAGCCAAAAAACGACATAGAGGCTTTTAGTGGAAACGTTTTCCTTAATGAAATTATGAAATTTCCGACGCAAATCATCAAACCGTACCGGAAATTTCTGCCCGGCTCTTTCATAACTGCCAACTGCGCCTACCGAAAAGGCGCACTTATAGAAATCGGACGGTTCAATGGGTTTTTTAAGAACAACGGCGAGGATGTGGACTTGTTTTGGAGAATGATCGAAAGATTTCCTGGGCATCTAATGTATGATCCATCTATAGTAGTTTATCACAGTTTTCCTGACTCACACATGGGCTTAATCAAGAAATATTTTCAATACGGAACAGCGAGTTCCAAACTGGCAAGATATCATCTCAAAACTCCCAGTATAGATGTCGCCATTTATGAAAAACTCTCAAAACACTTCGTCGGACTCGTGAATCCTTCAAATCTTCAAAAAAGGACGGATTTTCTCTACATAATTCAACTTATTTCACATATATCAGGGAAAGTTTATGGCAGTTTCCTTGTAAAGAGGTTGAATCTGTAAATAATAAAAGAGACTTTCTTTGCCAAAAGCTTCTACACGCGCCACCTTCAACAAGGAGAACCTGAGAAAGAAGGAACAGACCAAGTTCAGTCGTTAATGAGTTTTCCTAACCGCTGCGCGCGCTATGGTGTTGTGGTACTCTACTTTAGCCATTTGACACACCACTAAAAGCTTTAGAATAAATGAGTCATTATCGTGATATTTAAGATTTCGAGCTTCTACACTCAGGTTCGCTTTAAATAGCCAGAAGATGACTTTTACTTTCGTTCACTACCACTTCACACAGATGCGCTGGTGAATAATTATGGTCAAGAGGATAAGCGTAATCGGATCTGGCTGGGTGGGCACATCGATAGGAAGCGGTTTCAGAGGATTAGGTTATGAAGTATTTTTCTGTGACGTTGTTGGCAAAGACATTGCCAATTTCACGGATGATATCGATTATGCAATAGAAAGCTCAGATGTTTCTTTCATTTGTGTCCAAACCCCCATGAAAAAGAGAAAAATTGATTTAAGTTACGTCAGAGAAGCATCAAAAAACATAGGGAACGCCTTAAGATTAAAGCGAGAATACCATGTTGTGACGGTAAAGAGTACAGTAGTGCCAAAAACAACAGAAAAAGTGGTGATTCCAATTTTGGAGAAGCATTCAAGGAAGAAAATTGGAGAATTTGGGGTTTGTATGAACCCTGAATTTACGACAGAAATAGATAGTTCATGGACCAAAGATGAAAGCTATAAGAGAAGTTTCTTTAATCAAGACAGAATTGTGATAGGGCAATACGATAAAAAGTCTGGTGATATGTTAGAAGAACTCTATAAACCATTAAACAAGCCTATTTTCAGAACCAATTTGAAGACCGCGGAGATGATAAAATACGCAGCCAATTGTATGCTTGCAACGAAAATTTCTTTCTGGAATGAGATGTTTCTAATCTGCAAAGAGTTAGGAATAGATTCGTTTCTGGTTGCAGATGTGGTATCGTTTGATCCGCGGATTGGAAAATACGGAACTATTCACGGGAAGGCTTTTGGCGGAAAATGCCTCCCTAAAGACTTGAAAGCATTCGTTTCCTTTGTGAAAGGATATCACAAGCCAAAGCTACTTGAAGCAGTAGACAATATAAACGAGGAAATGAGAAAGATATATGGTGTAAGGGAATAATCAGGAAAGCTTGTATGTATGCTCGCCCATTATGGGCTCCGCGCGCTTGTGAGATCGGCTTAGATACTGTTTGACTAAAGTTTGAGTGCGTTTTTCTCTATATCTTCAGCTAATCTCAGGTTGGCATTGATCCTTTCATTCAACACTTTATCTTTCTTGCCAAATCTATCATAGACTACACGTCGCGTAGTGCTTGGTGTCTTGAATTTTGCAATCCAATATGGTAGGTAGACGACATCAACTTTTAGCATACCTTGTAGCTCTTCAGGTGGAACTTCTAGATTTAGATTCTTTTTCCATAATGAAGAAGATTCCGTCCCACAATACTTTGCTTCAGCTATTAGGCCAGCCGCTTCATGTTCTGCCTGTTCTTGTTCCAGGTCAATTAGATAACCTTCTTTCAGCTCAGTTAGGCCGCTCTCTTCGATTTCCTTGATCAGGTCTGGTCGCCAAAATCCTTGGCAGCCTTGCTCATAGATGCTGAAGATGCTTGATCCATTGTGAGGTATCTTTGAACCAAATATTCCTTTCTTTTTCAGGTACTGATATTCAAAGAGCACACATGGGAACAGATAGAGTCTACTGTATTCGAGCTGTTCCTCCGGTTTCTTCTTTAGGAAACCTCCCCCTTTGTCTCTATCCTTTTCAGCTGAATCCTTGATTGATTCATTTGATGACATAAGTTTGAAAGCTTTTCTTGTTGAGTCAGCCGATCGAGCTGGCTTTTGTGCCATGTATTGCGCCAAGAGTTTATCAGTAAACATCAAGACGTTTTTCTGTCTTTGTTCCTGAACCTCTCTGAGTCTCTCTTGACGGCGTGCCCTCAGCATAGGTGCGCATTCACGGCATCCAAAATCATCTATGCAATTTTCGCAAAAATATCTCCCACATCCTGGGCATCGTTCTCCATGATTTTCGCAAAATGTTCTTCCGCATTCGGGGCACTGTTCTTGGCTCATTCGACAGGCAACACACAACGGATTGGCTGGTCCTGACATATTGCTCAACAATTATGTTTCGTTTCGTTTCAAATTTAAGCTTTGCCAGTGCGCGCGAGGAGAAATTTAGACGCTACACAGGTAAATCGAATGAACAAGTCGAACAATTTCAGATACTTTGCAGACGCGCGCTAGAAGTTGTTCATGCACCGCGCGCTAAGTGTGTGAACCTTGCGAAATTACGCGACGGTATAGAAACAGACTTCAGAACTTATATTATAGCCCTGGTCCACTAAGTTTAGGGAGTTTAATACATCAATCGAGCACGGGCGAACAATAGTTGGTGTTAGCATGACAAAATGCACATCTTGTGGAAGGGAGAAAGGCTGGCTTTCAACCGGGTGGGGGCGATGTCAAAACTGCGGCGTAGAGTATTGCGATAGCTGCAAGCTGAGATTGAGAGACCGGAAGTTGGGGTTTGGTGGTTGGGTATGTGTGAGATGTGGAGGCAAAGTCAGCTAATCATCCAGTGCACAGAAGGAGCACGTTTTAATGGGTAAGATAATAGATATCTTCGGGGGCTTTCGTATATTTGTTCAAAGTCAACTTCTTTGGCTGGATCCTATTGCCGCGAGCGTTATGGGAAACGGTGAAGCCTAACCCCATAGCGCGCGCTAGAGATATTCACGAGAAATCTGGCAGAATCCAAGGATAGCGCGCCAGATAGGCATTCACTCCCTAGAACACTAGACTGAGGCTGGTGAACTTTCCAGAAGTTAGACTGACCACGGGATCAGACGAGCCGTTCACAGGTAGCTCTGTTCAAGTCAGTTACGAGCCTGACTCCGTCTTCGACAAATCATTCCCTCTTTACGATGTCAGGATTATTGTGAAAGCGTTGGAATATCCAGTGCTGAGTAGAGAGATGCATATAGAGGAACTAAGACCGTACAAGAATTTCACACTTGATATCTCGGCCAAAGATTGCGAAATAGTCATAGACAATGTCAATATTGCTGAAACGATTGAAGTGACTGGGAAGATTCAGGAAAAAGGCAGTTGTGAACCTTTTAGAAACGTGTCTCTCGTTCTCATGCTGATTGACAGACAAGGATGCAAAGTGCGCACTTACGAACGTAAACTCATGAGCAATGAACTCGGATACTTCAGTGCACAGATAGACAAGAAACACTTACAGTGGGATCTGCAATCCTTGCGATTCTCCTTCTTTCTTCGCGCGATTTTTGAGATCGCACTTGAATATCGCCAAGAAGGAAAACACTACAGCATAAAGAAGACGGCCACTATGCGACTTCCATTAGAAGACAATGGGCCTACTCACGAAGAACTCCTCTTCAACCTAGAACAGCTTCGAGCACAGATTGACGAATTACAAGATATTCAGGCCGAAAACGAATGGGAATGGTCAATGGTTCCAGTAATCAGAAAACAGCGTGAGAAACCTTCCTCTATTCTAACACAATGTGAAGTGTGCGGAAAGCACGTCGGTGTGGGCAGGAAGAGATTCAAACAATGTCTTCACTGCGGTAGATGGGTCGGAGTGAAATGCGATTCATGTTGGGAGCAAGCCACAGTGGGACCCCGAACGTATTGTAGGATCTGCGATGATCTCCTTACTCGCAGTATCGAAGAAATCAGAAAGAAAGAGCCATCTCAGTAGAAAGAGCGCCACATTACTCTTTGCGTGTGGAAAAAAGGGGTAAAGTTCCATCCAAACCGGGATGACTTCAAACTCTCTCCTTCTGGGAGCATATCCTAGCTGCTTGAGATTGAGGCTTGGACCTAATCCCTAACGTTCCAGCTCTTGGCGTGTACTTGCCCATAAAACAAAAGCACGTCTCGGAGTGTATCCAATCTTGCCCAAGAAAGCGGCAAGTTCAGTCCAGTCAAACACATAAGTAGACATGAATTCCCTTTTTGATGAAGATGGTGATATACTGCTCGTATATGCGCGCGCCATTTTGTCCCCTAGGCGTCTCGTGTTCTCGCTCCTCTACGGTAGGCCGAAAGTTCAAGTCACAGTTGCTGCAGACAAAGCATCTGTCGCGCGCGCTGAGAATGAGATATTCAGGTTGTGAGGAAGGACTATTTTATCACATTTCGACTCGTTATCCAAAGCGAAAGGCATTTAGTTATTCCTCTCAATACATAGACAAAAGAGGTTCTTTATGTCAGGAAACAACGAAATCGTCCAAAGCAAGGATGAAAAGGATATGCGCGAAACATAGCTTGGTCAAGTGATAGATGATGGGCTCGGAACAAGTAGATTTTTCGAAGGTTCTGCTTGAGAAGAAGACAAGGATTTACGAGAAGATTCTGGAGTATCTGCCGCATCATTATCCCCAGGAATATTATGAAATAGTCAGGGATTACCCCGAGAGACAAGGCAAGTATTTCAGGCCAGTTCTCGTTCTCCTTGCAAACGAGATGTTTGGTGGGAGAGATGAAGATGCATTACTAACCGCGGCAGCAATGCAAACTTCAGAAGATTGGATTTTGATCCACGACGACATAGAGGATCACTCTTACGAGAGGAGAGGAAGACCTTGCCTTCATGAAATCTATGGCCCTGAGATAGCGCTGAATGCGGGCGACAGTTTGCACATAATCATGTGGAAGATGCTAACTGACAACATAAAGGTATTAGGTCTAGAAAGAGCCACTCGGATTCTGTCTTGTATGTCTGACATTCTACTCTATACTTTTGAAGGACAGTACTTGGATATGAATTGTATAGCCAAAAACAGGCTTGACTTAGTGGAAGAGGATTACTATGAAATGGCTGACAGGAAAGCGGGTGCGTATAGCGTATATGGACCGCTGCAGCTGGGGGCAATTGCTGCAAGTGCCACAGAAGAAGAAGTATGCTCAATAAAGGAGTGGGGTGTTCCTATTGGACGAGCTTATAACATCTATGATGACTTTCTGAATGTAGCAGGGATCGAGCGATTCTATGGGAAGGAGATAGGTGGTGACGTTTTAGAAGGGAAGAGGACCTTGATTCTAATACATCTCCTCAGAAACTGCACATCAGCTGAACGAAAATCCATTTCAAGAATTTACTCAAAGAGAAGAGAGGAAAAGACCGAGCGAGAGATAAGTTACGTTATGCTGCTGATGAAAAAATACGGCAGCATTAGTTATGCACATCAGAAATCGCTGGAGTTCGCAGACATGGCTAGGAGAGCTTTTGATCAAAAGACAAGTCACATTGATAATTCCTTTGCCAAAAAGGCGATAAGAGCCGCAATCGATTTTGTGACCACTAGAAATTGCTAACCTGATTATCCTTCTTTTCTGAAAGGTCCCAGTAACTCTCGGAGACATCACTCTCAATTGGAGTAATCCTGTGCAAGACGTCCACACCGAGACTTGTGATCTGATAGAGCCCTCGTGCGGCGTTTCAACAAGCTTCAGTTCCAGCAAGGGGCAGATGATAAAGTTGGTTAGACATTGATGGCAATCAGATATTAAGCGCAAACAATCAATGGGGTGGTATTGTTACGGGTGGCATTGGAAAGGCCATCCCAGTCAGTAAGGGAGCGCACACGCTCACTGTGAGTTACTATGACGTCGGCGGGTTCGCACGGATAATGTTCGACTGCGATAGTGACATTCGGCACTGGGATGCCTAATTAATTTTCGCCCCCCCTCTCGCGCTGTCTTGTCCCGAAATTGGTGTAAAATGGTAATAATCCTTATTTTTGGTTTTTGGGGCAGTTTTGATGGATGCATCTGTTTTCAGCCCTCTTACGTGCCTTGGCGCTCCAAACAAGCTAGATGCAGTCTCAACAGTTTATGGAAGAATCTGCTTCCACCCGGATCTGTTGGAACCCACGATTCGCTATCTTTGAACACGGCCAAGATTCGCCCATAAAACAAGCCCAAATCAAACGCGAAAAGACAGAATAAGAATAAATACCATTTTTAACCATTTTAGGGACAAGCCAGCGCGCGCGTTCACCAGTCGTCTTGGCTGGTTTGAGAGAGTATCTGATTAACTCCTGCTTTTATCCATGTATCAAAAACTAGAACTCTTCTATTACTGCTTTTCATCGATCAACGTCGACGTCAGCATCCGCAATGATGGTGGAGCTGGAACAGTCGTCGTGTGGGTACAAGTCATACAAGGCTCAGGAAGATGGATAAAATCACAATCTCTTTATCTTGGTCCCCAAGCATCGAGGGATCTGACGCTGCCTTTCGATGAGATAGGTTTCTGGACAACAAGCAGCATCTCCTATAGGGTCTGGGTCGAATGATCGATCGTGCGCGCTGGCATACACCACAACGCTTAAATTCTTTTCCACCATTTGCGGTATATCGTAGACAACGAA
>Ga0315285_10001464_pt1 | contig 24854 bp, 26 predicted proteins | sample YL17G09_36_MG_FD_203698 | JGI IMG/M metagenome (GOLD analysis project Ga0315285, IMG submission 203698) | Sediment microbial communities from Yellowstone Lake, YNP, Wyoming, USA - YL17G09_36 | ecosystem: Environmental > Aquatic > Freshwater > Lake > Sediment | place: USA: Wyoming | collected... | reverse complement strand
TGCAGCGTGACGGCGTTCAACGGGGCCCGCTACCGGCAGCGGCCCATTCCGGATGTGGTGCGGGAATTCCAGTTGGTCCGTGAGAAACATGTTCTGGTGGTGGACGACAACCTTGTCGGCACGCGGCCTGACCACATTGCCCGCGCCAAGGACCTCTTCCGCGCCCTGGCACAGGCGAACCTGCGAAAGGAATGGGTTGCCCAAGCGACCATTAACTTCGCCGATGACGAAGAACTCCTGGCGTTGGCCGCGAAGGCTGGGTGCAGCGGGGTCTTCATCGGCCTTGAATCCCCCGCGGCGGAAGGGCTTCGGGAGCTCGGCAAGAAATTCAACCTTCTGAAGGGCCGGGACTTGCGCGCCTCCGTACGCCGCATACAGCGGCACAACATTCTGGTTGTGGGTTCCTTTATGATCGGTTTGGACATAGACGAACCGGGCATCGGCAAACGTATCGCCGAGGCGGCCAGTCAGTACGGCGTGGACAATCTGAACGTGCTGTTTCTGACGCCTTTGCCCGGCACGCGCCTGTGGGACCAGATGAAATCGGAGGACCGCATCGCCCTCGATGCGTTCCCGGAGGACTGGAAATATTACACGCTAACCTTCCCGGTGGCCCGGCATAAGCATTTGTCTCTGGACGGTATCATCCAAGAAATGATCTCCTGCGACAGGCGCTTCTATTCCATGCCGCGCATTCTACGCAGGGCGTGCAGCAACTTGTGGCAACGCCGCAAGCCACTGATCACCTTGGTGGGCAGTCTTTCATACAGAAGCAACCTCCGGTTGAACTGCAAGGCATACGCGGACTTCAAGCGTCAACGGGGCAATAAGTACGATTGAGTAAGTGGAGTGTAAGGGGAAAACCGAGTGCCAGCCACAAGATAAAAGGAATGAAATCTACAAGTCATAATTCTTCATGCCCAACAAGTCGCTCAAGTAAACCGCTGATCGCGAGGCCTTTATGTACTTTGTTGCAACATTATCGCAAACGAACGAACACATAAGAGAACGTATATTGAAACAATAAGATGGGAAGAACGGAAGGAAGGTGTGGTGAGCTGAACAGACGTCAGGGCTTTGAGTGAGGGCCAAGATCAAATATCTATAAGTGAGGGTACATCATATGGCGACCAAATATGAACAATGGAAGCAGAGAGTCTGGAAAGCACGTGTTCCTGCTTATTTCAAGGGTCTCTTGATTGATGCTTCGGCCCAGAAAGTTGCTAGGTCGGCGAGCGGAGAAGTTGGGCGCTATAGTTTTTTCAACCCCGGCTTCGAACTGGGAAGGAACGTCGGTCAACATATTGACGCTGATGTTTGCGAGGAGTTAGAAAAAATTCTGGACGAACCAGTTAAAGTAGCTAGGTGGCTAAGGAAGCACCTGAATCGTTTCTTCGGGCTAGTTCCGGCTAAGAGAAGACCCATCTTTATCGAAGGGTTCACGAAAGGGTTTCAAGAAAATCACTGAGAGTCAAACTTCACGATTGCTCTTTCATTGTAACGTCTCAGCACAAATAACTCTTTGTGCGAATCCAAAGCGATCAGTGTGTCTTGGTTTTTAGGAGCTTTTCTGGAGAAAACAGTCATCTCAGTTCTTCCAGAACAGGGATAGGGATACAGAGCAAATCTGCCGGTATGAGGCTGAAGTTGCTATCGTGTGCATCGCGGGCCCCCGTGCTTCGACTCATCCCAGAAGAGGGGACTCGCTCAGCACAGGCTACAATCATCGGCGCCCCCTGTTTGGGGGCGTTGTCGTTTCGGTAGTAACCGGACAGTGCTTGGTGTCCTGTTGAGGCCCGTCAACGTAAGTTGACGGGGTGAAATCCCGCTCGTTTTGTGAGCGGGACCCCCGCTATCCCGATTGGGAAACATCGGGACACACAGAACGTGCGACGTCTAAAGAAGAATCCCCGCCTGACCCAATTCAGTCTCACGGGGCGGGTCCCGTTGTTCGGCCTGCCTGCCGTCAGGCAGGGATCCCGAAAAGCGGGACCCGCCCGAACGACGAAGGCGGGCAGGCAGGCTCATGGACGAAGACCCCGAAGAAAACTCGGGGTGAATCGGTGAGCCTGCCCGACTGAATGACTCAGTCAGGCAGGCGGGGATTTTTCATTCCAGGCTGAAACTCTTTAATTATGTCCTATCTTTTCCCTAGAGACCAGACTCAAGAACTCTGCCATTTGCCTTTCACTCTGAAGTGCAGTAGCTTTGTGAGGTAGAGTTTCCCGCCGTTACCGTAAGTCCCGATTCCCACGCGAAGGAGGCCCCTATGATCGGGGCAACTATTTCACAGTTCCACATTCTCGAGAAGCTCGGTGAAACCCCCAGATCACCCGCGAAGCCTCACAGCGAGTGGTCGTGATTTTGAGGACCCCGATGTTCTTTTTCGGGGGAGGAAAGAGATTATGATCGGCTAGGTCAATCCTCATTTCCGAAGACTCCAAGCGTAACCAACTGCTGAAACACCGCAAACGCCGACTTCGATGAATCAGAGGGTATACATTGGTTGCTCACACTATGGACCAACGTGGATCACATCAGATCGAGAAGCGGAAGGCTGCTCTGAAAAATCTAAACAACCCCTGGCACCGACTTTTCAGATTCCACCAAGCCACTTCTATCAATAAGGAGGACAAAGCATGAAAAGGAGCATGTTGGTATTGGCTGCAATCGTGTTTGTGGTCACGGCTTTTGCCCAGGCACAAGTGAAGAAATATGACATGAAATCTGGCGTCGTGACATATGAGTCCATTATGAAAATGGGAGACTTCGAGATCAAGAAGAAAGTCGTGGTCTATTTCGACGACTTTGGATTGAGGGAATGCAAAGAGACTCTTTCCAGAGACAAACTGGAAGAAAGCTTCTTCAGCGATGGGAAAGATCTCTATCTGGTGAAGCCCGGTCAGAAGACCGCTTACAAGCGGGGTACTGCATACCGTGGCACGGAGCTGCGCGTGGAGTGGTCGGAATTCGGCACTGAGAAGGATCGCCAGTCCGGCAAATACAAGAAACTGCCTGCCATGAAAGTCGCCGACAAGAATTGTGAGGCGTTTGAATATAACGACGGAAAAGGAACCATCACTCGATATGCTGGCTGGAACAAGATCTTGCTGTATATGGATCTCAAGACAAAAGGTATGGAAAGTACTCAACGGGCTTTGAAGGTAGAGGAGAATGCAAGAGTGCCAGCGGAGAAATTCAAAGTTCCTGCGGGATTTGCGGTCCAGTAGCAATAATTGGGAATGTTCACGGAGGAAGCTGTATTCCAAAACAACATGTCCAGCACCTCTGGATAACAACATCACCCAATGACAACTTGAGAACATGAACGTATCAGTTTCAATTCTACGTTTGAACAAAGCATATCCATGTTCGCTTGTCGATAGAAGGAGAAAGAGATGAGTGCAAAAAGAATTATCGCAGCTGGATCAATTCTGTTTTGGGTACTCTTCATTTCTGTAAGCAGCGTTTCGCGTCTTGCCGCTCAAGTCCCAAAGTCAGAAAAGGAGATACCGATTTTTCCCGGTGCAGTCCGTGATACGGACAAAGAGTCTGCCTTGAAGAGCGAACAGGGTGGGGAGATCAGTCCGAATGTGCGAAGCGGTGTGCTCAAAGTGTACATGACGGGCGCATCGGCAGAGGAAGTGTTCAAGTTCTACCTCCAGAAGATTGCCGCAAAAGAGGGGGCGCCAGGTATAGACCCGAGGGGACTCGAGCGAGGTGCGGTATCTCAAGCATCGTGTCAAATCTCCTACTATACGGATGAGTTTTTTGAGGATTATGAAGGGTATCATGGTGCGTGGAAAAAACAGAGTCTTATGAAAAATCGAAAACCTTACACGTCCGGGAAATGGGTCACAGGAGGTTATATCAGTTGGTATAAGAAAGAAAGCAATGATGATCTCACAACGTTCTACATCAATATCGATGACGAGAGTTTTGATGATTTCGCGAAGAAATATAAGACTGCCACAAGCATTCGCATTAGCGTAGGGACTGAAAAGTCGGAGCAGGCAATGCGGGAAGAGACCGATGTGCAGATGGATCAGAAGGTCGAGGACCTAACCAAATCTCTGAAAAGCAAACCGCCAACTGCGAAGGATCTCGGCGCTCCTCTGTATCCCGGTGCTACATTCAATGCAGACGCTTCTGCTGGCATGTCGGCCGGCAACGATTATGCATACTATATCTTTCTCACAACGGATCCACCGTCGAAAGTCGCCGCCTTCTATGAACAACAGCTGAAGATCAAAGCGGGAGAGCAAGGGGGCGGATACATGATTCCTCTTAAAGGAAAATTGCCTATTCCGGAGGAGGGTATTGTCATCGAACCAAACACCATGTTCGGCGGCAGCGCAAAGACCGTCATCACCATACAGAAGATGATCGGAAAGAAGGAAGAGTGAGTGGATTACACATGAGGCAGTGAGTGAAAAAGGAGGATAGTATGAAACACATTTTGAAGATCTGCGTCGTGGGCTTGATCTTGTTACCCATGGTCACCAGAGCCCAGGAGACCGACGTCAAGGATACTCCGTATTTCTCGGGCATGCCGAGCCACAGAATAGTCGAAGGAACTGACCAGGAGTTCGCTGACTACAAGTTCTTCAACGGTAAGGATTGCACGACGGTGGAGGGGGAGAAGCATTATAGGGTCTACACGCTCAGGGAGGATGGCAAACAGTCCAGTGAACTGCAGGTTTTGCGCAACTATTCAAACTCCATCAAGGGCATGGGCGGCACGGTCGTGTTCGATGGTGTCTGTCCGGGCTCGGCGAGCTGCGCAGAACTCGCTGGCTACCGCATGGTTGTCGGAAAGGTCACGAAGGGAAACAGTGAACTCTGGTTGGAGGTCGCGGCCTTCAATGAGGGGAATGACTACTACCTTACCGTTGTCGTCAAACAGACGATGAAGCAAGACGTCACGGCGAGCGACATGTTCGAGACCCTGAACCGTGACGGCCATATTGCTCTCTATATTAACTTCGATACCGGCAAATCAATGGTCAAGCCTGAATCCAGGCCCATTATTGACCAGATCGTTCAAATGCTGAAGTCTAATCCGGAGTTGAAGATAAGCGTGGAAGGCCACACAGACAGTGTCGGTAACCCGAAATCCAACAAGACGCTCTCCGACGATCGAGCGAAAGCCGTTGTGGGAGAAATTGTCGCCCAGGGTGTCGATGCAAACCGACTCAGCGCAGTCGGGCATGGTCAGGACAGGCCCATTGCTGACAACAAGACTGAAGAAGGAAGAGCAAAGAATCGCAGGGTTGAGTTGGTCAAGAAGTAAATCAGTCTCTCAGGATGAGTATCAAGCCTTGTTAACACAACCCATCTCAAAAATAGTATGAACTGTCATTCTCCCAAGGGGATCGCTTCGCGATGAGTCCCGCCATCGGCGGGACGAAGAATCTACCTCTCGAATTCAGAGGGCGACAACGAGATTCTTCGTCGCTATGCTCCTCAGAATGACCCTGGTCGGGTTTTGAGATGAGTTCCAGTAGAATGGGGTGAGGTGCAATCATGAAATCAATGAGCACAGTAGAGCGATGCAGGAATGGCAAAACTTCGTACCTCGTGATCTCTCTTCTCATTATGGGCTTGCTGAATGCTTCCGCAGTGGCCCAGTTGTTAACACCGAAACTTTCTGAAAGCGAGATCAGGTCCGTAATTCCTATCTTGAAAGCCGAGATCGCAGGGTACGGCCAGCTTGAAAAGGGAATGGAAACGGAGCGAGATGCGCGTCAAGCACTCTTTGACGGAATAAAATCAGGGAAAATCGACCCGCTCGCGTGGTTGAAGCAAAGGTCAAAATATGTCGTGGTTCCTCCGGGAGCGGTGTACGAGCCCGCCTGCTCACGTGCTGCATCTATCATAGGTTGGGATTCACCTGGTAGGCAAGATCCGGAAGTGGCAAATGCACTTCCACCTCCTGTGCACCCCACGGCTATCTTCACACTCGGCAAAGAGATCCCTGCAATCAACAAGCATCTTCTTGGGAAGAACATAACGGACGAAAGTTATAAACGATTTCGTGAGAACCCGATCAATATGGACCACCCGAGTTATCGGGAGATACAGTCTACTCTTGGCAAGGTCCAAGCGTTCTATATTGACGAGGGGTTCTCTGCTGACTTTTCTATGGGTGGGAATACCGTGAATTTCTATCCTCTCGATGCTGAGGGAGAGATTGCAGGCACGGTTCGGGATCTACAGATCGATCTTTTTGACCCATCGAATCCTGATGTCGTGAAGAACTGCCGATCGCATCCTCTGGGACCGTCTATAGAAATCAGGGCCGGCGACAAACTGATGGACAAGGCGTTCAAATCTGTTGATACCAAGGTGGACACGGACGATGTCAAGATCAAGAGCGCTCTGCAGAAGGTGGGCATCACGGAAGATCGGTACGGTGAAATAAAAGCGGCTCTTATCATGGCGCGTACAGGAAGCCAGAGTCCGGAAGAAGAGGAGCCCGCTGCGCTTGATTTCAAACCGTCCACACCCGAGGAGAAACGCATCGCTCAGGAAATCGAGATGATGAGAAAGGAAGTCAGGGTGAAGAAAGATAACGTCCGACTCTACATAAGATACAAAGCGGAGCTTGACCCGATCCTTGATGTCCTTCAGAAATACATGGGTGGGCAATGAGGGGTGATCGAAGATCTCGCTGACGCAATACGAGGGATTACTCTTGTGCGAGTACGGTTACCGCAAAGAAAGCAGGAGGTGCGGTCATGAGAAAATACATGTCTCTGATGCTTGTGATCAATCCCATCATGGTTTTGTTTTCGGGTCATGGTTATCAAACAGAGAAGATGGAATTGCCGTTCTCTTCTCTCTTCTCTGCGGCAGCCTCAGGTAATGTGATCTATTCCGTTCAGCAGAGTAAGCTGGATCAGGAATACAAAGAAGCGATGGAGGCTGCAAGAAAGCTCCTGAAACAGCCGATCGGAACACCACCCGTTCCTCCCGACATCAACCTGAAGTGTACAGAAAATGTAGCGGTTGAAAGATTGGGAGGTGTGTACTACGAGAGTCTTGTTCAGCCGGAGGAGGCACTCTGTCAAAGAGTGCTTTTAGCAGCTAAACAGCTCCGCCTGGCATCTTCAGGCGCAGAAGAAAAGGCTAATGATGCTATCCGCACTGCGGGCCTGTTGTTCAAGCGCAATTTCAGAAAGGTAGATGCTATTATCAGGGCGTACAAACCCAGCCCGGAGAAGTTGGGTGCTGTGGGCTATGCTTCCCTTCGGGTATACAAGGAAGCTGCATTGCTCGGGGAGAAGGAAGAATCACCTATGGATGTGATCGGTGGGTGGGCCGCCAGGGTTGCTGACAAGTACTTGGGAGAGCTTCGCAGGAATCATGACTATAAGGCCATATCCGCCTTTCTTCAATTGAGCAAGCTGGCAAAAATGCTTGGTGTGAGCGAGTCCGAAATGAGTGGTCTGAAGGAGCTGTCCGCTGCCATGGTTTTCAAAGTGGATTTTGATGCCACCTGCTGGGTGAGCGCGGGATCGCAAACGGTGACGCTGAAAGGGGATGCCAAACTGACCCCTGGTCAAAATCTGCAGCTTCTGATGGGTGAAGGGGGTGGGAAATATGAATCGTACGCCGGTGGGAGCGGCGGTGGAGGAAGGATGCAACTGCCGATTGGCTACTCTGTCTCGATGAAACTTCTTGATTTCAAGCCCTGTGATGGGACAGCAAAGCTTTCTGTTGACAGAATCGGGGCAGACAATGAGACATGGATTTCCCCGCAAACCGGTGAGAGATTCACGGCCCCAGGGCCTGAGGTGGACCTTTTCGTCAGAACGGTGGTTGATCAGTTGTTTCAGGGGTATCGGGGGGAAGGTGGCGGATTCAACTTTTCCATGCCGATTTCCAACCTTCAGGCTCAGATGTGTACTGGTAATTTCACTCAGACGGGTATGGTAAGCAAATCGGGTGAGAGTTTTTCGGCTTCGATTACATTCAATGTCACTATTACGCATACGCCAAATTGATGTCTTATCCTCTCTGTTCAGTCCAATTCCAGAGGAGGTACAACATGAAAAAACTCATTGTTGCGCTCTTGCTCGTTGGTCTTCCTTCCTTCGTCTGGGCGCAGAAGATCGGCGTTATTGCCTTTGAGGACGCCGCCAATGCTGGTCCGGAGCTGGGTGAACAGGTGGCGAAGTTCATCCGCTCTGAGCTGCTGAAAAACAAGAAGTACATCCCAAAGTTTATTCAGTACAAGGCCGAGGAGGGCGAATCGACGTCGATTGATTTTGAAAAAGCGGTGGAGCTGGGGAAAAAGAACGGGGTGGACTACGTTGTGATCGGGACAATTCTTGAGGCTGAGGTGACCAAGGGCTCCGCCGGTGTAGGAAACGTCACCATCATGGGGCAACCGGTCGGATCTTCATTGCGGAGTGTCACGGCGACATTGACCATCCAGGGAGACTTGATCTCCGTGGCGACTGGGGAACTGGTCGAGAGTTATCGTGCGACCGGCAGCAAGAGCGACCGTTCGGTCGGCGCGGACGTGTCCACGGAATGGGGAAGCCTAAACGTGGGAGGCGAAGGGAGTGGGAACACGCCGAATGCTCAGGCGCTGCGTGAGGCAGTGGAGGATCTCGTCAAGCAGCTGAGCAAAGCAATAAAGTAGTCGCGAGACGCAGATTCTCGCTGGCCTGTTTCTTCCCGTACTGAGGAATGAGGGAAGAGGCCAGGCAAACCTCGGGTTCGCAGAAGACTCCCCTCTGCTGCTTGAGTAACGGGCTCTGTGACAGTGAAGCTCCTTGTTCTTGGCCGACCAGGTCGATGGTTCGGCGTTCTGTAATGTTCTATTTTACAGCTCAAATGGAGTCATCTTCAGTCATATCCTATCTTTCCCCCTGAAACCACACTCAAGAACTCTGCCATTTGCCTTTCAGTCGAAACTGCAGTAGCTTTGTGAGGTAGAATTTACCCCCCCGCTACACGTTCTAAAGAAGAATCCCGATCTGAGAAAACAGGTCGGGATTCTCTCTGTTCAGGCCGAAATGCGAAGCCCTACTCCACTTCTCTGTTAGAATCCTCCAGAACGGGAACCGACATGCTGTTCACCGTACCATGAAGTTCACTCGCAGCGAAATGGCTGTTGACATCGATCACCAAACGCTCCCATTCTTGACTGCGACCAAGTCCGAAGAGAGCAAAACAGCCGATTCGAGGATGCAATGAAGGCAAGGTGCGGACTCATGCTTGAGATGGGTCTGAATCGCAAGGCGGATCCTCTGTCCTTAGCCTCTTGGCTGCTGCATCTGCTGAGACAAATCTGAAGATATGGATGAAACGGGCTGGGGGGCTATTTCTTTCGAGCATAGAAGAACACGCTGTCACTGTTGAAAGCCGTGAATATCCCCAGGCCATTTTTGATGTTTGTCAGCGGTTCATTCAAATCTCGAGAATCTTGCTCTCTTGACGCGTAGAGATCCACATATTCTTGATTCACCCGATACAGTGTGGCCCGGTGACGGCCAAAGTGTGTCAAGGTGAATGCGCTCACGATGAGAGAATCGCGCGACGTGGGTTGAGTGATGATCCTCAACGGTGATGTCGGAAAAGATGACTCTATCTGCTGAGGGTTTGCATCCACGTTTTCGATCACCAAGTAGTAGTAGGAGGCATCGGAATTGCTCCAGTGGACACTCAGTTGGGCCGACCGGAAGTCTGGGAAGTCTCCAGACGAGATGTTCGAGAAATCGGGTATCTCAAGAGTATCGGATGAAATGCTTACGTTCTCGGGCGCGCTCGGGACGACAGTTGTTCCTGTGGCAATTTGGGCGAAGTGTTCCACTTCAATAGTGAAGCGGTCTCCTGGCTTCACTATCAAATCGACGCCATCGTAATGATAGTATCCGCTATCGCCGGCACTCGGCTGCAGAGAATAGCGCGCTCCGTTTTTTATCAGTGTGACCTTCGCGTCGTTGATCGGCGAAGCAACATCGCTTTGTGTGTCGAGCGGGAGCGTGGAAGTGAGCCGAATGTCTCGGATGGGCCTGTTTGCATACAAGTAAGCGCGGACCACCACGAGACTCTCCTGCGGAACGAGGGGTGATTCCTCGGAACAGCCGCACACCAGCGATAGCCCGCAAACGATTCCAATTGCCATCGATCTCATTGCTGATCTCCAATGAACTCCGTTTCTTGCGTAGACCTAAAACCTTGTTTTGACGTATATCGTTGGCGTTATGCCAAGGTTAACGACGTCAGTAATGACAATGGGTGTAACCTCCAGGTCATACTTGCGATACCAGACGTTCTTGTGATTGGTGACATTGAAGATAGAAATGCCTATTTCCCAATCATATGACCGCTCTTCAAAGAATCTTCGCGAAACGCTTACGTCGAACCGCTGATATGTAGGGAGTCGGTAGGCATTTTTGTCTCCCACATGAATGTAACTTTGCTCGGTTCCATCCAGGAGTGTGATGAAATATTGACTTTGTGGTGAGGAGTACGGATTGCCGGTGGAGAAGACCCAGTCGGCTGAGAAATTCCAAGCGCCGAGGGCATATCCCGCCACGGCCTTGACCTCGTGCGTCCGGTCGTGGTCAGCGGGAAACGGTTTCCCGTTGTTGAGATTAGGGAAGGTGTGTTCGACTTTTCCCAATGTATAGCTTATCCACCCGTTGAAGGGTCCCCGCTTCTTCTGTGCCAGGATTTCAATCCCTCGCGCTTTTCCGGTCCCGAAGAAGAACATGCCGCCGTAATCTGCCCGGTTTTCAAATCGGCGGGAGAGTTCGACTAGCCCCTTCATGCTCTTCACGTACGCTTCGACGTCGAACAAGTACTCCTCTGTCTCATAGCTGAGCCCAAGGATTTCGTGTGATGCCGAGCTCGGTCGTATGTTCTCGTTTGCGACAAGCCAGAGATCTCTGCTCCGTTCGAGCACGTTTTCGCTTGTGATTCGATGGATGTACTGATAGTACTCACCCCAGGCAAGGTTCACTTTGATCCTGTCCGTTAACTGATAGACCGCGGAACCGCGGGGTTCAACATAGAAGGACCGTGTCTGATCAAAGTATGTTCCTCTTAGTCCAAAGGTGAGACTTAACGTCTCGACGAGCTTCCAGTTGTCCTGAACGTACAAAGCGGCTTGGAGCGCTTTGGTGTTTTCGTTGAGCAGGTTTGTCGTATCGCTAAGTGATGCAACATACCTTGTCTTCGTCTGTGCGATCCAGGTTCCAAACTCGATACGGTGGTCGCTGCTTGCATGCAGTTCATTGTCAACGCGAAACGAAAGGTCGGTTACTCGATTGTCCTCGTTCATGCCGAATGCCCCCAATCCCTGACGCCCACGACTAGTGTCGCTCGCGTTGCCCAAAAAACTCTGATTTTGTGAGTGTTCACTGAAGTACGAAGAGCCTGCGAGAAGGATGTTGGAATAGAAGCGATCTCCCCATTGACGAGACCACTTGACGCTCGCACCAAGATTACCCCAGTCGGTGATATCTTGATTCTCTCGAGTTCCCGTCGTCTGAGTGTCGTCTGAACCAGGAAAACGAAGCGTCAGGCCTGCAAGCTGCTGAGATTGATCCAGATTGTCCTTGCCGCTGTAGACGCTGAAGGCAAGAACGTCTTCTGATCCGAGTGTGAAGGAGAGTTTACCGTTGAGGTCGTAGAAATAGAATGAGGGCCTGGACTCCTCCTGTTGGAAGAATGCTGCCCCGCCACGAGATCCACCGCTAAACCCTGGCAGACCTGCTGCACCCGATCTGCTCCCCCCGGTTATGAAGTCATAGAACTTATTGTACAGATCGCTTTCAATAATGTCGCTATATGACCTTCGCACAGACACTAACCAGCTTCCCCTACCAAACAGCGGACCCTCGGCAACCGCGTTTGCGCTGAGGAGGTTTATTCCAATGCCCACGCGTGTTCTGTTCACGTCTCCCGTCTTTCCGGTAAGCTCCACGACGCTGGAGAGCCGTCCGCCGTACCGCGCGGGGAAACCTCCCTTGAACACTTGAATGTCCTTGACGGCATCCGCATTGAACGCGCTGAAGAATCCGAAGAAATGGTCCACGTGATACACCGTCATGCCGTCTAGGAGCACAAGATTCTGATCGGGGGTTCCACCGCGAACGTATAGACCTGAAGAAGCATCGCTTGCACCGCTGATGCCGGGCAAGAGCTGAAGCGATCTGAAGATGTCGACTTCGCCAAGACTCGGAAGCGTCGCGACCTGACGCGCGGAGAATGTAACCTGACTGACCTCCTCTGCTTTTTTCCACACCTGATATTCTTCCGCCGTGACGGTTACACCTCTGAGCTCAATCGCACTCGGTTTCATTTTTATTCTCAGTGGCTGCGTTTGTCCTCCTGCGTTTTCCACAATAACTTCTTGTGACAAGTAGCCGATGTAGGATACGAGCAGCGTGCAAGTGCGTGCCGGTGCATTCACCAGTACAAAGTAACCGCTCGTGTTGCTCGTTGTCCCTCGAGAAGTCCCCTTGAGAAGGATGTTCGCATACGGGAGAGCCTCGCCGCTTGTGGCGTCGATGACGAAACCTTTGATGTCGTTCCTGCCCGACTTCTGACTAGCGGTGTCGGCAATCGTCGCTCTCTGTGCGACTACGCTGTTGGAAATGCTCACGAGGAGCAAAGAGCACACGGCAATGATCAGGCAAATTCGATGCCATTGGGATGCTCTTTCATTGAGATGTCGGTTGTGAACCGCTGGGGGAATCGGCATCCTTTCACTCTCCTTCTTCAGCATCCATTAAACGGTCTTACCGTTGATGTGTCTGTATAATTTAGACAAATGAAGAGGCCGTTTTCTTCCCTCCCGAAGGCCCGAATTTACGCGAATCGAACCGCCAACTTTTTCGTCTCTACACTGTGGACAGGAATAAGAGCCTCAGAGGCATTGTCTAATAGTAGGATTGCGTAATGTCAAATGCCCGAATTCCGCCGGATAACGAGCTGATCGTCGCCGCCCAACGCGGTGACCTCGAGGCGTTTGGCAAGCTGGTGGAACGGTACGAACAAAGAGTGGCAGCAACGGTCATCGGCATGGTCGGCGATTGCGACGAAGCGGACGATATAGGGCAGGAGACATTCATCAGATTGTACCACGGGATAAAGAGATTCCGTGGCGAATCAAGACTGGAAACGTACTTGACTCGGATTGCCATCAACCTTTGCCTCAATGAGCTCAAACGTCGAAAACGTCGTCAACTCCTCTTTATTCGGTCCTCAAGTACTCCCGATGCGGACGCAGCGTACCAGGACTCAGAATACGATCAACGCGAGCAGAAGCATGTCGTCGATCGAGCACTTCAGGAACTCAAGCCGGAATTCCGATCCGTCGTCGTGTTGCGTCTCATCGAAGGCTATTCGACCGAAGAGACTGCACGCATTTTGAACATCCCGGTAGGCACAGTCCTCTCGCGATTGGCAAGAGCACAGGAAAAGCTCAAGCAGTACTTGAAGCCTTGGATTTCAGAGACTCTATGAACGATCAACTCTACAACCTTTTGGTTCGATCCTTTGATGCGGTGCTCGATGAAATCGACTATGCTCAGCTTGAGCAAGCCCTCTCAGAGCCTGAAAACAAAGTTGAATACGATCGCCTGGTGGCGTTGCGGAAGATGATCAAGGGAACGGCTGCTTCCGCGTTCAAGCCATTCTTTGTGCAGAGGCTTCTGCAACGACTTGCGTCTGCACACGAAGAATTTCGCAGGTGGCTATTTCAGGACTTTCGAAGAGTTGCCCTTGTCGGAGGAATTATTGCATTGCTGCTTGCCTGCTATAATGTCTCCAAACACGATTCTATCAGCCTCGAGGCTGTGTTCGCACAGCCCGAATACACCCTCGAACAAGTTCTTCGCTTGGAGGTGCCATTCGAATGAGTCCAAAGACGCGGGCCGTACTTGCCATTGTCGTTACGCTTTGTATCGGAATTCTCATCGGCGTGCTTGGTCACGGTGCATATTTGAGTAGCCAAGACAGGAAGATGAGGTCAATTCCTCCTTCTCGATTTTTTGTTGCCGACCTAGAGCGAACAATTCAGCCGGACGAAAAACAACGGGATACTGTTTCGAAGATATTGTCGAAGCGGTCAGATCAGGTTGCCGCAATTATGGAGGGACATCTTAAGGAAATCGGTGCGATCATCGATTCCACTGAGGCCGATCTCGCACCGATGTTGAACAAGGAGCAACAGCAGCGCCTCAGAGAACGCCTTCAGCGAGGGAGGATGGGACGACCCGGGATGATGCCACCTGAGATGATGCCACCTGAACAATGGGAAGAGCGGATGAAGGAGCGTCTCGACCTGAGCGAAGATCAAGTCAAGAAAATTCAGAGACTGATGGAAGCGTCGCGGAAAGAAATAACGAGGCTTATTGAAACACGCCGGAACGGCCCCGAAGCGGTGCGTGATTCCGTCCGTGCGCTCATGCTTAAGATGGACACACAAATCAAGTCATTGTTGACGCCTGACCAACAAAAGAAATTTGAAGAGTTGGGAAAAGAGCCGTTCAGGTTTGGCCCAGGCGAATTCCCACCCCCGAAGAGTGGAAGGGAATAGAGGAACACAGGCCCATTCCACTATCATTCAGACAGGTGTTCAAAGGGGGTTCTTCGTGAAGGACCGATCCCATCCTGCTGCAATACGATCGTTCTTCGGTACTCTCGCGGTTGTTCTGACAACAATCAGCCTGCCTATTCTTGCCCAGCCTATCCGAGTGACACCAGAGGAACAGACAAAAAGGCTTAAAGAGTTGCTTTCCCTGACTGATGCACAGGCGGCGAAGGTCCTCAAGATTTATGAAAACTCGCAGGAGGAGATGCGGAAGTTGTTCGAGTCAGGAGAAGAAGATCGCGAAACAATGAGACAGGCAATGATGACGATCATGATGAACGTCGATAAACAGATTGACTCATTGCTGGCTGCTGATCAAAGAAAGAAATTTGATCAGTTCAGGAAGGAGCGAATGAGCAGAATGCCTCGGCGCAGACCTGACAACTAGACTCCTCGCGAATGTCTCTAAGGTTTGGGGTGAACGCTGTGATCGCAAGATTGTGCCGAAAGAAGATGATTTTAAAAACTCTTTTCGTTGCGCCTATTCTGATCTTCCTGACTAGCTGTTCGGATCAACGGATTCAAAGCAACTGGGCTCGAAGGTCGCCAACCATTGATGGAAATCTGGAGGAGTGGAGTAGTGCTTCGCTGGTTATTTTTGAGGACCTGCAAGTGTCACTCGGTGTAGGAAATGATGCCTCTTTTCTCTATCTCGCCGGCCGCATTGCCAATGCCCCGCTGGCATTACGTCAAGCGAAAGCGGCACTGAACGCTTCATATGACGAGTGGTTGAAGCAGGGACTTAAGCAAGAGCTGGATATGTACGCCCCATTGATCGCGACGCGCGACCGGCGTGAAGCGCTTGAGGCGTTCGCCCAGAAGAGAAAGCCGGTCTGGAAGGGAGCCTAACTCCGTTCTTCTTGAACCTCGTCCTTTGGTCCTTTGGCTTATCTCAAGGTCGAACCTTGAGCTCGTCGAAAGGTTCGGCTCGTCCCGAGAATCGTGACTTCCGCCAAAAAAGCGTGGCGGCCAAGCGCTCAGGACGATCCACAAAACGATACGCCCCCGCTTCCCGGAGGCGTTTTTTTGGAACTTACGGATGGAAACGCCGGATCAGATCAAAGATTGGGAGCGAGAAGATTTCTATGAATGATCTTCGCTCCGTCGAAACCGTTGAACTTGGTTGACGACGCCGTGCTGTAAGCGCCGATGTTTTCCGTCAACAGATAATCGCCGACCTCCAGATTCCCCGGCAGCTCCACAGAGAGAGAAATTTTGTCGAAACTATCGCAGGTAGGTCCGACGACTGCGCAAATTTCCGTCTCGCCGTGCTTCAATGCACTGAAATTGGGAATCCAATGATCGTACACGACGCCTGAAAAAGTCTGGTACACGCCGTCATTGATGTGATAGAACACCTTGCCATCCCTGCGGGCTTTGCCGATTATTTCTGAGACCAGCGTGGCGGCAGTGGCTACAATAAACCGACCGGGTTCGGCAAGAATTTCAATATCATCCGGGAACAGCCGCTTGAATTCGGAATTCAACAGGCCGGCAAGTTTCTCAAAGTGCGGGACGTGCGTATCGTACGGCACTGGAAAACCGCCGCCGATGTCCAGCAAATTCAGACCGTATCCCTTCTTGCGAGCATCGTTGAAGATCTCAGAGGTTATCGCCAGCGCCTGAGTGTAGTTGTCGAAGTTCGTGCATTGGCTCCCAACGTGAAAGCTGATGCCCTCGACTTTCAATCCCATCTCGAACGCCTGATCAATCAGCGCTGCAGCTTCACCCGGCTCGACGCCGAATTTTGTGCTCATTTCCACCTGTGAGCCGGTGTCCGGCACCTTCACCCGCAGCACCAGTCCAGCCGTATCGCAATAGTCTTTCAACTTCTTCACCTCGGCGCTGTTGTCGTACGTAACCAGCGGCTTGTACTGCCTGATCTTGCTCAGCGTGTGTCGATCCTTGATCGTGTTGGAGAAGATGATCTTGTCCCAGACGAAGTACTTCTTCTCCTTCTTCTCAAAGTGCCGGATATATTGGTACACCTGCATGAATTCGTTGTACGAAGCCACATCAAAACTCGATCCTTCCTTGAACAGCGTCTCGATGATCTGCTGAGTCGAATTGGCCTTGACCGCATAATAGCACTGAACCCGCGGCAGGTGCTTTTTGAATGTCCGGTAGTTCTCCCGGATCTTGTCGTGATCCAGTATGCATAACGGGGTGCCGTGCTGCTCGACGAGTCTCACAAACTCCTCTTTCATCTCCACTTTGTTCTCCACGGGATCGACCAAGGTCATCGCGTCACCTGAGGGCTGATCATACGCTGATGAGAAATTCGAAATTCTAAGTCCGAAAATCGAAGGAAACCCAAACTCGGAACGCAAAACTCAAAAACTCAAAAAGCCGTAGTCCGAAACTCTGAACCTGAAACTTACCCCGGCCTTCCGCTTCTTTCCAAGCAGTACTCGAGATCTAGATATCTCACGGCTTCTCGTTCATCACAAGGGCAGCTTTTTCATGAGGTCTTTCAACTCCTCGATCTCTTTGTTATTCTCGAGATACGATTTGATCAACTTCTCCTGCAGTTCGTCGCCATGATCGTAGAGGCGCTTCAGTTTCTTGGGCTTGGTCGTCTGAATCACGTATGCGGCGAGGAGCGGGAAGGCGACCGTCACGTCGACGTACGCTGTCACGGTCTCCTCCAGTTTGGTGGGATCGATTTTTCCCCAGCTGGCGGCTTCGCTTGGAGGCGCTCCGGAAAGTCCGCCTGTGTCGGGACGCGCGTCGGTAATATTGATGTCGTAGTCCTGACCCGCTTCGGGAATCATCAGCACTTCCTGAATCTGCGGCTCGGTTTGAAGCAGGAAGTTCTTCGGGCTGCCGCCGCCGATCAGGAGAACGCCCGTTTTTCCGTTCTCGTATTTCTTGGCGTTCAGAATGATGGCCGTCGAATCATTGACGTCGATGCTCGGATTAATCTTGAGTCTGAAGTAGTCTCTCAGGCCGGCGACATCTGCCAGAAGTTCCAGTCCGGCCACGTTCATGCCGATGGTCGAATCGCCTGGCGACGAAGTGAACACTGGAATGCCGTTGCGATAGGCTGCGGCCAGAACGCTGACCTCACCAAGATTGTTCTTCTGTTCGTACTCGTTCACCACCTTACCGAGGTGATGGTAATATTCCCGGGTTCCCATTTCTTTTTGGAATTCAGGCCGCAGCATGATCTTGCGCAGGATGCGATCCGTTGCCATCAGCACGTCTTCATAATCGAAGAGAATATCGTAGATTCTGGTGACGCCCTTGTCGCGCAGGTCGGCGTCGTCAACGGTGTGACTTCCCCGGAAGAGCGGCATGTCGAAGGCAAAGTGCAGGTCGTGGTACATATTGGCGCCGGTGGAGACCAACCAATCGATGTAGCCATGATTCATCAACGGAATGATCGTAGACCGTCCCAGACCGGCCGGGATCAGGGCGCCAGCAATACTTACCCCGATCGTTACGTCCTCCGGTGAATACTTGTCTCGCATCAGTTGGCAAGCGGCCCGAAGTCTTCCTCCGTTGTAGGCGTCCATATTGTCTATGACAGCCGCTATATCGCTGTCGCGAGAGATCGGCTTTGGGAGAACCCGCTTTCCGGAGAGATAGTGATGCTTTCCCGGATGTTCCTTCTTCATGTGTTGCATGATGTTCCCTTGGCTTTTGAGATATTGAGTTCAAGAACAAACCGTCAAGACACAAAGTGTGTTGGAACGATGAAAAAGTCTTAATCTCAATCAAGTCCCGACACATGTCAGCCTATTCTCGGCGTCTTGGCGGTTCAATTAACCTACGAATTTAGCGGAGAAAGAGGTCAGACGCAAGAAATGACAAGCATGAAACGACGATGAATCGGAGTCTTGATGGGTTCCTCCGGGACTCGCTCAGGACAGGCTATCCCGTTTGAACAACATCAGGACGCACACAGCGTGCAGCGTCTCATGAACAATCCTTACCAATGCGTGGAGGCAAGAGTCTCCTATGCATGTCAAGAGGCTGTCGTTCAAGCATGATATCACACGGGATTCTTCTCCTTCGCCAAATCGTGTCAATCTCCGTGAAATGGAAATGCGTGGATTTCGGGGTCCGAAGACGGCTTTCTTCGTGAAATAGAGAAATTGACTTGTCTAACGCATAGCCCGAGCAGCTCCTCCCCGGCGGCCTAGCCTTTTGCCTATGAAGTTCCGGCTGATTAGATTTGTTTGTTGCAGCAAAAGGTTTCCGAGAAAGGAATAATCCATGATTGTGGGCGCTCGAAGAGGGCATCCGAAGAGAATCGGCCGGATGTTGATGCTCGAACTTTGGCTGGGAGCAGCGGTCTCGCTTCACGCATATGCCTCGATTCAGGATAGTGCGTTGGCGGCAAGACAGAGCACGGTGGAATGGGAACTCGGTGTGTTGAACGAGTCCGATTCGGGGAGCCTGACGAAAGCAGGAAGCCCCCAAACGATTGATTGTCCCTACGGAAGAGCTGTCTGCTTCGATGGCGTAGGCGATGCGCTCTTTCTCGACGCGAATCCCCTACGGAACCTACGTCAATTCACGGTGGAGGTTCTTCTGAGGCCTGATCCGAAAGGACCGCCCGAGCAGAGATTCCTTCATATGGGAGAAATGAGCGGCGATCGCATGATGCTTGAAACGAGAATGACGGATGACGATCAATGGTATCTTGATGCCCACATCAGGTCGGGAGATTCTGCAAAGACTTTGATTGATAGACAAATGACGCATCAGACGGGAGTATGGCATCATATCGCTCTCGTTGTGGACAGCGGAAGGATGGACACGTATGTGGATGGCAAGCATGAGTTGGAAGGGAACGTCAGGTTTTCCCCATTCAGCGGCGGAAAAACATCCATTGGCGCGCGAAGGAATAGAGTATATTGGTTCAAGGGAGCGATCTGCAAGATCCGAATCACACCAAAGTGTTTGAACCCATCAGATTTCGCGAGATAACGACTGCCCTCATAATACGACAAGTCTGAAGGAACATCGAAAATGCGAAAATCTCTATCGCTTGTTCTCGCTTTCATGGCGATCGGTGGCATCGCGACTGCCCAGCAAACCCGCACCGAAGTCATCAAGGCCACCACTCCCGCTGACGATGCGAAAGCAAACAGTGAAACTGTGCCAGATGTGTATGCGGTGAGCGGCCAGTTCGAGAGGGTCGTAGTGTTGCGTTTCAAATACCAAGCCGATTTGTTAGCCGGGCTGGAGAGCATGGTGAAGCAGCAGAGGATTCGTAATGCCGTTATTCTGGCGGGAGCAGGATCGGTGAGGAACTATCACGTTCACTCGGTGAGCAATCGTACGTTCCCTTCGAAGAATATCTATGTTAAGGATGACACGGCCCCTGCTGACATCGTAAGCATGAATGGATACGTGATCGATGGCCGAGTTCATGCACATTTGACCATGACAAGTGCCGATAAGGCATTTGGCGGACACCTTGAGTCGGGTACAACCGTCTTCACGTTTGCCATCGTTACCGTGGGTGTCTTGAAAGAGGGGATAGATCTTAGCCGTTTCGACGACAAGACGTATCGATAGATTTTGCAAACTCACCTTGCTGGATCGGCTCGACGTGAGTGGAATGTTGCAGACAGGCTCTGTCGAACTGAGACATACTTGGGGGTTGTCGGGGGTTTCCTACTTTCCAGGCTCATCCGCCACAATCGATCTCTCTTGCCGCACTATGCTGTGCGCGGCGCTCGTTTGCCAAGAATCGGAATACGTACTGCGCTGTCCAAAAAATAACTCTTGACAATTGAAAACTAAAGGCGTAAGCTTGTCATACCTAGTATACTAGGTGCTCGCCTTATGCCGATCGATCTGCACGACTCGACTCCTCTCTACCTTCAAATCGTCGACGATATCAAGTCGAAGATACTCTCCAAGAAATTGCGAGTGGGCGATCAACTTGGCTCTCACGCCGAGCTGGCGTCGTTCTATGGCGTGAGCCTCATTACCGTCAAGAAGGCGCTGGCGACGATGATCTACGAAGGGATCATTTACAGCCGCGTTGGAAAAGGGACGTATGTGGCCGAGCCATTGCTCGACACTGACCGGCGTGAGCACCAGACCATTGGACTTGTCCTTCGCGACATCCGCAGCCCCTTCTTTTCGCGTGTGATGCACAGTGTAGAGGAGTCTGCATACGAACTTGGCTACCATGTGCTGCTTTCGAACTCCTCCGGCAGAGCAGAAAAAGAAGAGGCTCAGATCGCGCGGTCCCGGAAGTTCGGTGTCAAGGGTATGATCATCGCTTCCATGACCCACAAGTATCATGCGACGCCGACCATCCGCAGGTTACTCCACGAACGATTTCCCTTCGTCATGGTGTCCTATATTGAAGATGAAGACGTTCCGTTTGTCGGCAGCGACCATGAGCTGGGAGGGTATCTGGCAACCGACTATCTCATTAAGCGGGGATATCAGAAGATCGGCTACATCAACGGGGAAAAAGGAAATTTGGTTGGTGGCTTGCGTCGGCGTGGTTACGAGGCAGCGCTCAGAGCACATGGTCGGCGGATCGACAAAGGACTCATTTTTCAGCTTCTCCGGCGAGGAGAGTGGCACGATTATCAATCTGGTTATGAGATAGGCAAGAGATTCGGGAAGCTGAACGTGAAACCCGATGCAGTCTTTGTGTACAATGATCTTTCGGCGCTCGGATTCGAGGATGCGATACTCGATCAAGGATTGAAAATCCCTGAGGATGTCGCTATTGTCGGTTTCGATGACATTGAGCGGGGCCGACATGCGGTGATTCCACTGACCACGATGCGGCAACCGACAGATGTCATCGGGCGGGAGGCGATGGAACTACTCGTCAAACAAATGGAGGGGAAGGAAGCTCCCATTCGCAAGGTTCTCAAGCCGGAGCTGGTCATTCGAGAGTCCACGCGCGGTCAGAGGAAAGGTCACACTCCAAGCAAGAGTACTTCACGGTTTGCGACCGAACGGCAAAGATCCTTATGAGTGGCATGGGGGATAATAGTCCTGTCATCGACGATTCCACAGCGACAATGATGGTTCACAGCATCGCCATTCGAGCTCAGCAAATGAGGCAAGGGAAGCCTCTTCGTGAAGGGGGCCTTGGTCGGTGCAGCGATACTCGGACCGCAGGTGAACTCTATCGGTTCGCGGCAACACGCGCTCGTGGAACGGTAACTGCAAGCTTTGAAGGGTTTGAACTATCCTGATGAGGTCGCATCAATGAGACAAAGTGAAGTATTTGTGGAAGGTGAGCACCGACCGTGGGAGACGGTTGGCGAAGGCGTCCAACGAAGGATCCTCGGCTATGATACTGAGTTGATGATGGTATGCGTGAAGTTCAGAAGAGGATCCATTGGATCTGTACATAAGCATTCCCACCGCCAGGTGACGTACGTGGAGTCCGGCTCATTTGAGGTGCAGATCGGTAGTGAAAAGAAGGTGTTGACGGGTGGTGACTGCTACTTCATTCCGCCGAATGTCCCACATGGTGTGATCGCACTGGAGGACAGCAGTCTCGTCGACGTGTTCACGCCAGCCCGCGAAGATTTTCTTGTCACGAAGTGAATCGCATGTTTCTCAGAGTTCTGGTCAAATCGCTCAGAGCACGTAGCAGAAAGGATCTTGAATGAAGAGTATCTTCGATCTCTCGGATAGAATCGCGATTGTAACGGGCGGGTGCAGAGGCTTAGGGCAGGGGATGGCAGTAGGTCTGGCGGAAGCCGGTGCCGACGTTGTGCTCGTCGATCGTCAGGAAGCGAACGAGACCGCCGACATGGTTCGGTCGCTCGGCCGAAAGGCCCTGACGCTGACAGCCGATCTTTCGACGATTGGCGTCATTCCCTCCATTGTTCAAAAGACGATCCAGACATTTGGAAAAGTCGACATCCTCGTCAACAATGCTGGCATCATTCGGCGAACGCCAGCGATTGATTTTTCAGAAAGGGATTGGGACGAGGTCATGGCGATCAACGCGAAGACGGTCTTCTTTTTCAGCCAGGCGGTCGCCCGTGACATGATGAAGCGGAAGTACGGCAAGATCATCAACATCGCTTCGTTGTTGAGCTTTCAGGGTGGCATAGTCGTTCCGTCGTATGCAGCGAGTAAAGGGGCGGTCGCGCAGGTGACAAAAGCCCTCGCCAATGAGTGGGCCCAGCACGGGATTAACATTAATGCGATTGCGCCCGGTTACATGGCCACGGACAATACGAAGGCGCTGCGCGAAGATCCCGCCCGCGCCAAAGCGATTCTGGACCGAATTCCCGCCGGGCGGTGGGGAACGCCGAAGGACCTGGCAGGTGTGGCGGTGTTCCTCGCGTCTTCCGCGTCTGACTACGTGAACGGTCACGTGCTCGTGGCGGATGGCGGATGGCTCGCACGATAGACGTGAAGAGCACCCTGCTCTCTCTTGCAGTCGTGGCGCTGACGATCGTCGCGCGGCAAGCTCCTGCACAGAGCTTGGACACTCTTGTCTCGCACGCGCTGCGGTTTGCCGTACACCAGGTAAGGCAGACGGCACTCGAAATCCATGACAGCACAGATTTTCCCCGGAGCACAAATCCCGATGGTTCGTGGAAAACCAGCGCCGCGCGTGAGTGGACCAGCGGCTTCTTCAGCGGCTGTCTCTGGTATTTGAACGAATACACAGAAGACCCGGGCTTCAGGTACGCAGCTGAGCGATGGACAGCAGGGATCTCAGGGCAGCAGTTCGACACGGGCACACACGACGTCGGGTTCAAGATTTTCAACAGTTTTGGAAATGGGTATCGCGTGTACCCATCGAAGGGGTACAAAAAGGTCATTCTTCAGGCGGCTCAGACACTCACAACTCGATTCAATCCGACGGTCGGATGCATCAAGTCGTGGGACAATCCCAAGTGGGCCTATCCCGTCATCATAGATAATATGATGAACCTCGAGTTGCTTTTTTGGTCGGCGGAGCACGGCGGACCGAAACGGCTGTGCGAAATCGCGATCAAGCACGCAGAAACGACGATGAACAATCATTTTCGCCCGGACGGTGGAACGTGCCACGTCCTCGGCTACGACACGACCAGCGGAGCGGTCATCGCGCGGAACACACATCAGGGGTATGCGGACGAATCCGTCTGGGCACGAGGCCAGGCGTGGGCCATCTACGGGTTCACAATGACCTATCGATTCACGAAGGACGTCCGATTTTTGAAAACGGCTCAGCGCGCCGCGAACTACTTCATCAATCATCTTCCGCCAGATTACGTGCCTTACTGGGATTTCATGGCCCCCGCAATTCCAAATGAACGCCGGGATGTTTCCGCGGCAGCCATTACTGCATCGGCGTTGTTTGAACTCTCAACGTTCTCAGAAACCGAATCGCAGCAGGCAACATATCTTGACGCTGCCAGGAAGATGCTTCGATCGCTCTGCTCGGCCCCCTATCTGGCAGAGGGGACAATTTCTCACGGCATTCTGAATCACGCGGTCGGCAGCAAGCCGGCTAATTCTGAAGTTGATGTGTCGCTCATTTATGCTGATTACTACTTCATCGAAACGTTGATTAGGTACCTTCGGCTAAAGAACTAAACGTTGGGCCCTCTCTGGACAATCGCGGATAGTGTCCAAGCTTGAAGAGATTGCTGCGAAAGAGAGGCACCAGGAAATTCGAAACAGCACTGACACAACAATGATCAATCGCTGGAAATCAAGATGAGAAAGACTATTCTGTTGGCGTTTGCTCTTCTCCTCGCGGCAAACGCACTTTCGCAGGAAAAGCAGGCAATCATTCGCGTCAAGAATCCCCTGTGGCTTGATCGCCCTGGCGAAATTGTCAGCGTGCCCTGGAAACACATCAAAACAAAATTGCCATCGCTTGATCCAGCAGCAATGTCAATTCGTGAAGCACAGTCAAACGTCGATCTTGTCTACCAGGTGGTCGACTACAATGAGGATGGCAATCCGGATGAGTTGGTGTTTCAATCAAGCTTCAAAGCGGCAGAGACCAAGGAGTTCGTCGTGGAGCACGCGACCGAGAAGGCATCGACATTCCAACCGCTGACGGATGCCCGTTTCGTGACACCGCGTGAGGATCTTGCCTGGGAGAATGACCGGATCGCTTTTCGAATGTACGGTCCCGCGCTTGCGAAGGAAGTCAACAACGGTATCGACATCTGGACCAAACGAGTTCGGCATCTTATTGTCGATAAGTGGTACAAAGGAGAAGAGCAAGACCCAAAAATCTCGTATCATGAAGACCACGGTGAAGGTGCGGACTACTTTT
>Ga0315285_10001463_pt1 | contig 24887 bp, 21 predicted proteins | sample YL17G09_36_MG_FD_203698 | JGI IMG/M metagenome (GOLD analysis project Ga0315285, IMG submission 203698) | Sediment microbial communities from Yellowstone Lake, YNP, Wyoming, USA - YL17G09_36 | ecosystem: Environmental > Aquatic > Freshwater > Lake > Sediment | place: USA: Wyoming | collected... | reverse complement strand
TTGAGAAAACCATGCGAATCCACAATATCCGTTTGGTTAAAAAACATGGTGGACATAGTGGGGAAGTGTTGAATCAATAGACGAATAGTGATATGAGAGGAAAGGTATTACCAAGTCATCATTCTCTTCAATATGACTGATTAAAAAGCAGTATCAAGGCATTACCTTTTTAAGGTTCCTATCTTTAAAGTTACTCACACCATTGGTGGTATATGATGATAACTTGGTAAGGAGAAGTTTCAGGTGAATCGCATAAAAGTGATATTTTTCGCTACGCTTCGTGACCGAGCTGGCACCAAATCGGTTGAAATCGATATCCCTGATGGCGCGACAGTCCAAGATATAAAAGACCTCATTGCCAGAACTTACCCAAACCTTGCCCCTGCCATGGAAAGTACACTGATATCAATCAATCGAGAATACGCATTCAACGATAATATTATTCCAGATGATGCCGAAGTGGCCATGTTCCCACCTGTGTCTGGGGGTTGACGAATGACAAATTTTCCAACCATGATCGCCATTACCACGGAGGAGATCAACTTGAATTCTCTTCTCAGCGGTATCACGCTGCCAACCACAGGGGCAGCCGCAATCTTCACAGGCGTTGTGCGAGGGGTAACATCTCGCACAAATCCACATGAGACAAATTATCTTGAATATGAATCCTACCAACCGATGGCTGAGGTAAAGATGCAGCAGGTGGTAGATGAAATACGCACAAAATGGCCAACAATCGAGGGTATTGCTATCGTCCAGCGCATTGGACGTCTATACCCCAGCACAACGACCGTTGTGATCGCGTGTACGGCTGCACACCGTGATACTGGTGTCTTTGATGCAGCGCGCTATGGGATTGATCGCTTAAAAGAGATTGTGCCAGTTTGGAAGAAAGAAGTCAACCCTGAAGGTGAGCAGTGGATCGAAGGAGAATATATACCACGGCAGGGGGAATGACCATGTCATAGTTTATCGAAGGAAAGAGTTTAATTATTCATCATTACAAGAGATCTGACCTTGAGCCTTTAGTCGCATACACTTTAGATCCGTTTGTAACCCATAATCGTAGATGGGAGCTAACCTGAAAGTTCGAAATAATTATGAATATGGCACCAGAATGAAAGAAGATGAATCCGGTTTATCTCTGGATATTTCTTTATCGAAATAGAACTATATCTCACTGATGATGTGTTAGACGATCGTAATTTTCACTTTATGAAGAACAAATCATGCCCAGAATATTTAATTTGAGCCTGACTCGTTCTAATGGCAGTATATTAATAATATCGAATCTGCACGATGATGTTTAATGACTTTTTTGGATAATCAGCCTTGAACTGTATGGTCTCTATCACTGATGTCAAGAATACGCCATCATATCGGATGCATGTTCATCTTGGCTTTTAATACGAGATGTATTGGAACAAAATGGTTTGTTTGGAAGCGGATGGGATATTAAATTATCTCCATATCTCGAAGGAAGATAAATCCCGAAATGACCATACCTCCTGTCACTTGTATTAATTGCGGAAGTATTTATCCTACTAGTGGAATACCCTATTGTTGTCCTATCTGTGGGGGTTTGTACGACCTGGCAGAGCCTCTAACGTTGAATCCAGCCAGAATTGATCCATCGCAACCCGGAATATGGCGATATCGACACACCTTTGGATTGGGCATTATTGAAGAATCAATTTCATTAGGTGAGGGCAATACTCCATTAATTTGGACTGAGGTTTTTAACCGGCAGGTGGCTTTCAAGTGCGAGTATCAGAATCCAACAGGTTCGTTCAAAGATCGGGGTTCTGCAACATTGGTCAGCTCTCTATTGGCTCTTGGCGCGATAGACGCAGTGGAAGACTCATCTGGTAATGCAGGAGCATCCTTCGCTGCTTATGCCGCTCGGGCTGGGATCAGGTGTCGGATATTCATACCGGAGGCTGCATCTGGACCAAAGCGTCAACAGATTGCTTCATACGGTGCAGAAGTCATTGACATACCCGGTCCTCGGATGAAGGCAACCGAGGCAGTCCGTCAAGCTGCGGACACCGGTATCACTTATGCGAGTCATGCATATATGCCATTCAACATTCCCGGCTATGCAACGCTGGCTTACGAACTTTATGATATCCTGGGTTGTGGTCCGGCAGCGATCATCATACCAGTTGGTCAGGGAGGATTGTTATTAGGAGTTGGGCGAGGCTTGCAGGCATTAGTCAAATGTGGGTTGCTTCGGGTTATGCCGAAGATTATTGGTGTCCAAGCAAAGGCTTGCGCACCGCTATGGGCAATGGATAAATTTGGGGGTTTAATCCCAGATTCCAATGGAGGAGAAGAAACCATTGCGGAGGGTGTACGTGTGCGTCATCCATTACGTGGCGATGCAGTAATCCAGATGGTCAAAAAATCAGGTGGATGGTTTGTGGCTGTTGAAGAGGCTCATATCCTCCGAGGCCAAGACCAATTAGCACGGAGGGGATTTTATGTTGAGCCAACTTCGGCTATCGTTTGGCAAGCGTTGGAGGAAACACTACCGCAATTACATGATCCAGTTGTAGTGGTCCTAACCGGTAGTGGTTTCAAGCAGACAGAATATTAAGCTTCCAGAAATGATATATTTCAATAAGATGACAAGCAGGGATATAATCAGTAGTGTTTTTTTATCTAATTCGGTGGAATCGTCCCTTATGCCCATCGCTCAAGATGTATTTATGATGGATATGATGGATGAATATTTGATAACAAGTAGTCGGAATATTGTCTTACCGGAATTATGTATATTAAGCCATTATTGATAAGAAAAAGTAACAATGATTATCAATATAAATCTGGATAAGCAGATTTAATTTTATTGTCAATAGAGGGTATTTCACCGCAACTTGCTGTGGGGATGTTTTACAAAAACCGAACACCTTACCTGTAATTTTCACTCGGGAAGTATATGGGAAGGAATTTTGAACAATAAATCGCTTTTGTTAAAAAAAGGGCAGCCAGTTCCTGGTTACCCTTTAATGGATTTGAGTTTGTACGGGTATTATGGAGAGACTTTAACACAAGCAGGAAGCTGAGTGTCACTTTTAATTTGGTTGACGGTTTTCCAGAAATCGTTTACCATATCGATCTGACCAACCAACCAATTATCCGCAGAGAGGGTAGTAGGAGACTTGGGAGCAATAAGCCACTTGACCAGGTTATTATTTTTATATACCCGTGCTTCTAATCCCGTACCGGTCAGACGTGAATTAACCCAATAACTGCCACCATCCCATAAACCTACCCATATGTTTAATTTGCCACCTTGCGCTTTCTGAATCAGTGCACCCTCACTCTGACCAACTTTGTAGGAATCAGCCGGGATAAGAACGTAAGACCCCGAACTGCCATATGAGTAACAAGTGAGGGGAGTGTGTTTCACCAACCACAGGTCGAATTCTCGTCCAAAAGATTGATAAGGTTGCCAACCTCTCCATAAGAGAGCTACCGACCAGTCATTGGACGTGCTGGTACCATTCTGCATTGACAAACCAATCGTGGCATTAAACTTCCTTATATTTACACGGAATTGACGTTCGATAGGGATATAACTTGATTTTGCAGCCCGAACCTTATAATTACCATCAGCAGGTACTATACATGTGAAAAATCCTGAAGAAGTTGTTGTAATATTGCATACAGGTGTTCCATCCAACTGCCAGACATTAACAGTCGCCCCTGTCAGTGGTTTGACATTTATCGAATCAACAATTCTTCCTTGTAGGGTACGTATAGCCCCTCCTCCCAATGAGCGAAACAAATTGACACGTTTGATCTCTGTGCGAGGGAAACCCTGTACGGGGTCAGCATTAATGATTATTCTGCTTCTTATTGCTGCGGCTGTCTTCGTGGGATATTTAGCCCATATCCGGGCTGCAATACCAGACACGATAGGGGCAGCCATTGATCTTTCACCCAGATAATAATCATACCCACCTCCATTGACAGTGGAATAAATATTATAACCAGGCGCGGCGATATCTACCCATGGGTCACTGGTAGTATCGAAGTTCGAAGAATAGGTGCGCCGGTCATTCTCTTCAGTGGCAGCTACACCCAGGACGTTTATGTCGGCACCGGGATAATGCTTTGTAGATGAATTGTTGTCTCCGACCTCGGCGACAACCAGACGACCTTTATCCACCGCGGCTTTTATCGCATCTGAGATTGCCTGGCTGAAATCACCACTGAAGCTCAGGTTGTAAATCTTGACTCTTTGCCCTCCACACTTCGATGAAAACGCGCTATTTGCCCACTGGATACCTCGTGCGATCTGATTGAATGTTCCGATACCATTGGCATCTAATACTCTTACTGCCAGAATATTGCTGTTGGGTGACACGCCTGAAATACCGATCGAGTTATCAGTGACAGCCCCGATAATACCTGCAACGTGTGTGCCATGCCCTTGCATATCCATAGGGTCGAAATCATTATCGATGACATCTTTGCCCTTAAAGACCTTACCACTCAGGTCAGGATGGTCATAATCCACACCGGTGTCCAGTACAACAATGCAAGGGACTTTTTCGGTCTCTGGTGCATCGGTCAGGTTGTACAAGATCTTGTCTAAGTACCATTGGAACTTTTGATGAGGATCATTGGGGGTGTAGGTAGTATGCGGGTCCTCAATAGATAATAATGCATCCGGAAGAATACTCATAATACCGTTGCGCTCCACATATCGAATACCTGGTTGACGAGCAAGCCAATCCTTTTTATTGTCTGTAAATAGGGTCAAAAACCCCTGCCTTTAGGCAGGCCGTTTTCAACGCCTGTACGTATAATAGGTGCATGGAATATCGAAAGACCGCACACTCGGTATACGATATAAAGTATCACCTAGTCTGGATCATGAAATATCGCAAACCGATCTTGCGAGGTGCGATTGGGTTACGAGTGCGAGAGATAATGAAGCAGACATGTGCAAACCTGGATGTGTACATATAGAAGCAATATCAACAAGAGTTAAAAACCGTAGCGGAAGGTTTCAGTGTGGAAGAATAACCTTAGTCGAATTTCATTCGACCTCCAAACCTACCGCCTTTAGGCGGTAGTAGTTTAGTTTAATATTTAACTTGAGCAAGCAAAGTTTCATTTGGTACAAACCAATAGAAGATAAATCTACCCGGCTGAATATTATTAATATCGCTCCAGACACAACTACCTGGATATCACCAATTGGTTACCATTGTCATACATCGAATCAGGAGAGCCGATCAGATTTACATATTATCAATGCTGTCACAACAAACGTGGCATTTAAGGCTCGCATGAAAGAGAGTAGTGGTTTCCTTATTGACCAGCGGATTCCGACCAATCTATATTCTGGTTGTGAAATTCGGTGAGACCATCTCTAAGAAACAGGAGATACGACATTACCGCTTTCAGACCAAGAAGTTATTGGTACCAAACATCCTATAAATCATTAGCCTTTCTGTATCATCGGAATTGGTTTAAGACCTGGTAGACTGGGAAAGCCTTGACTATAAATTGATTCCACCTCGAGCGATCAATTCGATTTTACCAGAACTGTAATCCCCTGGTCCTGAGTCCCGGAGAAATCAATGAAAAGACTATATGGTGGTCTAGAAGGGGGAGGCACGAAATTTGTTTGTATGGTTGGAAGCGGTCCTGATGATATTATTGCTGAGACACAATTCCCTACTACAACTCCCGAGACAACGATCCAACGGGTAATTGATTTTTTCCGTCTACAGCAGGATGAATATGGAGAAATTTCAGCTATTGGAGTAGCACCTTTCGGTCCCCTAGATCTAAATCCCGTCTCACAAAAATATGGTTACATCACCTCCACACCGAAACCAGGGTGGGCGAATACAAATATTTTAGGTATCATACAACAAGCTTTATCCCTGCCACTTGGATTTGATACCGATGTAAACGCGGCAGCATTAGGTGAGTGGTACTGGGGTGCAGCGAAGGGTCTTGACACCTTTATTTATGTGACCATAGGTACCGGTATAGGAGGGGGAGGAATGGTGAACAATCGTCTCATGCACGGTTTACTTCACCCTGAAATGGGTCATATATATGTGCCCAGAACCCAAGGTACTGACCAATTTACAAGTATATGTCCTTTTCACAGCGACTGTCTGGAAGGATTGGCTTCTGGACCAGCAATTGAAAAACGCTGGGGCAAACCAGCGGAGAAACTCCCTGTGGACCATCCAGCCTGGAAGTTGGAAGCTCATTACCTGTCTTTAGGTATTGTTAACTGGATATATACTCTTTCTCCTCAAAAGGTCATACTTGGCGGGGGAGTAATGAAGCAGGAGCATCTTCTCCCGTTAATCCGCGAGAAAGTAAATGATTTATTAAATGAATATCCCACATTGCCAGAGATCCAGGAAAATATGGATGAGTATATTGTTCCACCAGTGCTTGGTATAAAGGCAGGTGTTTTAGGCGCTTTAGCCTTGGCAATGGAGGTTGTTAATAATCGATGCGTTTGATTTCCCTCTTGACTCTCCTGTTACAGGAGGTTGTATAACACAAGGTGGAGGCTTCCAGAACATGATCCGGATCGGAGACTTCTCAAGACTCAGCCGTGTGTCGGTCAAAACTCTGCGTTACTATGACGAGGTGGATTTGTTGAAACCCCTTGAAGTTGACCGCTTCACAGGTTACCGCTACTACTCTTTTGACCAATTACCCCGCCTGAATCGAATCCTGGCATTAAGGGATCTGGGTTTCTCACTCGAGCAGATCGGCCAACTGCTCAACAACAGCGTTTCCCCAGAGCAAATGCGAGGCATGCTCAAACTGCGCCAGGCGGAGATCCAACAGAAGGTTGAGGAAGAGCGAGCGCGGTTGGAACGGGTAGAAGCCCGGCTGAGACTTATCGAACAGGAGGAAAGTATGTCTAACTATGATGTCGTTATCAAGAAAGTTGAGTCCCTCAAGGTGGCATCTATCCGGGACGTCGTCCCAACTCCACCTGAGCAAGGTTCTCTGTGGCATGAACTTGGAGGTTATCTTGCCAAGAACCGTATCCACTCAACTGGGAGTCCATGTCTGACGCTCTATTATGATGAAGAGCATAAGGAGCGTGATTGGGACCTGGAGGTTTGCGAGCCGATCAAAGGCGATTTACCGAAATCCGACCGTGTCAAGGTACGCATTCTGCCACCTGTTGAGACGATAGCCTGCACTGTACATCATGGACCGTTCGTCACGATCAACCAAGCTTACGAGGCGCTTATGAAATGGATAGATGGCAACGGATACCATATCAACGGCACGGGTCGGGAGGTTTATCTAAGTGTCGCAAAGAATGGCAGCCAGACCGACCCAAACACAGTGACTGAGGTACAATTCCCGGTAGTAAAAGCATAACTGGCAAATTGTTCCTTATTGCTCCTTCTCCTGAAAAAGGGAAGGAGCAATTTTGTTAATGGAAATCCGGACATGGTTTTTCGTTGTAAAATAGATACACCGATGTCGAAAACGTTAAAAGTCCTTTTTCTTGCTGCTGAAGCTGATCCTTTTGTTAAAATTGGTGGTTTGGGTGATGTAGCGAGATCCTTGCCATTGGCTCTTCGATCCATACCTCCGGAGGACAATGGTGGATATAAAATAGATGTCCGGCTTGCTATTCCATTACACACGGTTGTACGTGGGGCAGCTTCGACAATGCGCAGAGTAGCAGTTTTCTCCTTGAAACGTTCAGGATATGATATCCCTGTCCATGTTTTTGAGACAAACCTGAAAGGCATGCCGGTTTATATCGTAGCTGGAGATCCAATTAATTCCAGCGGTGCTGTATACTCCTCTAATCCGATATTAGATGGAGAAAAATATACCTTTTTTTCTTTAGCCTCCCTTAATTTCTTAAAACAGACCAGCTGGCAGCCAGATATCATCCATGCCAATGATTGGCATACTGGATTGGCAATTTATATTCTGCTGATCCAGCGCTGGGGTGGAGAATCCCCTGGGACTGCTTCAGTATTAACTGTCCATAACTTACCTTATCTGGGACCGGATGTGACCGACCATCTGGCAGCTTACAGTTTACCATTGGCAACAACAGACCTCCCGGAATGGGCTCGGGCACTTCCCTTGCCTTTGGGTCTTTGGGCAGCAGATGCGATTGTTGCCGTCTCCCCTTCATATGCGCAAGAAATTCTAACAAAGGATAATGGTGCAGGTTTACATGGATTTCTAAATCGACGAACCGATGTACTCTCTGGCATCCTTAACGGTATCGACGTTCAAACATACGATCCGGAGAGGGACAATGTGCTGGTCTCCACCTTCAATGCTAAAAGTCTTATTAATCGCGGAAAAAATAAAATCTCATTACAGGAACGTCTTGGTTTCTCACCGAATCCAGGGACGCCACTACTGGCAATGGTCTCACGCATGGACCCACAGAAGGGTGTCGATCTTGCAATAAATGCACTGCGAAAATTAACAAATGAAAATTGGCAAGGTATCATTCTTGGAACAGGTGATTCGGTTCTCGAAGCAGAAGCCCTCCGCCTGCAAAGTGATTTACCAGCACGGTTCCGGGTAGAGATTCGTTTCGATCATAAATTAGCGCTTCAGATTTATGCAGGTGCAGATATTCTCCTCATGCCTTCGCGTTACGAGCCTTGCGGATTGTCACAATTGATCGCCATGCGTTATGGTTGTATCCCGATCGCACATTCAACCGGTGGATTAAAGGACACTATCAGGCATGGTGAGACCGGTTTCTTGTTCGGTAACGCTACACCAATGGCATTAACTTCTGCTCTTCGAAAAGCATTATTGCTATATAAAGATCAGGAACGCTGGCAAATCCTGCAACGCAATTGCATGAGTCAGGATTTCTCCTGGTTTCATTCGGCTAAACAATATGCATCTCTTTATCATTCACTTGTTCAAGGGCATCATTTATTATGAAAACCCGTGCTGTCATTCTAGCAGGCGGTGAAGGTTCCCGTCTGAGCGTTCTTACAGCAAAACGTACAAAGCCGGCTGTTCCATATGCCGGTAAGTACCGCATCATCGATTTCACTCTATCAAATTGTGTTAACTCCGGCATTGTGGATGTGATGGTGCTAGCTCAATACCGCCCTCACTCATTGATCGAACATATTGGCGCTGGTGGACCCTGGGATCTGAACCGTGATTTCACCGGAGGTGTCCGCATTTACACACCATATACAGCTCGTTTTGGTGCTGATTGGTTTGGTGGCACCGCAGACGCAGTCCAGCAGAATTTTACCTTCATCAAGCAAGGCTCGCCTGAACTTATTTTAATCCTTTCTGGTGATCACATCTATAAAATGGACTACGACACCATGATCACCTTTCATTTAGACCATCAAGCCGATGTGACCATCGCGACGATCCGAGTAGCTGTGGAAGAAGCAGCGCGTTTTGGAATAGTAGATGTGGGAGAGGATTATAGAATAATTTCGTTCATTGAGAAACCAAAGAAACCTAGTTCAAACCTGGTTAATATGGGTGTTTATCTTTTTAATCTTGATGTACTCAACCGGGTTCTATGGGAAGATCATGATTGCGCTGATTCTTCTCATGATTTTGGGAAAGATATTATTCCACGTTTGCTTTCTGGGGGAGTAAAAGTGTTTGCATTTCCTTACTCGGGCTATTGGATGGACGTGGGAACAATGGTTTCGTACTGGCGGGCGCACATGGATCTTCTGAGTGAGAACAATCTACTCCAGCTTAATGACCGATCCTGGGTCATCCATACCCGGACCGAAGAACGTCCACCCGTGCAGATCGCACGTGGTGCAAGCATTCAGAATTGTATGATCTCTGATGGTTGTGTTATTGAAAGTGGGGCTTGCCTGGAACAATGTGTGTTATCACCTGGAGTTATCGTGAAGGATAAAGCAATTGTGCGCCAATCGATACTCTTAACTGACTGCATTATCGAGGCAGGCGCGGTTGTTGAACATACAATTTTGGACAAACATGTACAGGTGGGAGAGAAAGCCCGGGTCGGAAGTATTGGGACAGACTTAGAACCATGCTTAACTTTGATCGGTAAAAACAGCATTCTCCCCGCAAAATTGGTCGTGGAACCTGGGGCTGTTATCAATCCAGATATCATCCCATCCGATTTTGACACCGATATTGTTAAAACCAACGACCTCATCTATTCAAAGAGACGACCGAATGAAATGTGAACGCGCGTCTGGCATATTATTGCACCCAACCAGTCTGCCTGGTCCCTTTGGAATCGGCGACCTTGGATCTCAAGCCTATAGCTGGATAGATTTCATTGTCAATGCAGGCTGCAAATTATGGCAGGTTCTACCGCTTGGTCCCACCGGTTATGGGGACTCACCATACCAATGCTTTTCTGCCTTCGCTGGTAACCCATACCTGATCAGTCCGGCGTCTTTACAGACCGATGGCTTGTTGCATTCGAATGATCTGAAAGAAGAGATACCATTCCCAAGTGACCATGTGGATTTTGGGGCAGTCATACCCTGGAAGTTGAACCTGCTTGAGCGGGCATTCATCCATTTTGAAAATGAGCCTCCACCCGGGATGAAAGATGAATTTTTATCTTTTTATAATGATAATGCAGCCTGGTTGGAAGATTATGCTCTATTCATGGCGATAAAAGAGGTACTTGAGGGCAGATCGTGGGGTGATTGGCCAAAGCCTCTGCGTATGAGAAATAAAAGGGCACTTATCGAAGCCAGTGATAAATATTCCGCTGCTGTACGTCGCTTTGTATTTTACCAATTCCTTTTCTTCCGCCAGTGGCGATCTCTGCGCGAGTATGCCTGGAAACATGGTGTAAATATCATCGGGGACTTACCGATCTTTGTCGCTTACGATAGCGCAGATGTCTGGGCATATCCTGAACTATTTTATTTAAACGATGACAGACAACCAACTGTTGTTGCTGGCGTTCCACCGGATTACTTTTCCCCGACCGGGCAATTATGGGGCAATCCACTGTACCGCTGGGATGTGCATAGAGAAAGTGGTTATACTTGGTGGCTGCATCGTTTTGCAGCGACCTTAAAGATGGTAGATGTTATCCGCCTGGATCACTTCCGGGGATTCGCAGGATACTGGGAAATCCCGGCAGGTAAACCAACAGCCGAGATTGGCCGTTGGGTAAAAGGTCCCGGAGCTGACTTTATAAATGCGGTAAAGGATGATTTCAGCGAAATACAATTGATCGCTGAAGATCTTGGGGAAATTACCCATGACGTGATCGAGTTGCGCGAGCAGTTTAATTTACCCGGAATGAAGATATTGCAGTTTGCGTTTTCCGGTCCTGATAATCCGTTTTTACCACACCATTACAGGAATAACTGCGTAGTCTATACAGGTACGCACGACAACGACACAGTTCGTGGCTGGTATGCATCTGCACCACGGGAAGAACGTGATTTCTGCAACCGTTATTTGGGATGTGGGGGGGAGGATATTGCCTGGGATTTTATCCGAACTGCGTGGGCATCTGTGGCGGTCTACTCAATCACACCCATGCAGGATCTGCTCAATCTGGGGAGCGAAGCCCGCATGAACTATCCGAGCCGCCCCTCGGGAAACTGGGGTTGGCGAATGACCGCCGAGGCGTTAAGTGAAGAATTGTCTAACAAGCTCTCTGAGTTGAACTTCTTATACCAAAGGTAGTGATCAATGGGGGGATAAGCATAGCCTGCATGATACATGACAACCAGAGATAACCATCTAGATATTATAGTAAAAAAGGGGGATTCCTGAGTTTCTAAACCAGTGGTCAGAGTATTCTTGAAGAGACTATTGTATAGATACCAAATGCTATGATGATGATACCTGCCAGCCGGTTGATCCAGACTATAATCTGATCGTGGGATCGATTGCGCAGAAGACCAATTCCAAGGCTGAGGGATAACCACCAGGCAGCAGAACCAAGAAAAACACCGAATACAAGCAAACCTGCTGAACCATATTTACCACCTGTGTCAAGATTTATACTGGCGAAGATAGCCGTGAAGGTAATGATGGTCATCGGATTGGTTAATGTTAATAATACTGTTGAGAAATATGCACTAAAAGGATTGGTTCTATTTATATCTGCGGTTTTCATGGTTGCCTTCCTGTGTATCGTCCGTATGCCCAGCCAAATCAGAAAAACTCCCCCGATCAATCTAAGCCATGTTTGCTGATTGATAAGAAAATTTTCCAGGAAGGTCAATCCAAAGGCAGCAACTGCGCCATAGAAAGCATCCGCCGTGGCTGCACCCAGACCAGAGAGAAAACCGGATAAACGTCCCTCAGCCAGAGTCCGCTGGATGCAGAGCATGCCGATCGGTCCGACAGGTGCGGCAATAGAGAAACCGATCACGAGACCACGTAGGAAGATATCCACAGGAAAAATATCGTAGAAAATTGTAATGAATCTACCTTCTATATTGATAGATAAGATTATTCCAGGAGGACCACTAAAGGTTTGGATAAAAAATGGCGCATCGGTGATACGCCATTTGTCTGAAAATTACTTATGTTATGGCAGTATTATTATGCCGCTGCCGGAACCAGTTACGCCACTCCTTGTTCTCCCAAACGACCAGGATGGGTGAGGCATTGAAGATGGATGAATAGGTACCGCTGAATACGCCTACCAACAAGATGACAACGAAGTGACGGATGGTATCTCCCCCAAATAATACCAGAGCCAGTAATGTGAACATGACTGTCAGCTGGGTGTTGATCGAACGGTCGAGGGTTTGAACGATGGAATGGTTTACGATCGTTTCGTATTCGACCTTACGATAAACAGTGGAATTTTCACGGATGCGGTCAAATACGACTATGGTATCGTGCACTGAGAAACCAATTACGGTCAACAAGGCTGTAAGGAAGAGTGAGTCTGCTTCCCAACCCAGGAAATGTCCCAGGATGGCTTCCAGACCCAGGACAACCAATATGTCATGGAGCATCGCCATAATAGCCGCAGTACCGTATCGAAAAGCATGCTGGACGCCACGGAATGAATAAGTGATATAAAGCAAAATAGCAATCGCTGCCAAACCTACTGCATAGGCTGCGCGTGAAGCGACCTCTTTACCTACCGCGGGGCTTACTTGGGTAAAGTGTAAGACAGTGATAACCCCACCGAAACGTTTCTCCATCTCTGCGACGATTTTTCCCTTAAGGGCATCATCCATCGCTTTTGAGCGTACAGATACTGAATCAGTACCGAGCCGCTGTACTTGGGGATCTTCAATGGGAGTTTCAGGTGTTGAGAATTCATTGTATAGCTCGACCACCTGGGCAGGTGAGGGAGAGGTTCCAGATTCAAAACGAACCTCCAGCAGACTGCCGCCAGTAAAATCTATTCCAGCAGGTAATCCCCATATAAATAAAGCAATTGTGCCGGGGATAATTACTAAAAGTGAGATCAAAAAATATAGGTAGCGGTTCTTGATGATATTCATGTTCGTGCTCCTACACGCCAAACCACTTGGGGTGTTCTGCGAATTTTATATTATCCAGCACCAGGTGCAGGAAAGTACGGGTAACGGTAATGGCTGTAAACAGACTCACACCGACACCTAGTGCCAACGTTAAAGAGAAACCTTTGACCAGGCTGGCACCAAAGATATTGCCGAACCAGAAAAGGATCCCACAAGTAATCAAAGTGGAAATGTTTGAGTCACGGATGGAAGGCCAGGCGCGTGACCACCCAAGGTCGATCGCCTGGCGGAGGTTACGTCCAGAGCGCAGTTCTTCTTTTAAGCGTTCGAAAATTAAGACATTCGCATCAACCGCCATCCCAATACTCAAGATGAAGCCTGCAATACCTGGCAGGGTCAACACGACTGGGATAAGTTTGAACAGCATCAATGTGAGCATGGCATAGACAAGCAGGGCACAGTCAGCCAAAATGCCAGGTAAACGGTAGTATATGGCCATAAAGAGAATGACCACTGTCAAACCGATCAAACCGGCAAGGATGCTTTTTCGAACTGACTCTTCTCCCAGGGTTGGACCAACTGTCCGGCTTTCTACGACTTTAATGGGAATTGGTAAAGATCCGTAGCGTAATTGAACAGCGAGGGTGTTGGCACTATCGCGAGTGAAACTACCCTGGATCACTCCTTGTCCATCACCGATTTCGCTTTTAATAACAGGCATCGAGATGATGTCCTTATCTAATACGATTCCAAGATATTGACCGATATGGGAGCCCGTATAATCCCCAAATAGTTTAACAGCCTCCTTTTTCAACGTGAATGAAATCTGGTATTGTCCCAGGTTATCCTGTACGACATTAACAATATCAAGGGAAGCACCGGTCATTACCGTGTGGTAGATTTGAGGAATTGGTGTCTCGGTTGCCACGGTGGTTGCAGCGCTGGCTGTTTCAGTGACAGATGGAGTAGATGTTATGTTTGTCGCTGTCTCTGTTGGTTCCGGAATCCCTGTAGGCTGAGAAACGATAGATTGTTCATAATCAGTCTGGACGTTGGTACCTTCTGCGATCGGTGTCGTACCAAAATCTACGAATTCAAGCAAACCAGTCTGTTGGAGAGATGCGATCACTTCTTCTGGATTGCTGATGCCGGGGAATTCAGCCACTATTCGGCGATCTCCGGCGGTTTGCATTACGACTTCGCTCACACCCAGGGCATTCGAGCGATTCTCGAGGATCTGGCGGGTAACACGAAGATCTTCACCACTAACTATGGCATCTATAGGCAAATCTGCCTCAAGTAAAGTTTGTAGCCCTCCACGCAGATCCAGACCGAGACGGGCTTCAACATTGCGAGAAAATAGAATTTTGTCATTGATTGGATTTGTTATGGAAATGATCTTGCTAAGATCGATCCAAAGCGCAAGAACAACGAGGAAGATAATTATTGTCAGCAGGGTATTTTGACGACGATTCATAATCTTACTCCAGTCATGAAAATGCCAGCAGGAGGCTGGCGAATTGGGTGATTATACTCTGTTTGGGAAATCATGGCTAGGTTGTTGTATGAACCCTTATCAGAGAGCTTTTTTCATGTCCTCTTGGTGTTTGTGATCATGCATGTCCGATAGGGAGGACAAAATGATTATTAAAGTGTAGATTCATTATTGTATCTTTATGGGGTCGGATAAATCCATTCCTGGAAAAGTGGTGTCAAATTACAAGCGCAATATCTCTCACCCAATAGTTTAATATCATCTCCTGAGGCTATATCCCATTGATAGGTTCGTACATAATCTTGGATGAATTTATTGAAGGTTGCCTCTCCCATTTTCTTAGCAAGTTCGTCAAAGAAGAATGCTCCTCGTCCATAGACAATGGCACCATATTCTTTATCCTGATATTCACTAACCGGCATCCCGATAGGGATCGGTTTCCTGCCGACCCTATCCCAACGGCTTTCAAGGGATTGTTTAAAACCTGATCCGCCGCTGGAACCGTATTGATCTTTATAATATTGCCAAGTAACATATTGGGTTAACGACTCGTCCAACCAGGGTTCATCCAATTGGTTGTTGCCGACCAGGTTGTAAAACCATTGGTGTCCCACTTCATGTGCAACGGTCGATTCCAGGATAACACTTGCTGGAACCCCATTTATTGTATCAGATAGGTCATATATCCTCTCTGCTATGGCTACAATGCCGGGATATTCTATGCCAAGGGCATTAGTTGGGGTGGATATGATTTCAAATTCCGAATATGGGTATGGTGAATAGCGGTCATTGAAGTCTGCGATCGCTTTTTCGGCAACACCGAGTGCCATATGAGCTCCTTCACGCAAGTCCTTTGGAGCATAGCTCCTGATGGTTATATTCCCATTGGTTCTGCTCATGACCTCATAATCAGGGCTTGCAGCGAGGTAAAAATCACGAGCGGGACCGGCTGCGAAAGTAACCACTTGTTTATTGTTTACAGCATGATTATCAATCTCAATTCCCGATGCCACCAACACAATTTTCTTCGGAATCGTTACTCGAACAAGGAAGAAGCTGGAGTCAGCATATACGACATCACCCTGCTCGGGGGGGATTTCTTCATTCCAGCCTTCATCGTCATAGACAGGTATAACAGGGTAAAAGTGGGCTAATGCCAGGACTCCGCTGGCTGATGCAAAAACACCGTAATTGGTCTCAAGTTCGGTCGGGGTAGTAACAGCAAAAACGATCCTGACCACAATACTGTCGCCGGGTTGCAGTGTGGGCATCAGTGTTAGACGCATCAGGCTTTCAGCTAAACTGTAAGATGGTGTAATAGACTTACCATTAATGCTGACCTCGGAAATGGTCAGCGAACCTCCAAGAACGTTGGGAAATAACCGGAAGTGTACTTCATCGAGGACAACCTCCTCCTGGTTTGTGTATCGAACTTCCTGTATACCCGTAACGTGGATAAGATCATCAGCGATTTGTAAGTCAAGGTGATATTCGCTTGCACCTGGCAATCGATCAAGTCCATGCCGCTGAGATTCGATCAGTCCCTGCCGGTAAAAGGAATGCTCACCCCATTCTACAGACAACGGATCGAATGGTTCAAATTTTTGAGGGTCGTAATAACCTGGCAGATGGCTACAGGCGGTCTGAACAAAGATGAGTAGTAAAAAAGATGTCAGAATATACTGCTTCATTTAGAACTCCTTATTTCTCAAGGAATTGTAATACGTGTTCAAATACCTGATTGATCGTTAAATCATCTGTCTCCAGGTAAAGATCAGTGTGCTGGCGTGCATGAGACAGACGCCGAAGTTGTTCTTGATATTCATCCTCAGTCCATTTCAAGTTTCGGCGTTGACAGGTAACAGGATATGATGCCTGGAGAAAGATAAGTATATCGGGATTGGTTAATCGCAACCACATGTCCTTTACATATGAATGTTCCTGCGCAATATGACTTGCAGAAAATCCTTTTCGTTTTAAACGTTTAACCAACGTGGATTTACCAGAACCACATGGTCCAACGATTCCGATACGGACTGTATTTTTATCTTTCATCATAAGATTTCATCTAAAGTTTCATTTATTATAGGAGGATGGAATACATATTGCCTTCGATGATCATTAAGTTTATAGCACCTATAATCACCAGCATGACAGAAGCCGGGAAATCCCAGCATTCTGCCTTTGGGATCCACAATTCATCACAATAAAATCCCCCGTCTACGATTGCTGTTAGGAAACGAACATAATCTTTAAGCTGGACTGATGGGCAGGCGAACCGTCAGGCGACGTACATCATCTTCCCTGCCAGAGGTGACTTTTACAGCAACGACACAGATGTCATCAACGGGACGACCATCGTCGAGGTGAACGGCATGGGCTAATAGTGAGTCAGCAATCTCATGTGATGATGGATCTTGATCTTCCAGCATCGCCTGGATTGCTGTGCAGATGTCCATCTGCCGTCCGGTTCGTTCACCAGCATGGGTGAGTCCGTCTGTATAGAGGATGATCACCAGGCCAGGCTCAATTGTAAGTTCAATAATAACGGGTCTTATATTTCGAGAGATACCGAGAGGTGAGCTAATTGAACCCAGGCAATCAACCTGATCACCCTGACAAATGAAGATTGGTTCCGGATTGTTGCGCGTTAACACGACTGTCTTGGTCAGCAGGTCAACAGAGGCAATATTTAGTGTACAAGAAACCTTGCCCCCTTTTTCTGTGAATAGTAAATCTGACGCCGCTCGGGCTGCAGCACCATCACGGACACCTTCCGCAAGCAAACCAATTACTTTGCGAACTACCATCATGGATACAGCCTTGGCACCCTTGCCGGAGGTTTGTCCATCTGCCAGAACGACCGACAGTCCTCCGTTCGGACGCTCAACCACTTCTAATGTATCACCGCTTTCAGCGGATGCATACTTTTTTATCTTGGCAACCGCGATCTGGATTTCCATATCCTGATTTTACAACTATTCAGGCTTGACGTCACTGGCTAACGCCGCTATAATCAGCCCGCTTATCTTTTGGAAACATCGGGCTTTGCCCGATAATTGGTTAATTAAGGAGAAAGAAAAATGCCCCCTCAACCGAAACGGAAATTATCCAAGGGACGTCGTAATCGCCGACGGGCACACGATGCTTTACAGGCAAGTAATTTAGTTGCGTGTAGCAATTGTGGTTCACTACGTCTCCCACATGTGGTTTGTCCGAAGTGCGGTTTTTACAAAGGTCGGGAAGTGATCGAAATCGAAAAAGAAAAGAAGGCTGCCTAAGATAATGACGGGCTGTTTCCAAAATAGCCCGTTTGTGTTTTAAGGACAGAGGAGGTCATATGGACTTTGACTCAGAATCCACCGCTTTCATTTTCCCTGGTCAGGGTTCACAATTCGTTGGTATGGGACTTGAGTTGGCGCGGAGTTTTGATCTCGCCCGGCAATTGTTTCAAGAAGCTGACTCTATCCTGGGTATTCCGTTATCACGGATTATGTGGGAGGGTCCTGAGGTAGATCTAAACGATACAGTCAACACTCAACCAGCGTTATTCGTTCATTCCATTGCAGCTCTTCGAGTATTTTTGGAACGTTATCCATCCATCAAACCTGGGTATGTTGCCGGGCATTCACTTGGAGAATTAACTGCTATCACTGCTGCAGGTGCATTATCTTTTATCGATGGTCTAAGATTGGTTCACCGCCGCGGAGAACTCATGAAAAGGGCAGGGGAGATCACTCAAGGCGGTATGGCTGCCATCATTGGCCTGGAAACCCCTGAACTTGAAAAAATATGTGCAGAAGCAAGCACAGGGTTGGATATCGTCCAGGTCGCGAATGATAATTGCCCAGGGCAGGTTGTTATCTCTGGTTCGAAGCATGCCTTGGAACGTGCAATGGATCTGGCGAAAGCAGCCGGCGCTCGCCGCACTATCCCATTGGCAGTGAGTATCGCTGCGCATTCGCCTTTAATGAGATCGGTTCAGGATGATTTTGCTTTTGCTGTGAACTCGACACCATTCTCCATGCCGGTAAAACCTGTTATCAGCAATGTTACTGCCCGTCCGATGACCACTATTGCTGACCTGTGGACTGACTTACGCGCCCAACTGACATCAAGGGTTCGATGGACAGAGTCGGTGAAATTCATGATTGAAAAGGGCGTGGATACATTCATCGAATTGGGTAGTGGTTCAGTATTAACCGGTCTGATTAATCGGATTAATAACCAGGTGACAGGAATATCTCTAGGTTCGTTTTCGGATTTTAATAATTAGGATTGATTTCAAATATCTGGTATCAGTCGAATCACTTTTCCTGGAATGTAATACGTATCAATAAGCCATCAAGGAAGGTGATCCTCGATGGCTATGATGATATATTTCAGATTCATTTCCATTAATTACTTCAGATTATTACCAGGCTGGATTGAGTTTCCCTTGTGGATCTTGCCAGTATGGTGTCCAAACTAAAGCTACCAATTGGACAATAATATCCGTTTTCTTGGGTTTAATGGAGAGGGTTTCCAAGACTTCTGTCTGTGGGTCGAGCTTTTCCTGCAAATTGGTGATCTCTGATTGAAACGCAGTGTCCAGGTCAGCGAGCTGTTGTTGGATCGCCTCTACTGTTTCACCAGCCCGCGAGACATCCCTGCCCTCATCATATGCACGTGTAAATCCACGCGCAGCAGTTGAAGCTCTACTTAATGTAGAACGGCGGTTGTTTAAGGAGCCTAATAGACTGAAGGCACCCAAGACAGTGGTGAAAATCGCAACTTGTTTATCATGCTCAGCTTTCTTTGCCTGATCAATCTGTTCGGCAACTGCCTGCTGTGCCTTGCGGCGCCGCTCTTGGAGTATCGAATTTTTGGATGTGTATTTTTTTCGTAGCTGCTCGACCAGCCCATCACGTTGTTCGCGGGCAGTCTGCTGCAAGCGGATCCGGAAATCACGCTCGGATTCATTCGGTTGAGATGCCTCTTTCAAGCTTGGGCTTATCAATAGATCTATCTTTTGTTTTCCGTATAGCCAGTTGCTGAAGTCACGGTTCCATACTTGATAATATTTACTATGACCCGCCGAAGCAGGGAGTTCGCTAAACAGCGCGTTGCCTTGGGGAGATTTCTCCAGGTCTGCCGCTGGTATGTTGATTTCTTCTGCATTATCCCAGACGACCGGGATGGCATTCTCGGTTATCGGGGTAATAAAAACAACATCTTGTAATAGAGCTAATTGCCTCTTGGTATCTGTGAAGTTGATCTTGGCAGCTCCAATGATCTTAGGTTGATACAACAATTTATTACCAATGGAAGAACTGCCACGTAACGGAATATAAAAACAGGATATTCCTGGAGGCAGGGTAGGTTGTTGAGAGAGTGGGGTTATATCAGCTGCTGTGGGAGGAGGGGCTTGGTTCTGGGTATCTGCAGCTGATGAAATAAAAGAAGATTTCAACGGGTCCATGAGGATTTTGATCTGGTCTCTCGTTAACGGTCCGCGCAGATAGCAGAGTGCCCAGCGGGTTTGGAATATCTCAGGTGCATCCTCATGGACATTGTTCATAAGGAAAACGCGGTTGCCGAGGCTGGAAATTATCTTTTCGATCTGTTTTCGGTTAAATTGTGCTCCAGTGCTGGCTGTGACACTTTCCAGACCATCCAGTAAACGAGCTTTATCACGTTCGGTTTGCAAGCGACCGATGAACCAGGTCCCGGCATTGGCGAGAGCCTTGTAATCCAGGTCAACCGGATTCTGGGTGGCAAGAACCATCGCCACGCCGAAAGCCCGTGCCTGCTTGAGCATCGACAGCATGGGTAGTTTTGATGGAGGATTTGCCACGGGTGGTAAATAACCGAATATTTCGTCCATGTAGACAATGGCACGCAGGCTGGTGGTACCCGATTGAGCTCGCATCCAACCCTGGACCTGGTTCATCAACAAGGAGACAAAGAACATCCGCTCAGGGTCACTCAGATGGGCGATCGAAAATATGGCTATGCGCGGTTTTCCAGCTCGAGTATGGAGGATCTGATCGATGTCCAGTGGTATCCCTTGCATCCAAGGTTTAAAACCTGGAGAAGCCAACAGGCTATTTAAAGCCATGACCAGGTTGAAACGTTCTTTTGATGGATAAAAGGATTCAAGGTCAAGAACACCTATCTTAGATATAGGAGGTGTCTGGACATGCTGGATGAGAGTCGCAATATCCAGATTCTTTCCCTGACCCCAGGCGGAATCCATGATCGTAGAAAGGAGAATATGCTCCCGGCTTTGAATTGGGTCGGCTTCAATTCCGATCAATCCCAGCAGGCTGGATACAGTTGTGCTGATCCGCTCACGCAATAAATCACTATCCGTGAGGATGGCTGATTCTGGCATGGCAAATGATTGCAGGATGGAGATGGGGAAACCAGCATTACTCCCCGGCGTAAAGATCATAAAATCAGCTGCATCGCGGAGGCGTTGAATGCGTGTACCGTCCTGACCCCAATCGGCAAGACCTTTCTTCCAGTTATCTGCCTGCTTGTTCGCGTAATCAACAGGTGACATACCTTTCTGCCGGGCATCATCTAGATTAATCCAAGGTAAAAAATCTTGACCCCCAAGCTTTGGAAAAGATAGCAACAGATTGGCAAGGTCTCCCTTGGGATCGATAAGTATGGCAGGAACACCATCGATGGCGGCTTCTTCAATGAGGGAAAGACAAAGACCGGTCTTACCGCTACCTGTCATGCCAACACAAACTGCATGTGTCACTAGATCCTTGGAATCATAGAGCAGGAGCTCATCTTTGGTTTTTTTCCCTTCAATGTCATAGACACGACCTAAATAGAAGACACCTAGCTTTTCAAAGTCTTCCATAGTATTTTTTCTCCTTATTACCGTGATTATCAATTGTCTTGAATATCATAGATTATATAACCTTATGCATGAGGGACATACTCTATCTATATAGTCAAGTATCAATTGAAACATATCCTATCGGAATTATCCGATACAAAGAACGCTTGCCCTCAGGAATTCTTGTTGAGGATACATGGAAGAATTATCCTATTTCAAAGACAATAAATACTCTTGGATATGCTTTGTAGGGCTATGATTCGTCTGATAGCGATTATTAATTTATCATCTAATATCTGAAGGTAACGCAGCTTTGAGCGTCTTTGTAACTTTTTGAAGTTCACCGGTATGAGCCTTTAATTTTGAAACATCTGCATTAACCAAACCAGCCTTAACATCTTGGATGACTTTCTCTCTGCCTGAGCTATTATCTATAATTTTCTGTGTCAATTTCTCCATGTCAGATGCGATTTGGATAACCTTGGGGTTGACCAAAGGAATTTTAGCGATTATAGGTACGACAACATTCAGAATCGCATTTGCCATTCGCGCTTACTTTAAGGTTAGAGAGTGGAGTGTACCAAAGACTGTGGTTAATTCGAGCGCCATTTCTTGGACCGAATCGATCATGTCTTTGTTTGCCTGAATCATTCGAGTAATTTCGTTCAATGAACCAGTGAGTTTATCAGAGAATTTTATATACCGAGCTGCTGGTGCTACCATGGTCTTCTCTCCTCTTGGATTGTTTTATCTTTCAAATGATAATTATTGGTCGTTCAGGGTTAAGATTGCACGTTTGGTAACAGAACCTTCTGAATTATAACTAAAAATGATCAGTCATTTATTAGAACGTGCAATCCGAACATACCAATTTCCCAACTTGTCTGCCACTGATTATGAATAGTATAATGACGTGTGTTAAAAACTGAATACGGAAAATAATAATATCTTACTGGGTTACCTGACCAGAAATCCTACTGCCTTTCAATTATGGAGATAATAGATGAGTATCAGCAAGCTTGCACAATCAATCGCCGAATCTCCAACATTGCGATTGAATGAGGATGCCCGGTTATTGCGCGAGCGGGGGGAACCCGTTATCCATCTGGGCATCGGTGAACCGAAGAACAAGGCACCGATCACAGCCATACTAAGTTCAGCGGCTAAGTTGAGTAGTGGTGATGTCAAATATACTCCAACTGATGGATTACCTTCTCTAAAAAAAGCCATCATCCGCTATACCGAAGAAGAATACGATCAGATAGTAATTCCACAGAACATAATTGTCTCCGAGGGCGCCAAACAATCAATCTTCAATATACTCTTCACCCTATGCAATCCGCAGGATGAGGTAATCATGCTGGCGCCGTATTGGGTAAGTTATCCCGAAATCATCAAGATGGTAAATGCCATCCCGGTAATCGTTACACCTGAAGATGGAAGCTTTATCCCCAGGTTTGAAGAGATTGAACAAGCTTCAAGTCCGTACACAAAAGCAATAATTATCAATAGCCCAAATAATCCATCCGGCATGATATATCCGGATGAATTGATCGACAAGATCGTGGATTTCTGCGAGAGTAAAGGTATCTATATGATCTGTGATGATATCTATCACAAACTGGTCTTTGATGGTCGAACTGCCACACCCGCATATCGATTTACTTCAAAGGATGTCGAAAATACTAAAATAATCGTGGTCAATGGTGTTTCGAAACTGTACGGTATGACAGGTTTCCGTATCGGTTGGGTGGTAGCGAGTAAAAAATTGGTGGAAATAATGATCAATATCCAGGCTCAAACAACGTCTAATGTCTCACCAGTGATGCAGGCTGCGGCTGAGGGGGCTCTTACCGGTATGCAAAGCATAGTTGAGAGTCTTCGCCTTACCATCCAAAACAACCGTGATGTACTAATGCAAGAAATGCGTTCCTTTACAGATGTTCACATCACCAAGCCTGAGGGTACTTTTTATGCCTTACCAGATTTCCGTGCCTATTGCCGGAGAAGTGTAGCAAAAGATTCTGTCGAGCTGGCAAGATTTTTGCTCCAGAGAGCCATGGTGGTCACGGTGCCGGGACGAGAATTTGGGATGGAAGGTTATCTTCGGTTAAGCTATGCTGGCAGCGTAAAGGATATCACAGGGGGGATCGAACGCATAAAATGGGCTCTCGATCCTAATGCTCCAAGTGAAATCTATATTGGCGACCGCAAACTGGTAAGGGACTGGCTATGAATAATATACTTGGTATCACAACTCCCGCCGAGAGCCAGGCATCAGCCATTCGCAGTGATTATGGTCTTGATTACATCGGACTCACAAATCTGCACAAGGTCTACTGGAACCTACCAACAGAATCATTATATGAAGAGATCATTTTCCGATGTGAAGCCAGAATCTCTCACTTGGGACCTATCATCATTAATACTGGCAAGCATACCGCCCGCGCCGCGGATGATAAGTTTGTTGTACGTGAGCCAAGCACCGAAGAACATATCTGGTGGGGGCAATATAACCGGCCTTATGGCCCGGAGAAATTTAATGAGCTATTCAGTCGTCTCCAGGGATATCTTCAAGGGCGAGATATATTCGTCCAGGATTGCTATGGCGGTGCTGACCCGGATCGTCGCCTGGCAGTGCGGATAATAACAGAAGATGCATGGCAAAGCCTATTTGCTCGTAATATGTTCATAAAGCCCAAAACGATGGAGGATTACCGGAGGCATTCGCCGGAATTCACAGTCATCGCCGTTCCAGGATTCAAGGCTTTCCCCCAGATTGACCAGACACCCACCGAGACGTTTATTGTGATCAACTTCGCTCAGAAATTATGCATAATAGGGAACACGGCATATGGTGGTGAGATAAAGAAGACGATATTCACTGTGTTGAACTATCTGCTTCCCCTTGACGGCATAATGACCATGCATTGTTCGGCGAATGTTGGTAAAGACGGTGATGTGGCACTGTTTTTTGGTCTTTCGGGAACAGGTAAGACCACACTATCCGCAGATCCGGGTAGAGGTTTAATTGGTGACGATGAACATGGTTGGAGCGATAATGGTATCTTCAATTTTGAAGATGGATGTTATGCCAAAGTCATTGGGC